>JACCDN010821824.1_pt1 | contig 49381 bp, 32 predicted proteins | sample 7441691 | NCBI WGS metagenome assembly JACCDN01 (sample SAMN15323439, study PRJNA562643) | freshwater metagenome | isolation source: river surface water | place: USA:Blue River Watershed | collected 2017-08-16 | reverse complement strand
GGCATTAACGGGAGCTACGATAACGGTAGGACCTAGCGGTACCTACACGTTCACAGCTACAGTTGCTGGAACCTACACGTACACAATTCCAACGTGCGCTCCTGGTCAGACAAGCAATTGTCCTACGCAGACTTTAGTGATAACGGTAACGGCACCAGGCCCAGTAGACGATACGGCTACCGCGTTTGCGAATGTGGCTAAAACCGGCAACATCGCAACGAACGATAATAACCCAGCGGGCACGACCTTCGGTCAACCAGCGGCATTAACGGGGGCAACGATCACGGTGAATCCAGACGGAACGTACAGCTTTACGGCCACCGCTGCAGGAACTTACACGTACACAATCCCAGCGTGTGCCCCTGGTCAGACGAGCAACTGTCCTACGCAGACTTTGGTGATAACGGTAACGGCACCAGGCCCAGTAGACGATACGGCAACGGCGTTTGCGAATGTTCCTAAAACAGGAAATGTATCTACGAATGATATTAACCCAGCGGGCACGACCTTCGGTCAACCAGCGCAGCAAACAGGCGCAACGATCACCGTAAATCCAGACGGAACGTATAGCTTCACGGCTACTGCTGCAGGGACTTACACCTATACAATTCCAACGTGTGCCCCTGGTCAGACGAGCAACTGTCCTACGCAAACGTTAGTGATAACGGTAACGGCACCAGGCCCAGTAGACGATACGGCTACCGCGTTTGCGAACGTAGCTAAAACCGGCAACATCGCAACGAACGACAACAACCCAGCGGGTACTACATTCGGTCAGCCAGCACAACAAACCGGTGCGTCGATCACCGTAAATCCAAACGGAACGTACACGTTCACGGCTACAGCAGTAGGAACTTACACGTACACAATCCCAGTATGTGCACCAGGTCAGACGAGCAACTGTCCTACGCAAACGTTAGTGATAACGGTAACGGCGCCAGGCCCAGTAGACGATACGGAGACGGCCTTTGCGAACGTAGCTAAAACCGGCAACATCGCAACGAACGACAGCAACCCAGTGGGCACGACCTACGGTCAGCCAGCGCAGCAAACCGGCGCGACGATCACGGTAAATCCGGACGGAACGTACAGCTTTACGGCCACCGCTGCAGGAACTTACACGTACACAATCCCAGCGTGTGCCCCTGGTCAGACGAGCAACTGTCCTACGCAGACTTTGGTGATAACGGTAACGGCACCGCAAGTGACAGATGACACCGCGGCGACGACAAAAAACACCCCGATAACTGGAAATATTGCAACGAATGATGTAATTCCAGCGGGATCTACTTACGGTCAACCAGCGCAACAAACAGGCGCGACGATCACCGTAAATCCAGACGGAACGTACAGCTTCAAAGCCACCGCTGCGGGGACGTATACCTACACAATCCCAGCATGCGCCCCTGGTCAGACGAGCAACTGTCCTACTCAGACTTTGGCAATAACCGTAACTGATCCTACTGTACCTTATACTGCACCTACGACAAATCCTGACATCGCAGCGACGAACATCAATGTACCGGTGAGTGGTAATGTGTCGACAAACGATGCTCCGGGTGCGACATATGCTCAGCCAGCGCAACAAACAGGTGCGACGATTACGGTAAATGCGAATGGAAGCTACAGCTTTACAGCAACGATTCCGGGAGTTTACACGTATCAGGTTCCGGTTTGTCCTACAGGCGTAACCAGCAACTGCCCTACTGTGCCTCTTGTAATCACGGTATCTGATCCGTTAAAAGCTAGCAATAGTCCAGTAGCGAATGCAGATTTGGCTACGGTAAATACTGGCTCATCTGTAACGACGAAAGTTTTAGCGAATGATAAAGCAGCTAATGCGGGCACGAGTCTGAATCCAGCGAGTCTTACGATTGTAACGAACGGGGCGAACGGAACGGCCGTGGTGAACGCGGATGGAACGATTACCTACACGCCTAAAGCAGGCTTCACCGGCGTAGATGAAATCACGTATAGAGTATGTGATAATTCGACACCGGCGCTTTGCTCGACAGCGAAAGTAGTGTACACGATTCAACCAGCAACGGAGCCGGCGAAGACCTTCGCGACAGATGATTATAACAGCACGCCAGCAGGATCTGCGGTAACGGGATCGGTGTTAGTAAACGACGGAAATACGGCAGGCGAAAGCTTAACGGCTACGCTCACAAGCGGCCCTACGGCAACCGAAGGAACGCTCGTATTTAATCCAGATGGATCGTATACCTTCACTCCAGCGCCAGGCTTCTCTGGTCCGGTGGATGTAGTTTACACGGTATGTTCTGCGAGCAATGTGTGCTCGAAAGCGACGCTTCACTTAGTGGTGAATCCGCCGCCGGTATTAATTCCTGACTTTAATGCGACGCTCGTAGGGCTGATCGTAGAAGGCAATGTGGCTACGAATGATGTGGTGGCAGCTGGCTCTACTTATGGTCAACCAGATCCGATTATAGGAGCGAATTTAGTGATGAATCCGAATGGTACGTATTCGTTTGATTCTAGCATTCCTGGTACTTATGAATATTTGGTTCCTGTTTGTGCCAAAGGCCAAACAACCAATTGCCCTACAGTTGCCCTCGTCATTTCTGTATCAGACCCATATGCGCAAACAAATGCACCAGTAGTTAATCCAGACATTGTATCTGTTGCGGCGGGAGCGACGGTTACGACAAATGTATTAGCAAATGACCAGGCAACGAATGACGGGAAGGTATTAGTCATTAGTACTTTGGCAATCGTAAAAGATCCAATTAATGGTACGGCGAAAGTCAATGCGGACGGAACGATTACCTATACGCCTAAGCCAGGATTTGTAGGGGTGGACATACTAACCTACACGATTTGTGATAATAGCCAGCCGGCTTATTGCAAGACGGCGAAAGTATATTATACCGTGGGTCTAGCAACGGGTAAGAACCTATCAGCTTCCGACGACTTTGTGATTTCAAAAGGTGGCCAAGTAGGCGGAAACGTCTTAGGAAACGACAAGAGCTCGACAGGTAGCGCGTTAACGGCAACGGCGATTACAAACGTGGATCCTTCTAAAGGCACTTTCACCCTTAGTCCTTCTGGGGAGTATACATTCACGCCTGCGGCAGGCTTTGTAGGTCCGGTTGACATTATTTACTCGGTTTGCAGCGCAGATGGATTATGTGCGAAAGCAACCCTGCATATCACGGTATTGCCAGTGCCAGAGATGATCGCGCCACAAGCGATAACACCGAATGGCGATGGTAAAAATGATACCTTGATTTTCCGCGGTTTAGTGGGCTTGAACATTGAAAACCGCTTGACGATTTACAACCGTTGGGGTAACATCGTGTACTCGACAGGTAATTACCAAAACAACTGGTCAGGTCAAACGGACAATGCTTTCTCCGCTCTAGCTTCTGATAGTCAGTTGCCGGACGGAACGTATTACTACGTTCTTGATTTCTTCGGTTCGAGACCGAGCTTAAGCAATTATGTGTACTTAGATAGATCTACGAAATAATGAAAAAGAGTTATATACTTCTTGTAATTATGCTGATTGGTTTGCGCTCTTTCGCGCAGATCGAAACGATGTATTCGATGTACCGCATTAATCCTATCATCTCCTCGCCGGCCTTTGCTGGGACTTTGGAGACAGGTAATAAGGCCGAAATCGTGGTGATGGATCGCCAGCAGTGGATCGGGATTCAAGGCGCCCCTCGTACATTCGCTTTATCGGCAAACATGATTTATAAACCGAGAATAGGGTTAGGGTTTTTAGTACTTGCGGATCAAGCTGGGCCCTTACGTGTTTCTACAGTAGCAGCAGATGGAGCTTACCAAGTGCGCTTGAATGATTCTTGGAATATGAATGGGGGTATTCGTTTAGGCCTCTCATCTGTTTTTTTAGACTATGAAGGCATTCAAGTGGTGGACCCAAATGATCCCATATTAGCTACGAATAAATCGTCTGGATTGAAAACAAATTTAGGCTGGGGACTTCGTTTCGCGCACAAGGAAGGGCACTTTTTCAGCCTATCGCAGCCACGTGTTTTGAGCTATGATTTTGGTGGATTTTCTGGTGCTTATAAAGATGTAACCTACCTGTATGTGAATGCCGGAACACGCGTTCGCTTAAATGAACAGCTTACTTTGATTCCTTCATTTATGGCCAGAATGGCGCAGGATGTGCCTTTAAGCTGGGACGTGAATGGTATGATTAGCTGGAAAGATAAATTTGATGCGGGATTAGCGTACCGGCATAAGGATAGCTTTGGGATGCGTTTTGGGGTTCAAGCAAATCCTAAAATTTACCTAGGTTATATCTATGAGATGCCTATTTCTGGCTTGAGTAAAGTGAGTAACCAGACACACGAAATTGCGATTCGCCTGTCTATTTTAAATCGCGTGAAATAATGAAAAAGTATTTATATCTGTTTTTGTTTTTTTGTAGTTTTTCAGGCCATGCGCAGGACTGGAAGGGCTATTGGACGAAGACCAAAACCTATTCCTCAAAAGCAGTCCAATCCACGAAAGACTTTTTCTACAGTGAAAAATCCCCCCGCCAAAATGTCGCTTTCCTCCTGGGGGGCTCTAACATGTGGTTACAAAATGTGGCTACTCGCCGGGATTTTTTATTGAAATACACGCATTTTGGCTTTCAATATGCACGTGAAACAGCAGAGAATACGGACGTTTTTACAACGGTCCTTTTCGGAGTCAACGGAGATGGGAAGGCTTTTGGAAGTGCAGGTCTAGGGATGCGCTATTATTTAGTGGATAGAGCGTCTCATAACTACCGCCCTTTTGCGAGTTTTCATGGCGAAATGCAAGCCGATAATTCCTTTAATGAGACGAACAGTGATTTGGATTTTGCTGGGGCCATCGGTCTGGGTACAGATTATAAAATTAAAGAGCAATGGTTCTTGCGCGGGATGGTAAACGTGGGCTTTCCCATGATCGTTTCAGGAACGTTTAATCCCTTAAATGGCCGTGGTACTTTTTTCAGCACTACCCTGGGGGTGGTGTATGAATGGGGTGCGAAATCGAAGAAGGTTCTTCGTGTGGTTCCAGAGACTCCGCTTCCTCCTATGGATACAGATGAGGATGGCATTGCGGATATAGAAGATAAGTGCCCTACTGTGAAAGGGGTGGCTTCGAATGAAGGCTGTCCTATAGTTGAGCCAAAGGTCGATACTGTGGTCGTTGTAGCTGCGGCTCCGGTTGTTCCGGTAGAACCGGCGGCGGTTCCGGTTGCAGAGCCTGTTGCTCCGGCAGTTTCGGTTGCTACTCCGGCAGCTCCTGTTGCTCCTGCTGCGGCTCCGGATACGTTGGCTATGGCAAGTGTAGTCGAGCCTATGCCGGCGGATAGCTTATTCGAATTGAATGTGTATTTCGCTACGGACAAAGCGCACGTAGGAGATGGCTCAAGATGGAGATTAAATCGCATTATACGATTACTCATCAAACATCCTGAGGTCCGTCTGAAAGTGGTAGGACACACGGATGCTCGTGCATCGATCGAACACAATGAAGCGCTTTCGAAGCGTCGCGTAGAAAATGTGAAGCGTTATTTAATAAAGAACGGCATTGATCCTAAACGATTGAAACCGGGCGAGTGGAAGTCGGAATTTGAGCCTATTGCCCCTAATACGACGGATAAGAAAATGCAGTTGAACAGGCGGGTAGAGGTACGGATTTGGAAATAAGTATTTAGTCCAAAAACTGATTGTAGCTAGATTTTTGACAATGATTGACTTTATGGTTGTGTAAGTTTAATTGTTATTTCTCTTTTGCGATGAAATCGATACGATTAAAGTACTGTACGGATAACGGTTGCACTTTTAAGTTTGTGAGTCGTGCGAGTGTTCGAGAGCTAAGTCTTCGTGAGGATAAGGGATTAGTTTCCTTGAATTTGTTTTTGAAAACGGGGGAGGAGATAGCACTTTCGGGTGACGCAGAATCGATAGATTCATTAAATAAACGCTGGTCGCGCTTTGAGGATTCTGATGAGATCTTTTTTGATCTGGCAGAATTCGAAGTAAAAAAATAATTTAGAACATGGAGTAACATAAACCCTTTGGCTGATGGCTGAAGGGTTTTTTTGTTTAGTGGCGGCGCCACTTCGTGGCTTAGTCGGCGCTTTGCGCCTTAGTCACGACTTTGTCGTTTAGTCGCCTTCGGCTTAGTCAAAGAGTCGAATGGGGCGCCGAGGGGCACTATTATGTGAAATAAATCGTGAGATACGCAGAGGGCTTTTCAGGTATTGACAGAAAGTGTCAATAGTCCAAAAGTGGCCTGAGTACCTTGAAGGTTTTTGATCAAATGTGCTTAAAACAATTTTGTAACTCTAATGTTAAATCATGATACAAATGTGAGTATTAAACGAGTAAATTTACCTTCTAATAAAAACAAAACTATGATAAAAGTACATGGATATGGGGCGGTGAATCCGCAGGCACCGGTGGCACCGATTGATTTTGAGCGACGTGATGTAGGGCCCAAAGACGTAAAAATCGACATTCTTTATTGTGGCGTTTGCCACTCAGATATACACATGGTGCGCTCCGAGTGGGGCCCTTCAGTTTATCCGATTGTTCCAGGCCACGAAATCGTGGGGACCATCACTGAAGTGGGTTCGGAAGTGACAAAATTTAAAGTGGGTGATCTAGCAGGAGTAGGTGTTTTCATCGATTCGTGCCGCGAGTGTCCGTCTTGTAAAAAGGGTCAGGAGCAGTATTGCGATGAGGATATGACGCCTACGTATAATGGGTATTATAGGGATGGGGTGACGCAGACTTTTGGCGGATATTCTTCGACTTATGTGATCGACGAGGCCTATACGTTGCACATTCCATTTACGAAGGAGCTTGAGCGCGTTGCTCCCCTTTTGTGTGCCGGAATTACGACTTATTCTCCATTGCGATATGCAGGCGTAGGAAAAGGGCACAAAGTGGCGGTTTTAGGTTTAGGCGGTTTAGGCCATATGGCGGTGAAATTCGCGGCTTCTTTTGGCGCTGAAGTGACGATGTTAAGTACGTCGCCGTCGAAGGAGCAGGATGCCAAAGCCTTAGGCGCACACCACTTCGCCCTATCAACAGACCCGGCGATGATGGATTCTTTGAAAGGCTCATTTGACTTTATTTTAAACACAGTGGCGGCGTCACATGATTTGAATAAGTTTTTGGGATTATTAAAAGTGGAAGGAAAGATGCTTTTAGTGGGAATTCCTCCAGAGGCGGCTCAAGTTTATGCGGCTACGTTGATTTCCAAAAGACGTTCCATCATCGGTTCCATGATCGGCGGCATCGAAGAAACACAAGAAATGCTAGACTATTGCGCAGCACATAACATCCTTTCTGACGTCGAAATGATCGACATGAAAGACGTGAACGAGGCATATGAGCGGGTCATCAAGTCAGATGTGAAATACCGATTTGTGATTGATATGAAGTCACTTCGTGACTAGTCGACTCAGCGCTTTGCGCCTAAGTCGCGGCGGTGCCGCTTAGTCGACTTCGTCTTAGTCGTCACTTCGTGACTTAGTCCGCAGGATTCGGATTTTCTTAAAACTATAAAGTCGATTTTCGCGTATTGACAATATCTGTCAACACCTGAAAATCGACTTTTTTCATTAGTAAATTAGCGACTAGAAAAATACCTCTGCTGGAATATCGAGTTCCTTTTTAAATACTTTAATGGTCTCTAGCGTTAAAGGTTTGTGTCTATTAATTATCGCTGAAACGTATCCTTTAGATCCAATTTTCCCCACAAAGTCTTTATTACGTAAGCCTTTTTCTGCCATTTTTAGCTTTATTGCCTCTATTGGATCTGGCGTGGGAATTAGATAATGCAAGTCTTCGTATTGTTTGACAAGCAATAATACGACTTGAATTTTTTCGCCGGTAGGACTACCTGCGGAATGATTTTCATTAAATTTTTGGTCTAGCCAATCTAAGCAAGCCTGATATTCTGTTTCTGATTTTATCAATTTCAGTTCCATATTATTTTTTGTTTTGGACTTTAAGGGCATCTACTTTATTATATTCAGAATGAGTGCCAAACCATTTAATTTGAATGGCTTTATAATTAAAAATAACTCTAACGATTAGTCGGTATTTGTTTCCAAGAATATTAAATATAATTCGATTATCTCCTATGAGACTTGCATCTGGATAGTTTGACTTCAATTCATTCAAATTCTTAAAATTTGATTTCTCTAATTCATGATACCAGCCCAGTAGTCCATTTCTCGCCTCCGGGTACTTTTTACAATAATCAAGAAGGATTTTTCGGGCTATTATGTTAAACACATTGCAAGGTACAAAAGTTTACTATAAGTAAACTTATAATTTTCAACGAATAAAAAAAAGTCGATTTTCGCGTATTGACAACATCTGTCAACATCTGAAAATCGACTTTAGTACTTTGTCTTTTATTTCACACAATAGTGTGTTTAGGAGCCGCAGGCGACTAAATCGCGAAGCGATGACTAAGCGGCTACGCCGCGACTAAAACGAAGTCGACTAAGCGGCACCGCCGCGACTTAGGCGCGAAGCGATACTAACTCTTCTTCCTTGGCTTCATCTTTAAACTATCTGCCGGATAAGTGGCTTTCAACATCGCCATTTGAGACTTCGCCCAGCTGATGATTTTCGAGCGATCTGCCTCGGTTAATTTGGCATTACTATGTAAGCCGAAATAGGTATAAGACGGCATTGGCATCTCCTCAGACTCTACCTGTTCCACCACCTCTTCTAATTTGTGGTTCTGTACTGCTATCGGCAGCTTCGTAAAGGAAGCAAAATTCAAATGCTTTTTCCCGTCATTCACGTGGTGATCTAGCCAAAAACCTACCGGCTGTACCGAACTATACCAAGGATAGGTTGATTTGTTGGAGTGACAGTCGTTACACGCGTTCTCTAACAGCACTTTTACGTCCCCCGGAACCTCGTATTTTGTTTCGATGGCATAGGTATTATCGTTCGATAGATTCTTTTCTGTAGGAACGAATTGGATGGCGATTAATACGACGATTAATCCGATAATGATTTTGTTTTTCATGATTAACAGGGTTAAAATTTGCAAACGCAAGGTATTAATTTATTGTCTCGAATTCACCCTTCTCTAGGTTTTTGCGGACGTTATTCGTCGCAAAAATCTTCCCATTCATCGAAATGTAGACTCCGGGCTCTAAAATTTGGAGGAATGCCAAAGCACTTCCCAGATTAAACATCCCATCCGAGCTACCAAATTTATAGGGAATCATGGCACCCGTGAGGACGATGGTTTTAGGTAAATTCTGCGCGGCTATGTATTGGGCCGTTTGGACCATTGTATCTGTTCCATGCGTTATTAAGATGCGATCAGAGGAGGCAGATGCGCAAGCAAATGAAATCAGTTGACGGTCTACATCGTTAAATTCTAAACTGTCTTTCATTAGTAAAGTATCGATGGAAACCGCAAGTCTACTACGGCCTTTTTCGAGCATCTCGGGTAGGTGCGTATCTTTAAAGAAAAGCGCGCCATTTAGTTCGTTGTATTCTTTGTCAAAAGTCCCGCCGGTTACAAAGATTTGGATCATACTTTATTCGTTCAAAAATTCCTTACTCAACTTAAAGTACTGCTTGTTTAAGCGATAAACTTTCAGGCGGGAATCAGTATCTGATTTTTTGAAAATAATGAAATTTGTATCGACCTGGAGAATCGCTTTAAGCTTCAAATTGATTTGATTTAAGACATCATTTTTCACCCGAATATTGTGCGAAAAATGCACCCCCTTTTGTTCCACTAAGGTCAACAATTCAGAGTTAGGCACGTCGTTATTTTTTAATAAATGAGTCAGCACTTTTAATTCAACTTCATCAAAATTTATGGCCGCTTTCCCTAAATAAAAGAGGCCTTCTTTATCGGTAATGTGGTTCGCTTTAACTTTTCGATTTTTAAAGAAATAAAGAGCAATTAATGCAATAACTATGAGCGCGATCGCTGCAATTGCTTTTTGACCATATTGCAACCAATAATCGGTCTCTATAAAGTCTCCTTTTTCTAGGGACTGGCCCAGGAAACTTGTGATGGGAATGGACATTAAATCGAAGGAAAATGTCGAGTGAGTAGCTACAAAATAGTAAATGATATTCCCTTCTATAAATGGCCTAAAATTAGAAGACATTTTAGAAGTAAGAGCTTCATTTGTAAACATTTCATACGTGTCATCTTGAAAATTTATGCGGATAATTTTACGGTCATCGGTGAATGCGTAATAGTAATTTTCGTGCTGAAAATTACGAGTGTTATTCCCAAAAAATAGAAACGTTTTTCCCTTATAATCCCAGATTTTAGTTTTTAAGTTAAAATGCCAAATTCCTGAATTTTGTTCAAGCTTTAAATGGTCATATGGGTTTAAACTAATACCATTAAAATAGGTGATTTCATTTCCATTTTTATACTGATTTGCATCAAATAAACCTGGCGGCAAGTCACCTTGAACGGGGGAATAAGCTTCCCATTCTTTGGTATTTAAATCAAAATAAGTGAAGAAATTTCGGGCAGACCAAAAACCATATCCGCCAAATCTAAAAATTCGATTATCATACTCAAAATGCTGCGCGTTTATCTGCATTTTGTGCAAAAACGACTTGTCTAATCTGATTATTTTGCTCCCACGTAATTCATATACGAGTCCTCCTAAACCCTGAGTTAGGTAAACTGTCGTATCAATTTTCGATAAAGTATAATTGGAAGGGGTGTATAGATTGAATATGGTGCTATCTTTCTCGACAAAATAGATAGGTTCTGATTTTATCATTTCAGGTATTTTGATGGTATAGTAATAATCCTTCTCCACTACATAGATATAAGGTTTAGCATATTGAATTAATGCCTCGCCAGTATACGGAAGATTTAGACCGCCTGATTTTGCTGAGAAAAAAGGGAAAAGAAATAAGAAATAGAACAGCTTTTTCATTTAGCTAAAATTAAGCTAAATTTTCCAAATATTGATACGGCGTCATGCCTGTATCAGCTTTGAAAGCATCGTAATAAGTGGACCGGGATTTAAAACCAGAATTTACCCCTATCGCATCTATGGTGATCGTTTCCGTTAACCCCCCTTTTAGCAATTTCTTTGCATGCTCAACGCGCAAATGGGCTCGGAGGTCTGTGAATTTCTTGTTTAACAGGTGTTTACAAGCAAAAGAGACTTGTTTAGGGCTTACTTCAAGTGCCTTTGCCAGATCCGTTAATTCAAACGATGGATTTAAATAGGCTTTTTCTTTTTCTAGGTATTCTATAATTCGATTAGCCAGTGCTTTTAAAGGTGCTAAATTCTCAGAGCTCAGCTCACTTTTTTCTTGTGTGGGATTGGTGTTTTGGTCTTTCTGAGTTCCATAGAGCACCTCTGGAAAAAATAAGATTAGCGCAATGGGAAGTAAAATGTAGGCGATCCCGGAAGCAAAATAGATGGGAATGGATTCGAATGTTTTGGCATCCAAAGAATGACTAAACAATTTTATAGCCACATAAATATAGACTAATGTGGTCATGAGTAGACTGAAAATAAAGCAATTCAACCAGATCTGGGTGCGCCTTGAGACGGTATTCTTCTGTCGAAGGAATAAGAGGGTACACCAAAACAAATAAATTATCAACGAAATAGGCCTACTTAAAAAGGCAGATTTAAATGAATAGAGCGCATTAATATTAATCAGCTGTAAATTATTTATATCCTGATGGATGGCGTGAGCTACGTATAATTTATACTCGAAAGAAGTAAATAAATAGGGCAATATATTAACTAGATGAACAACAAAGGGCACAAAATGAAGTGCATCTATCCAAAACCAAGTGCGCTTTTCGGGTTGCAGAATACTTCTAAAATAAAAGTAAAGTAGCGGACCCGGCAATAGCCATAGAGGCGACAATGTGCCATAAATAATAGCATATATATAATCGCTTTCGGATGGACTCGAGTAATAATGAGTAAGCGCGTAGGCTGATAAAATGCTTAGAATTCCTGCGATGAACAGTGCGCTCTTCTGAACCCTCCAATTATAGAGGGCAATTACGAACGATGTAAAGATCGAAAGTAGGGCTAGGTAATAAAGCATTGTATAATTTAGAACAACGCTAATTTCCTAAAAAATGCCAGAAATCCCAATAGGGCATTGTCCGGAAAAAGTTTTGGACTACTTTAGGGCAATTTCTCTTTTCAATGCATGGATAACATAGTAATTTAGATTTATGTATTGTGCTGTGATTTATTTTTCGGCATAAAACCAATTAACTAAGACGGATTTTCCGTGTTCTAAATTTATACAAATGATAAAGAGAATTCAGCTCTTGAAGGTTCTCCGTGGGGCCTTAGATTTTTCTATCCGTAATCTAAAAGGGTATAAAATAGCCTTATTATTGTTTTTTTTGATCTTATCTGCTGAAAATGCAAGTGCGGCAAAAATTTATTTCAACGATGTATTTAAAGGATCAGGTAGTTCCTATGCTGAGCAAACTAGTAGTATATCAAATATTCAAGTTTTAGTAGGGACCGGTTTTGTTTTTACTTCATTAGATCCTGCTGATGTAACTTTTAAATTAACGGGTAATAACGTTGCAGGCACTTTATCCTATATAAACAATGCTGGCATAAAACAAACAGTTACAGGTCAGGTATCAAGACAAGATAAAACTGGTAATAATACGGACGGACTTTATTTTTTCACAAATACCAATGAAGCTTATTTATTGGTAATTCCTGGGATAACTAAATATGCTGCAAACACCAATATTTCAACCTCATCGGATCCGATTTTAGCAGTAATGAATGCAGTCTTAACTGCCCAAAATAGTCAACCCAAAATTACTGTCACTGATGTTTCTGTATATAGTACAGATCCTTATGCCGTTTTCACTATAAGTTTATCTTCTGCAGCAAATGCAATAACTACATTCACCCCAACCTTAACAGCTGTAACTGCTACTCTTGGTATAGATTATACTAGTAGTATGCAATATTATAATGGTGTCACCTGGGTAAATATTTCATCATCAGTATCTATTGCTCAAGGCGCAACAACTGTCCTGATTAGAGTCCCCATTGTGAATGCTGCGGCAGCTTCAAATAGAACATTTAACTTAAACACAGGAGTTATCACGGGAAGTAACGTATTAAATAGCGATGGAGCCTATGGAATTGGTACTATTGTGCCGCCTTTAGGAGCTGGAGCCATTTCATCATCACAAACCATCTGCGTAGGAGCAACGCCTGCTACATTAACATCAACCACTTCGGCTTCGGGAGGTGTGGGAACCATAAATTACCAATGGGAATCGAGTCTTGACAATACGACTTGGAGCAATGTAGCAAGCGCAACATCTGCAACTTATTCTCCTGGTGCGATTTCTGTAAATACTTATTTTAGACGAAAGGCGAGTACCTCCACCGATGCTGCAGTTTATACTTCTGCTATTTTAATAACAGTTCAACAAAGTGTGGGTGGATCTATCGCAGGATCTGCAATAGTTTGTCCAGGAACAAATAGCACAGTTTTAACCTTATCAGGATATACTGGCTCAATTACAAAATGGCAATCTTCACTTAATTCAAATTTTTCAGGATCGACAGATATTAATAGCAATACGGCTAGCATTACTGCTACGAATTTAAACTCGACTACTTATTATCGTGCTGTTGTAACGCTCGGCTCTTGTACTGCTGCAACTAGTGGAACTGCTAGCGTTACGGTTAATCCTGCGCCAGCTATTTCAATAAATGTAATTCCGGATGTCAATACTACCGCTACAAGTTTTTCCATTCCTTATTCTGGATTATCGAATGCAAATCAGTATTCTATTACTACGGGGACAGTTTCTATGCCTGGCTTTTCAGCTGTGACGAATAATTCTATATCATCTGCATCTGGCACAATAACAGTTACTATACCAGCTAGTGCCCAGAGTACGTATGATTTTAATTTGATTTTGACAAATAGCAGCACTGGGTGTTCTACTCAAAGGGCATTTAATTTAGTCGTTTCAAATCTTAGTCCTGGAACTACGGGTACAGACCAGTCCATTTGTTATGGTACAATACCCGCTCCATTTACAAGCTTATCTGCTGCGACTTCGGGATCATCCTATCAGTGGCAATTTTCAACTACGGGTATAGCAGGCACTTATACGGACATTTCAGGGGCTACATTAGACACATATACGCATACAACAGCATTAACGGTTGACACCTATTTCAGACGAAAAGCGACGCTAGGTAATGATTTTGGTACAGCTCATCCTATTGAAGTATTAGTTAACGCTCTTCCAGTAGTAACAGTTTCACCATCTTCAACTAGTATCACTACTGGATCGAGTGTGACATTAACAGCCTCTGGTGCATCTACTTATAGTTGGTCACCTTTGACAGGTTTATCTGCTTCGAATACCGCTTCCGTTACGGCGACATTAACTTCCACGACTACCTACACGGTAACAGGTGTTTCGGCCTCATCTTGTTCAAGTACCACTACTGTTACTGTAACCGTGAATCCAGCATTAATCGCTGGAACAATTACTGCTGACCAAACGATTTGTGTGGGAGCAACACCTGCTTCATTAACTTCTACTCTAGCTGCCTCAGGAGGAACGGGAAGTATAACATATGAATGGCAATCAAGCCTAGATGGAGTCACTTATACTACTATTTCAGGTGAAGTTTCATCTAACTATTCACCAGGAGCGATTTCTGTAAATACCTATTTTAGAAGAGGAGCAAGTACAGCGAATGATGCGATTGTTTACAGCTCTCCTGTATTAATTACTGTGCAACAAAGCGTGGGGGGTTCGATAGCGGGCTCTGCTACTGTTTGTGCAGGAACGAATAGTACAGTATTGACTTTATCAGGCCAAACAGGTTCAATTACAAAGTGGCAATCCTCATTAACCTCGAATTTTGCGAGCGCTACCGATATTTCGAATACGACTGCTAGTTTAACAGCTACTAATCTATCTGCTACGACCTATTACCGTGCGGTGATTACTCAGGGTTCATGTATTGATGCGAATAGTGCCACGGCTACGATTTCGGTAACGGCATTACCTAGCATTTCGGTAACGCCATCTTCTGCTTCGATTACGAGCGGATCTAGTGTGACATTAACAGCCTCAGGAGCCACAACCTACAGTTGGTCGCCTTCGACGGGATTATCAGCCACGAATACAGCTGCAGTTTCAGCTTCTCCTACCGTGACTACGACTTATACAATAACAGGGACAAGCTCCTCATGCTCATCTACTGCAACTATAACAGCAACTGTAACGGCGGCTGTTTCGCTAGATACCGATGGTGATGGTGTTTTAGATTCTCAAGAAACTACGGACGGTACGAACCCGAATGATGTTTGCTCTTATGTAGCCGCAAGTCAGACACTAACACCTACTTCGGCATGGGCGAATGCAGACTGTGACGGCGATGGCACCCCTAATGGTACGGATACGGCACCTAAAGATCCTTGTGTTTTTGTAGCAGGTGCTACGCCGGTTACGACGAATGCGATCTGGCGAGCAGCGGATTGTGATGGAGATGGCGTGAAGAATGGAAAAGAGACGGATGACGGGACAGATCCGAATGACGGATGTTCATACGTTGCAGCAAGCAAAACAGTAACTCCAAGCGCAGCGTGGAATGCCTTAGACTGTGACGGCGATGGTACCCCTAACGGTACGGATACGGCCCCTAAAGATCCTTGTGTTTTTGTAGCAGGCGCTACGCCAGTTACGACGAATGCGATCTGGCGAGCAGCGGATTGTGATGGAGATGGCGTGACGAATGGAAAAGAGACGGATGACGGAACAGATCCTACAAGTGGATGTTCGTTCACCGCGGCTTCTAAGACCTTAACGCCTACCAGCGCTTGGGGAACGTTAGATTGCGATAGCGACGGTAACCCGAATGCGACAGATCCGAATAATGACAAGCCTACTGCTTCAAATGATGTCGTGAGTGTGGGAAGTTCTGGTATTGCAACCATCAACATTTTATCAAATGATGATTATTTGCCTGGACCTAATATTGAGATAACTCGTCAAACAGGAGCTAATGCTGGAACAGCTAAAGGCACAGTCACATTTAACCCATTAACGGGAGAGATGACCTATAAGCGTGCTCCGTTTGAGAGTGGTTTAGTGACCTTAGGTTATCGCGTTAGTTATAAAGTTGGTGGAATAGAAGTGTTTGCAAACGCCTTTGTTACCATCTTATCGTGTGACTTACAAGATCCATTAGCCGATTGCGATGGAGATGGCGAGCCTAATGGCACAGATATAGCCCCTTCAGATCCTTGCGTTTTCGAGCCAACTCGTCAAGTGAAAGCGAATGTTTCCGATGATTGGAAAGCTTTAGATTGCGATGGCGATGGGGTATTAAATGGCACAGAATTAAGTGATGGTACGAATCCAGCTGATGGATGTTCGTTTAAAGCTGAAAGTAGCACCTTAGCTCCTAGTGCGGCCTGGTTATTGTTAGATTGTGATGCTGACGGAATTTCAAATAAGGCCGAAGGTAAGCAAGACTTCGATGGAGACGGTATTCCAAACTGCTTGGATACAGACTCTGATGGCGATAGCATTTCGGATAAATTGGAGACGACAGTTGATACGGATAAAGATGGCAAATCGGATTACTTAGACTTAGATTCTGATAATGATGGAATTCTAGATTCTGTCGAGAATAAGGTGTGTACAGGCACTGGGATTTTATGTGATACGGACGCTGATGGGTTTCCTAATTTCCGCGATTTGGATTCTGATGGGGATCAAATTTTAGATGTGAAAGAAGCGAATGGCGCTGATTTCAATCAGGATGGAATTGCAGACGGCACGATAGATGAGAAAGGAATTCCGAGCTCAGCTAATAAAGGTCTTTCTCCTCCAGATACCGATAAAGATGTTAAACTAGATCCATACGATGTGGATTCAGATGGAGATGGAATATCAGATAAAAATGAGGAGTTTAACGAGGATGCAGATTTCGCGGATTGTGATAAAGATGGTGTTCCTAATCGATTAGATCCTGATGAATGTGAGGTTTTCTCTCCTCAAGGTATTTCACCTAATGGGGATGGTAAGAATGACCGATTAGTCTTCAAAGGATTGTTATTGCGTAAGACCCCTAATCACTTATCGATTTATAATCGATGGGGGACCTTAGTGTTCGAGATGGAAAGTTATGATAATAGTTTCGAGGGCACCTTGCTGCCAGATGGAACGTATTATTACATTCTGGACTTCTTTGGCAAAAAACCAACGATCAGTAATTATTTATCAGTAGACCGCACCATTAAATAGAGATGAAAAAGATAAGATATATACTACTAGCAGGCCTACTTTTTGGGACGTATTTAGTTCAGGCACAGATTGAAACGATGTATTCGATGTATCGTTTAAACCCCGTTATTACTTCGCCTGCGTTTGCTGGGGAATTGGAACACCAGGCTGAGATTACAGCGATGAATCGCCAGCAATGGATTGGTATTCAAGGAGCGCCCCGTACGATGGCTTTTACAGGTAATTTTAAGTGGAAGCCTAAGACAGGCCTTGCCCTTTTAGCGATGTCAGATATTGCAGGGCCATTGAAGATTTCAACGGTGGCTGGAGATTTTGCCTATCAGGTGAAATTGAATGATACCTGGAAGATTTCAGGAGGTGTTCGCGTAGGAGCCTCTAGTTTGAGTTTAGACTATGATGGCATCCAGGTGGTGGATCAAACGGACCCAGTCTTTCAAGGTGATCGCTCTACAGGGGTGAAGTTTAACACAGGTTGGGGATTGCGCGTGGGTAATACAAAGGGGACATTTTTTGCCATTTCGCAGCCGCGTGTGATTAGCTATGATTTTGGGAATGTTAGCGGTGGATATAAAGATGTGACTTATCACTATCTGAATGCCGGAACTACGGTTAAGGTGTCAGATTTTATCACCTTACTGCCCTCATTTATGGCACGGATTGCAAATGATGTTCCTGTTAGTTGGGATGTTAATTTAATGTCACGCATAGGCAGTGCGTTAGAGGCAGGTGTTTCATATCGCCACAAGGATAGCTATGGCGCTCGAATTGGAATTCAGGCGAGTCCTAAGATTTATTTAGGTTACATCTATGAGTTGCCTAGTTCGTCTTTAAGCAAAGTAACGTCTCAATCTCACGAAATTGCTGTTCGCTTAACGATTTTTAATAAAGGGGCCAAAACGGAAAAGCAATAAGAAAATGAAGAAATATATACTAGTAACTTTATTAATGACAGGCTTTTTAGGGGGCGCATTTGCCCAAGATAGCCTAATGACAAACCTGCCGAAGCGCAAAAGCCTTGCTTTTCTATACGGCTCTTCGGATTTGTGGTATCAGAATTATTTGTCTCGTCGTGATTATTTGCAGACCTACACGCATTTTGGACTTCAGTATGCAGTAGAAGTAAAGAAAAATGTGGATGCGTATGCCACGTTGTTATATGGCGCTAAAGATGTAAAGAACGTTGCTTCGGCGGGTTTAGGCTTACGCTATTACTTATTAGATCGCGAATCGCATGACAAGTTTAGCCCTTTTGCGAATTTCAGCGGAGAGGTCATGATGGATAATTCAACACCTACTACCTTCAGTGATGTCGATTTTACAGGTTCGATCGGAACAGGGTTTGATTTTAAGATTGTAGGGTCTCTTTATGGTCGTGCGATGGTGAATTTAGGTTTTCCATTCTTCCAAATCGGCCAAGTCGATTTCACAGATGGCCGTGGCACCTATACACATTATACAGCGGGATTAGTATATGATTTGGGTAAAAAATCGAAGTCGACTTCATCAGCTAAAAAGGCGGATGTTGCTAGTAAAGCCCCATCAGTTATGAAAGCCCCACAAGCGGTGAAAGCAGCGGTCATTGAGAAATCAACAACTACAGAAATAGCAGCGAACACGGAAAGAGCAACAACTGTTGAAAAACCAGCAATCACTGAAGTAGTTGCTGCGACAGAAAAAGCAACAACTGTTGAAAAACCAGCAATCACAGAAGTAGTTGCTGCGACAGAAAAACCAGCGACAACAGAAGTAGTGGCTTCTGCTGTAACCGCTCCAGCGGCTGTAAAAGCGGTGGAACCACCTGTTACAGTAGACAGCGATGGAGACCAAGTGCCAGATAAAGACGATTTAATGCCTACAGTGGCCGGCTTAATGGCATTGCAGGGGGTTCCTGAGCTGAGCAATCTTTACTTTGACACAGATGAATTTAAATTAACAGCTGAATCGGTTGCTAAATTAGAGTTATTGTTAGGAGCATTGAAAACGAATGCGGTGTTAAAGTTAATTTTGACGGGCCACACGGATTCTCGTTCGAGTGTAAAATACAATCAGATTTTGTCTCGAAACAGAGTTCAAGAAACGAGAAAGTATTTACTGAACAAAGGAGTAGAGGCTAGTCGAATTAAGGTTAGCTGGCATTCAGAACTGGAGCCATCAGCGCCTAATGATACAGAAGAAGGTAGGAGACTGAACCGGAGGGTGGAAGTTAGAATACAGAAATAGTGAAACGGAGGCTTCTGAAAAGAAGCCTCTTTTTTTAGGCGATTGTTTCCAAATATTGACTAGGCGTCATCCCCGTTTCTGCCTTGAATGTGGCATAGAAACTAGACCTGGAAGGGAAACCTGATTGAGAGCCTATTCCATCGATAGACAAGCTGTCTGCGGATCCCCCTTTTAATAATTCTTTCGCGTGCTCTATCCGAATCCAGGAACGATAGGAGGTGAATTTTTTATTCAGAATGTAGGCAAAACAATAGGTAATGTGGTGTTTCGGTATTTCCAAAGCCTCTTCGATATCTTCTAGATCAAAATCTGGATTTAAATAGGGTTTTTCAGACTTTAAGTAGTCCACAATTGTTTCTGCTGTTTCTGATAAAGGATCATTTAGGTTAATGACCGCCACCGCACTTACTTTCTTCGGCTTTTTCGAATGAATCGCCACAGGCATTCCATAGAGTATTTGGGGGAATAAAACGACTAAAGCAAAAGGCAATAAGGCAAAGGCGATGCCTGAGATAAGGTGGGTGGGCTCTGAATTGATCAGAATCTTAGAGATAGGAAGGTCATAAAGCTTTAAAGTTAGCACCAAGAACCCGACGCTAACGATAAGCGTAGCTAAGTTCAGCGTGATTAACCAATTATACACTAATCGATTTTGTTTGTAATTAGCTAAGGATGCCTGCTCTTTTTTCGAGTAGCTGTAAATTAAGCGAAAACAAAATATAACGTAGATGATTATTAAGGAAGGCCTGGTCACGAAGGCAAACGCAGGGGGCAGGAAAAACCCACTAGCGTGTGTTCTAACGTTATTGATATCTGCTAAGATAAGGCGAGTCATTTCTAGTTTGTAGTCAAACGAACTTAGGATATAAGGGGCCATATTGATGGCTTGCAATACGAATGGAATTAAGTGAAGAGCGTCTTTCCAGCTGCTGAATAGGGGCCTATCTTGTAACGTATTTCTGGTATACAAGTAGAGCATGGCGCCTGGTAAGTACCAGAAGGGGGAAAGGTTTCCGTAGAATAGAGCAGTCCAAAACTCGTCCACGTTATAAACCGTAAAATAGTGGGTTAATCCATACGTAGAAAAAATGACGAATATCCCGGTTAATAAGAGCGCGTTTTTATTGATTCGCCAATTGTAGATGGCGATGATCGCGGAGGTGATGATAGAGAACAGGGAGATGTATAATATCATTTAATCAATGAAATGAGTACAATTTTACACATTTAAATTGTCAAATTTTTTAGAAGTCCAAAAAAATTTCATTTTCTGACTAGTCCAAAATTCCCCTTTTTGGACTAAATCCGTTTTATCTTATTAATACTTATCACATTATTAGTTCGAATTTTACTTGTTAAAATAGGGCTATCCCCTTTAAAAAGCCCACGAAACAAGTATTATGAAGAAATTTACCTTACTTTTTCTCCTGTTAGCGAGCGCTGCTTCAGCTCAGACTTGGAATTTAGCTGCCGGTATTAACACCACCAAGTACGTATTTACAAATGCTCAGGGCCAAAACCCAGATTACATGAGATCGGGCGCTGGGAATAATTTGAGCTTAAGTTATGAGCAGCCGTTTTCAACGTATTTCCAATACGACGCTGGCATAGTCTACAGCCAATACAATTCTGTGGGGGATGTGCAAAACATTCCATTTTCTTATCAAACTGATTTTATTGGTTTGAATGGAGGCATAGGACCTAAACTTGATTTGCCCTACGGTTTAAAAGCATCCTTAAAGGGACGCGCTTCTATTCAGAAGATGGTGAATGGGAATCAATTTCTTCAAAATCAGTACTTGGATTTGTCAGATGACTCACAGTTTACTGGGCTTCGCTTTTTTTTAGGGTTCTCGATGGAACTGGAGAAAAAAGTCAATCAAAGCATTTCTGTTTTTACACAATTTCAACATTTAGATACCATTCAGTTTGGGGCATCTACCCTAAATTTTATTCCTACGACTTTCTCTTTTGGCTTAAAGATTCAGTCTAAATAGTTCGATTAATATGAAAAGAATTCTACTATTTTTCTCGCTTCTGCTTGCTTCATTTATGGGATATTCTCAAAATAAAGGCATCAACTACCAGGCAGTTATCATAGATCCTAATCCAATCGAGATTCCCGGGAGAGACGTTTTTGCTCAGCCTTATGTGAATAAGGAAGTGTGGCTGAAATTCACGATATCTCAGGATGGGGTGACTCAGTATGAGGAAATCCAAAAAACCCAAACCGACAGCTATGGTCTTGTTAACCTGACCATTGGTACCGGAATTAATACCGGTAAAGGCGGCACTTTTGCCTCGCTTAGCTGGGAGGGAAATACGAAAAATATTGTGACGAATGTCAGTTTTGATAAGGGATCAAAATACGTCGAAGTGGGGAATCAAAAATTGAACCATGTCCCTTACTCGCTTTACTCCGAGACCGCCAATAAACTATCTGGAGTTTTACCGATTAGCTCAGGGGGTACTGGGGCAATAACTTCGACTGCAGCTCGTACGAATTTAGGATTAGACAAAGTGGACAATACCTCTGATATGAGCAAGCCGGTGTCTACGGCGACTTTGGCCATATTAGATACCAAAGAATCTCTCTCAAATAAATCAACTAATATCATCGCGGACTCAGCTTCCAGCGTGAAATATCCTTCTGTGAAGGCGATAAAGGACTATATTGATAGCCGAAATTCTGCTTCAGCAAACAGTGCGCGATTAGCGGACAAAGCAAAGGGATTAGAAACCCCGCGCACGATTAATGGCGTGCCATTCGATGGGACAACAAACATCACAATACCTGTGGGAGTAACTCCACCCGATGCAAGCACTACGGTGAAAGGTTTAGTGCAATTAGCAGGAGATTTAACAGGAAATGCAGGTGCGCCTACCATTGCGGCGGGTGCTGTGACTACCGAGAAAGTAGCAGATGGAGCCGTAACTACTGCGAAAGTAGCAGATGCAGCAGTAACCACTACTAAAATTACAGATGCTGCTGTAACTGACGCTAAAATTGCAACTGTTTCAGGATCGAAAGTGACAGGAAATATTTCAGGAAATGCGGCTAATGTAACCGGAACAATCGCAGTTGCAAACGGCGGAACTGGAGCCACTACTGCGGCTGCAGCAAGAACCAATTTAGGCTTAGTGATAGGGACAGATGTGCAAGCACCCTTGACAGCTGGGACTGATTATCTTCGTCCAAATGGGAGTGCAGCTAATCTAACAAACTTCCCCACCTTAAACCAAAGTACCTCTGGGAATGCGGCAACGGCTACTTTAGCGGCAAATGCTACCTTAGCAGCGGCTGCTACCAAGTTAGCTGCCCCTAAAAATATTAATGGTGTTCCATTCGACGGGTCTGCTGACATCACTATTGCAGCTGAAGCGGCTTCTTTATCCGGAACAGTAGCCCTAGCTAAGGGAGGAACAGGAGCAACTACTGCATCCGATGCACGGACTAATTTAGGTTTAGTGATCGGTACGGATGTGTTAGCCCAAAGAACTTTTGGCACTGCGGCGAATAGCGCAGCTACTGATTTCGTTGCGGTAACAGAAAAAGGCGCGAATAATGGAGTAGCCACATTAGGTGTAAATGGCAAAATACCATCTACACAAATCCCCGCGATTTCTTTCCAAAGCGTTTCTGTAGTCAATTCTGATGCGACCATGACAGCAATTCCAGGAGCACAAGTGGGAAGTATTGCCATTAGATCTGACCAAAATATTAATTACGTACTAAGCGCTTTACCAGCCACGACTTTATCGAACTGGATTCAGCTAGCCGCGTCTACCGACGTTTCTACCATCAATGGAATTGTGGGTCCTAGCGTGAATTTGACCACAAATGAAATTCCTGAAGGCAACACTAATAAGTACTACACAGACGCTAGAGTTCGTAACGCGCTTAGTGCAGTGGCCCCTTTAAGTTTTAATGCATCTACTGGAGTATTATCGATGACAGTAGCTTCATCTGCCTCAGCTGGCTACTTGTCAGCCGCTGATTTCACGACTTTTAATAACAAGCAAACGGCTTTAACGGCGGGCGTAGATTATGTGACTCCGTCAGGAAATATCACCGGCAATGCAGCAAACGTGACTGGAATTGTTTCGATTGCAAATGGCGGTACAGGGACTTCTACAGCTACTGGTGCATTGGTTGCTTTAGGCGCAGAACCGAGTGATAATAAGAGTGATAATATCCTATTGGACGGAGGGTCTACCACGAAATTCCCTACGTTTAGAGCGATTAAGTCTTACGTAGATCAACAAAGCCAAAATGCAGGTGTGGCAGATAACAGTATTACCTCTGCGAAAATCAATGGTACGCTGGCGGTTTTAAAAGGGGGAACAGGCGCTGCTAATCCGGCAGACGCTAGAACCAATTTAGGCTTAGTGATAGGCACCGATGTGATGGCTGCGAACTTCACCACAACCTTAACGGGCGATGTTGCAGGATCAGGGAATGGATCTTTTGCAACGACCGTGAATTCCGTGGGTGGTGTGAGTTCAAGTACGATTGCAACATTGCCTACGAATGTGGCGGCGAACACGGCTAGTATTACAGCAAATACATCCGATATTTTATTAAAAGCCCCTCTTGCTTCACCGACATTTACAGGAACTCCTACGGCGCCTACTCCGGCGACGAGTGATAATTCAACGAAAGTGGCTACCACAGAATACGTGAAGAATTCGATTGTTGCGGCAAATGCAGGATTAAGTTCTATTGGCGCCATTTCTGGTACTTCAAATGCGAAAGGTGCAACGATTAGTGGAACTACAGAGTTGATTTTAACTCCTGCGGATGCATCGAATGGTGGTGTGGTAACGAATGGTACGCAGACGTTTGCTGGAGCAAAGACGTTTAGCAATGATATGACTGTTCGAGAAATCTTATTTGGTTATGGAACTCATAATAAGACGAATAATATTGCCATAGGTAGATTAGCGTTAAATAATAATACGTCTGACTATAATGTGGCCATTGGAAATTCGGCCAACTCGCAAGCTGCATCTAATTCCGGTGGTTATAATGTCGCTTTAGGTTATCAAGCTATGAGATTCCCTAATAGCAGATATAACGTAGCTATAGGTTCTCAATCTTTTTATAGTTCTGCAGCACCATCAAGCGGCGATAATAATGTGGCTGTAGGTTATCAAGCACTTTACAATCCTGGAACTGGGGCTAACAATACAGTATTAGGTTATCAATCCTTATACAATGGCGGAGCAAATAACTCAATTTTAGGGGCTAAAGCATTATACAATGCAGCAGGAGCTTCAAATAACGTGGCTGTAGGAGATAATGCGGGTTTACTTTTTGGGTCTGGTTCTGGAACCGCTTTAACAAGTTCAACACAAAGTATTTTTATTGGTAGTGGCGTTCGTGCAGGAACAAATACATCTACAAATGAAATAGCCATCGGTTATAATGTGGTAGGTAATGGCTCTAACACAGTCACTATTGGTAATAATTCAATTACTGCAAACTATTTTAAAGGAGATATCAATTTAACGGGTAATTTGAACGGCGGGACTTGGAGTGGAACCACGATTGGGAGTAATTATGGTGGTGCTGGGACCGTTAATGGAATTTTAAAAGCAAATGGAAGTGGAGTGGTGAGTGCTGCGGTAGCCGGTACGGATTATTTAACTCCTTCAGGTAATGCAGCATCTGCCACCATTTTAGCCACAGCGAGAAACATTAACGGTGTGGCATTCGATGGATCTGCTAATATTACGATTGCGGCAGATGCGAATACCTTAACGGGTACGACTTTGGCAAGTAATATTACGGCGTCTAGTTTAACTAGTGTGGGAACAATCACTTCGGGTATTTGGAGTGCTACAACGATTGATATTGCCAAAGGTGGTACAGGTGCCACCACAGCAGGAGGAGCCTTAACAAATTTAGGAGCTCAATCTGTAGATAATATGAGTACAAACATCACAACAGATGCAGCTTCTACATCAAGATATCCAAGCGTAAAATTGATTAAGGATTATGTTGATACACGTGTAGCATCAGCGGGTGTTTCGGATGGTAGTATCACAAATGTGAAGCTGGCTAATAGTACAACGATTTTAGGGTCGACCACGATGACTTTAGGTGGAACGGTTTCTTCGGTAATAGGTTTAACAAGTTTAGAGGCAACTAATTTAACAGGAACTTTGTCGGGTACAGCAACAGCCTTAGCAACCGGCCGCACCATCTCTACAATAGGGGATGTGACCTACACGAGTGGGGCATTTGACGGAACATCTAATGTAACGGGATCTGCTACCTTAACCAACACTACAGTTACCGCAGGAACTTATGGATCTTCTACTGCCATTCCTACATTCACAGTAGATAGCAAAGGTCGATTAACAGCTGCTAGCACGGTAGGAATTACGGCGGGAGTTTCGACTTTAGCGTATTCAACTATTGGAGCTTCGAATGGTGGAACCATCAGTGGAACAACCTTAACTTTAACAGCAGCAGATGCAAGTAATCCGGGATTAATATCGACGGGAACGCAGACGATTGCGGGAGCAAAGACCTTTACAAATACCGCTACATTTAATACAGATATTTCAGTGAATGGGTTAACTGTGGGACGTGGAGCTGGAGCAGTTGCTTCAAACGCGGCCCTGGGTGCAACAGCTTTAAATGCAAACACTTTTGGTAACTATAACGTGGCTGTGGGTAGTGAGGCATTGCAAAGAAATACAGGTGGTAGTGTAAACGTTGCTCTTGGTGCAGCTACGATTGACTATTTAACATCTGGAAATAATAATACCGCGGTCGGTGGTTTTGCCGGACGAAATTATGGTCCAAATGGCGGCGCCACAGGAAATAACACTACGATGAATAATGGTATCTTGCTAGGTTACGACGCAAGGCCATTAACTAGCGGAGGAACGGATGAAGTCGTTATCGGTATGCGTGCGATAGGTCATGGAAGCAATACGGTGACTTTAGGTAATAGCTCGAATACTAAAACATTCTTAACGGGGGATTTATCGTTAACGGGTAATATCACGTCAGGTATTTGGAGTGCGACGGAAGTTGCTATTGCCAAAGGTGGTACAGGCGCCACTACCGCCGCCGGAGCCAGAACAAATTTAGGATTAGGATCGTTAGCCACTAATTCAAGTATCTCCAATGCAGATGTTGCATCTGGTGCAGCGATTGCATTCTCTAAATTGAATATCTCCAAAGCAGATATTACAGGTTTAGGCATTCAAGATGGATTAACGGCGGGTTCAGGTATTTCAATTAGCGCAGGGGTCATTTCTGCTACGGGATTAACGACTGTGAATCTTGCCTCTAATGCTGGTATCACAAATGCACAATTAGCAAATAGCACAACTATTTTAGGGAGCACCACAATGACTTTAGGCGGCACGGTAACCTCTGTGGCAGGATTGACGTCAGTTACGTCTACAGGATTCACTGGGGCACTAACAGGTAATGCGAGTACGGCTACTGCTTTGGCTACAGGAAGAACAATCGCCTTAACTGGAGATGTAACTTATACAAGTGGAAGTTTTGATGGAAGTGCAAATGTAACGGGAATAGCTACTTTAGCAGCGTCTGGAGTTACATCGGGAACTTATGGATCTTCGACGGCAATTCCTGTATTAACCGTTGATGACAAAGGAAGGATAACTTCAACAAGCACTTCAAATATTATTGCTTCAGCAGGAACTTTAACGGGTACGTCATTAGCATCCACAGTTACTGGTTCTAGTTTAACTAGTGTGGGAACTATTAATCAAGGGGTTTGGAGCGGTACGGCTATCGCTATTGCCAATGGAGGTACAGGACAAACGACCAAAGCAGCTGCATTTAATGCACTTTCACCTATGACTACTGCGGGTGATATCATTTACGGAGGTGCAAGTGGAGCCGGAACAAGACTAGGAATAGGTACGAATGGACAAGTCCTAACTTTAGCAAGTGGTGTACCTTCGTGGGCATCTCCTTCGGGAATCACCGCATTGGCATCCATTGGAAGTACTGCAAATGCAAATGGGGCTAGTATTTCGGGAAGTACCCTAACCTTACAACCAGCAAATGACACCTATGGTGGTGTGGTAACAACCGCAGCGCAGACTTTTGCTGGAGATAAAACTTTTAATGCAAATATAGTTTCTAATGGAGTAAAGGTTGGTAACGTGGGGGGATCTAATAATGTTTTAGTAGGCAGTAATGCTATGAATACTACAACAACATCTAACTTCAATACCGCAATCGGAGCATATACATTAACTAACATCACCTCGGGACAAAATAACATTGCAGTAGGTTATTCATCATTGTACAACCATACTACAGGTTCAGAAAACGTAGCTATTGGAAATGCTGCATTAAACGCTCAAACAAGTGGCGGTTATAATGTTGCGGTTGGTAATAAAGCACTAAAATCATCTACCACTTCTACTAAAAATACCGCATTAGGATATTGGTCGGGCTACAGTTTAACAACTGGAAGTGGAAATACCACGCTTGGATATTATGCTGGTTCCTATATTGGTTCTTCGGGTACATTAGCAAATACAACAGGGTCAAATTCTACTTATATTGGGTATAATACTTCACCATTAGCTGATGGTGATGATAATGAAGTGGTTATTTCTGGAGGTGCTTCAAATAGGACTGTAGGTTTAGGTACCAATAGTACTTTAATTGGCAATTCATCTACGACCAAAGCTCAAATTATGGGAGCGCTAACATTGCCTAATACTACGGCCTCAACCTCTTCAACGACGGGCGCATTAATTGTAGCCGGTGGGGCAGGAATTGCGGGTAATTTAAATGTGGGGGGCAACACGGTATTTACTGGAACCATAGAAATAGATGGAGGATCTCCAGGTGCTGGAAAAGTTTTGGTTTCTGATGCCAATGGCTTAGCTTCTTGGTCTGCAAATAGTAATGGAGGAGTTTCTTCCGTAACAGCATCTAGTACCATGGCTGCAACCGATAATTATAACCTCATCGTATTCTCTGGTTCTACAGCCTCTCAGACAATTACTTTACCAAGTGCTTCTTCAGCTGGCGCTGGTCGAGAAATTACCATAAAAAACATAGCAAGTGTATCAGTAGCTGTTGCCGCCACTTCAGGGAACTTAATCTCTGATAGCACAACAACTTCTGCTACCGGTTTAAATATTGGTATAGAACCTTCCAACAACTGGATAAAAGCGATATCTGATGGTACAAACTGGATTATCCTCCGTGCATTGTTCTAAACATACATATGAAAATTAAGTCACACATATTGCTTATCTCGCTTATAACTTTCCTTTCAGGACAGTTATGGGCACAAACGGGCATTGGTACCACATCTCCCGTGAATAAATTAGAAGTAGTTACGTCTACAGCGGATCCAGCGAGTAGCGGAATTGCGGCAAACGGAAACTTACGTTTGGGCCCCAGTTCGGGATCTCATGTGATGGACTTTGGTTTGAGTAGTACCTCCACATTTGGATGGCTTCAAATGCGTTCCAAATCAGCCTATGGTACAGTTTATAATATGGGAATCAATCCCATTGGTGGAATGGTCGGCATAGGAACCTCTGCTCCTACCAGTTTATTGACCGTGGGACGTGCAGACGGAAGTCTAACGGCTGAAATCTTGCTTAATCCTTCGGCGACAACGAATGAAGGAGGACAAATCGTTTTTAAACGCTCCCTAACTGGAAGTACGGTCGATTGGACGATGGACCAATACGGAACTACTTCATCCGATGCTCGTTTACGTATTTTTAATGGTGGTGCAGAAACAAATGGAATTACCATCAAAGAAAATGGATTTGTTGGGATGGGTACCATCACACCCACCGTGCGTTTACAAGTAAACGGTGACATCATTGCAAACTCCATCGCAGGTTCATCTGATGCTCGTTTTAAAACCAATGTAAGCCCTATCCAAAATCCATTACAAAAAGTGTTGTCCTTACGCGGTGTGAATTTCAATTGGAATACGTCGGCATTTCCGCAACGCATGTTTTCAGATCATCGGACTTTTGGATTCATCGCCCAAGAAGTAGAAAAAGTCTTACCTGAGATTGTTCAAACTGAAAACACGCCGGAAGGATATAAGTCGGTGCAATACGATAAAGTCGTTGCTTTACTCGTGGAGGCCATTAAAGAACAACAAAAGCAAATCAACCAACTGAAAAAAGAAGTCAAAAAACTCCGTCGGGCTCATTAGGATGAAACAATTGTTACTTATTTGTTGTCTGATTTGGTCGACGCGAACATTTGGCCAAATGATTACAGCCCCATCTCCCACGACGATTGAGGCTAATGCCTCCAATGTGGATGTAGGTGACTTTGTTGTTAACTGGGCCAATACAACAGATAATATTTTAATTAGTTTGAGTTTGGAATATCAAAGCGGCGCTACGCTTAGTCTACCGACCACCACAGGACTTACGCGAAATCCAGGATATAGCACGTGGACCAATTTTACGAGTCTGGTATTTTATGGAAAAAAAACGGATGTGAATACTGCTTTAGCAGCGATGACCCTATCCATGGGTTCAATTAAAACAGCAATTAAAATTAACATTGAGGTTTCAAGTTATAATTCTGATTATTTGTATAACCCAACTAATAAGCATTTTTACAAATACGTGTCGAGTGCTGCTGTTTCTTATGCATCTGCAAAATCTGGTGCTTCTGGAAATACATTTAAAGGGAAAACGGGGTATTTGGTAACGGTTACCTCTCAATCTGAACAAGATTTTCTTAACAATAACATTGTAGGAAACAATATATGGATTGCGTTAACGGATGTAACGACCGAAGGAACTTGGATTATAGATGCAGGCCCAGAACTAGGTACAATCATTAAGACCCAGAATGGTCAAACTGCAGGAAATATTGCGGGACAATATAACAATTGGTGTGGAGGGGAACCAAATGATGCCAGCAATGAAGATTATGCGGTAACTAAATGGGGAGGTGGAACATGCTGGAATGATGTGAATGGTAGCAACTCAAGTGTGGCAGGTTACATTGTTGAAATCAGTGATGATTTCCCAGCGGGAGCTGACTACACGGATGTATATACATCCTACATCGTACATAATAATGAATTGGCTTATACACTAAGTTCTGCTACCAGCATAAGCTCGAGTAGTATTTCGAACCTGCATAATCTTTCAGGAGGATTAAGTATCAATAACAGTCATACAATAACCTTACCGGATAATACCATCATTAAAAGCAATAAAATTGTATTCAACGGAACAGGAAAACTCGTTTTAAGTACAAGCAACAGTAAGTGGACACCTGAAACTTCATCAGCCAATAATACGATTGTCTATAGCCCATCGGTAAATACAAATCCAATAAGTTGGGCTTCTAGTGGTGCATGGGTAGGTGATACTTTTTATGCAAATGCTCCTTATAATTCACCAATTACAGGATATCATTTTACCCCATGGCTTGGTTCTCCTCAGGGTTGGTCGAGCATTGCTCAAGATGTTAATCAGTACATTACGCTTAATTATCCCATTCCGGCATATATAGCCGGTATCGCTACGCAGGGTCGCCAAAATACCGCACAATGGGTAAAGTCGGCAGATATCGATGTGAGTATAAATGGGACTGATTGGACAAATGTCTTAACGAATGCTACGTTGAATACGGATCAAAACACGTTGGTTACTACTTTATTTTCAGCTCCTATATATGCCAAATTTGTTCGCCTAAAAACAACCAGAACCACGGACTGGTCTGGACATGCCACGCTCCGAATGGGGTTATTGGTAAAATCTTACTTACCAAACATAATTACAAACGGATTAAGATTAAGATTAGATGCTGCTGAATCCAGTTCATATGCGGGTTCTGGTACTACATGGAGTGATATTGGTTCTAATGCTTTCCCGTTTACACTCGTGAATGGGCCTACCTATAATGCCGCTGGATTTTTTGATTTTGATGGAACGAATGACTACGCCGTTATTGCACATACATCAGCCTTAAAGCCTACAGCAGCCATTACGACGGAACAATGGATAAGTGCGGACAATTGGGCAGCAGGCACAAGTGCCAGTGACTATAGATGTTCACTTTCTTGTACGGAAGGTGGAGGATATTCGAACAACATTTGGTCCAGTACCTTTTCGAGTTACCTATGGGCTGGAGGAGCTTATAGAATCCCTACAGCTTCTGTGAGTGGATTTACAGGATGGCATCATTTTGTCACCACGTTTGATGGTCGATTTGTTCGGTTATATGTAGATTCGCAAATTAAAAGTACGGTTGACATTGGTTCTGTCAATCAAGTTATAGGTTATAACAACAGTAATAGTATTATTATTGGAGCGGAGGCTTCGGGTTCCACAACACCCTCGGGATCCTATTGGGATGGAAAAATTGGAACAACTTTGATTTATAATCGGGCATTAACAGCCGCTGAAGTATTGCAAAATTTTAATAATACAAAATCGAAATTTGGGTTATGAGATGTATCCAATTACATGCTAAAAAATTCATTTTTTCTCTAGCATTCATATTGTTTATCAATCGAATGCTGATCGCCCAAACGGGCATTGGTACCACAGCTCCCGTGAATAAATTAGAAGTAGTTATGTCTACAGCGGACCCTGCGACGAGTGGTACATCGGCCAACGGAAACTTGCGTCTGGGGCCCAGTTCGGGATCTCATGTCATGGATTTTGGTTTAGGTAGTGGTTCAAATTTCGGTTGGCTTCAGATGCGATCTAAGTCGGCTTACGGAACACTCTTTCCTTTTGCCATTAATCCAAATGGCGGGGCAGTGGGTATAGGAACATCCTCTCCTACTAGTACCCTAACAGTGGGGAATTCGGGGGGTACCATAGGAGGTGAAATTCTATTAAATCCTACTTCAACACAATTTGAGGGGGGACAAATTATCATTAAAAGATCCTTAGTGGGTAGCACGGTAGATTGGACAATTGACCAATATGGATCTACCTCTGCAAATGCTAGATTACGAATCTTTAACGGAGCTAGTGAATCAAATGGAATCTCCATATTAGAAAACGGGAATGTAGGATTAGGTACTGCCGACCCTACTGCTCGACTAAACCTGGTAGGTGGTGGAATGAGAATGTTTGCAGGATTTGGTAATTCTACATCAAGACCTGGTTTGAATACGAGTACGATAGGGAATTATGAAATAAGGGGAGTTGGCGCTGGTGGAGGTACTACGCAAGGAGATGGCGCCGATGATGGATTTTTACGATTGTCAGCGGGTGGTGGAACTAACTCAAATACGCAATCATCAATTGATTTAAGCGGCTATTCTAATGTCACAGATATGAGTAACAATATCGTGATGAGAACAGCTGGAACGGAACGATTTCGTTTAACAAATATAGGCCGTCTTGGCCTAGGCACTTCGAGTCCAACGGTCGCATTACATGTACAAAACGGCAATGTATTTAGTGGATCGGATGATCCTGCTACTAATACAATACCTAGCCTCTATGTATATAATACGAATAATGCATCCACTTCAGCTCATGCTACCAGTTTAGTTAGAACAGCCGGTACTGGTGGAGGCAAACCCTATTATAGCTTGGATATTAATGGCGCTTTTGGTTTTTCCATGGGCATCAACAATCCCAACAATCAAATGATCATTAATACCACCTGGAATTTTAATACAGCTTCTGCAAATAATGCCATCACGATCAATCGATTCGGTCAATCCCGCGTGTCAATCCCCGAACAAGGAGGACAAGTAGCAACAGATTGGCCTGGAAGCTGGGGCGGTGGGATCGCGACCTACGATTTTTTAGCATTTGGGGTTTTAGCAAATTCGTTTAACACGCGTTCAGACCGTCGACTCAAAAATAACATCGTTGATCTTGATAGTTCTAGCATTTCCAAGTATTTAAAACTGAGACCTGTTACATTTTATTGGAATCAGGATAAAAAACGTGATACGAATTTACAATATGGATTCATTGCCCAAGAAATTGAATCTATATTTCCAGAAATGATTAATACAGGTACAGATGCCATGCAGACTAAATCGGTCAATTATCAAGCCTTGCATGCGTTATCCTTAAAAGTTATTCAGGCCCAACAAGCAGAAATAGAGGCATTGAAAAGCAAGCAAACCGATTTAGAAAATCGATTAAAAATCATCGAAGAAAAGTTGAAATGAAAAAGGCACTATTCTTTTTATTACTTGTTTCACAGGCAGTTTTTGCCCAAACCGGCATCGGAACCACCACGCCTAATGCTTCAGCGAAGCTAGACGTGACTGCCACCGATCGCGGCTTTTTGCCTCCTCGTGTTGCTTTGACTGCCAGTAATGTCTTCGCTCCTATCACAGGGACATCGTCTGCTGCTGCGGGCTTGTTAATCTATAATACCGCCACCGCCGGAACGGTTCCTAATAACGTGGTGCCTGGTTATTATTTTTGGAATGGTACAGCTTGGATTCAAATATCGAATGGCTTAATAGTAGATGCAAGTAAAACCTCCAGCTTTTCAGTGGCTGCAGCCGATAATAACAAATTGTTTTTAATCAACTCTTCGACTTCCGTAACAGTGACAGTGCCATCTGGTTTGCCTATAGGCTTTGCATGTCAATTTATACAAACCGGGGCAGGATCTGTCATTCTGCTAGGGGGATCAGGTGTCACATTGAACTCAGCTAATGGTTTAACAAGTCGCGCCGCAAATAGTGCCGTAGGCTTGGTGATGAGTTCTTCTACTTCTGGCTATGTTTTTGGAGATACCATCAACTAATGAAAAAGGTTCTGGCTCTACTTTATGTTTTATTTTCCTTTTCTCTGCAAGCGCAATTGATGGTGAATAACCTTGCGCTGCGCAAGCCAGTCGTACCCAATACCTATAATTTTACGTACAAGGGAGAGATGCAAATCTTTATCGTTCCTAACCGCGTGACTTCGATTCAGGTGAATGCGATAGGGGCCAAAGGAGGTACAGGTGCTCGTGGACAAGCAGGCGGAGCTGGGGCAAACATTACCACAACCTTAAATGTAACCCCAGGCCAAACATTATACATCGTAGTGGGCGGATTCCCAGGCCAATCTGCGACAGCGGCTTACGGGTTTGGAGGAAATGGTGGTTCAGGCACGAACTATGGAGGTGCCGGGGGAGGATTATCGGGGGTATTCACTAGCTCCTCTCCAGCTATCGCAAATGCTTTAATTGTCGCTGGTGGAGGCGGTGGTGGTTCTGGAAATGCGACAGGTACAAATTTTACAGGCAGTAACGCTGGGAATAATTTATCTGGGAATTCAAGTAATGGAAATGAAGAAAACCCTGCACCCTATGTTGTAAATGGCCGATCTCAATATGGCTATGCAGCCACTAATTCAGCCGCGGGATTAGGCGGAGAACCTTATGATGTCGCACCAGGAACGAGAGGGGGGAATGGTAGCGATATTAGCGGTGGTGTAGGTGGAACTACTGGAGGAGTGAGCTCATGGAATGGTGGCGGTGGTGGCGGTGGTGGGTTTTACGGTGGGGGTGCTGGTGCTGGTGGCGGTGCGGCTTGTGGTGGAGGCGCTGGTGGGGCAACGAAGTCCTCAACCAATTTAAATTCCTATGGAGCCATGAACAGCACGGGTGACGGATCGGTTTCTATTACCTGTTTCAGTAATTCAAGTTTGGTGTTACATCTAGACGCAGCAAATCCTAGCAGCTACAGCGGCAGCGGAACAGCGTGGAATGATTTATCAGGAAATGGGTCGAATGTGACTTTGACCTCTACCTCTTTTAGTTCAGCTAATGGAGGATCCATTGTGTTTAATGGCACGACCAGTTATGCCGATTTTACCGCTAATGTAGGAAGCACAAATGTGGTAACAGTAGAGATGTGGGTGAAGACTAATTCATTGACCAATCCTACTGGTATGTATTTTGGTTTTGGACTTTATGACGCTTGGACAAGTGGCGGTAATATTGGATACAATACTTCAGCTGGAGATTTGTATGGAGTTCCTAGTGCGCAAGTTGATAATTTAGGAATAGTGGGCGGATGGAGACATTTAGTTTTTGTGATGTATACTGGTTCTAAAACAAATAACAAAATTTATGTCAATGGAGAGGCTCAGACAATGAGTCAAGTATATGGCACGTTTAATTCTGCCAATTCAAATTTTAATTCGGGTAATGGTCGAATTTCTAGTTGGCGAAATGACCTTAATTGGCGGATGAATATGAATGTGGCTAATTTCAAAGTCTATAATAGAGAACTGACCTCACAAGAAATTACCAACAACTTCAATGCAAATAAGTCTCGTTTTTATGCAGAAAAAGACGGTCTTAGTCCGGGAACGGCTTCTAGTAGCGCTTACCAAATCAAACAAGATTACCCTAGTTCTACGGATGGTTTTTACTGGATTAAAAATACGAACATAAATGGGGGGGCCCCCTTTAGAATTTACGCGGACATGACTACGGCTGGCGGCGGATGGACGATGATTTTAAAGAACTCATCTAATTCGGTTTGGACCTATGCAAATACAATTGCATATAATAGAGAGATTCCTTTTACCTCCACCTCAGAAGTAAATAGTACATCTACAGCTAGTTATTCGATTATAGGGTGGGCTGATTATATTAAACGTAGTGCAAGTGGATTTGAATATATGATTGACGCAGGTAGCCGAGGTAGATATGGAGGTATTTGGACGGCAAATGGCGCGTATAGTTTTGTTAAAACGGATAATTCGCAAACCGATGTTACAGTTACTACTAAATTTGACAACTGGAATTATAATTCAGCAAATAATGGTATTTCTCAACGAATGCCGTGGTATACTAGTACCACAGGTTCTGGTACCGGTTATTTAACGTTGTCAACAGGCACTGGAAACTGGTGGGGGACGATGGTTTCAAACAACCAGTATTATTCACCATCGCCTTGGCTTTCAGATGCTTCAGGTGGAACTGCTTCAAGTCCAAATCCTGGTATTATTTGGTATTGGGTTCGTTAAAAATACAACATGAAAAAGATACTATTTTTCTTCTTGATTTCGGGTCATTTATATGCCCAAACGGGTATAGGGACAACCACTCCCGATGCCTCCGCAAAGCTAGATGTTAGTTCTTCGAATAAAGGATTTTTACCTCCACGTGTTGCTTTAAGTGCAACAAATTCTGCGAGTCCGGTAACAAATCCTGCTAACGGATTAATGGTTTTTAATACAGCGACAGCTGGTTCTAGTCCTTTCCAAGTGGTTCCCGGTTATTATTATTGGGATGGGGTAGGTTTAAAATGGGTTAGTTTATCTACCACGGTAGGCAATGTTCAAAATCAGGCAGTTTTTAGATCTACTAGTAATACTGCATACGGTAATGCAGTTTCTACATGGAATAGTAGATTTAATAATATGGCAGCAGGCGATTTAACAGTTACCTCAAATACAAATTTTGCCCTTTCAAATGGAATTTATAAAATAGAGTGGGGGCTGCCTTATCAAACTGGGTCAACCTATAATATAATGCAATTGCAAGAAAATGTATCTTCAACATGGTCTGCATTTTTAAGTGATGGCTCTTTTGCCAATGTGGGGAATGGAGGGGATGCAAACTGGGGTGGCGGAACCTATGTTTCAGATGTAGTGAATTGTTCCACAGCTACTAGAACGTTTAGACTTGCGAATATAGATGGATCTAGAGCGCTTTTTAGTGGAGCAGTATTTATAATTACCAAATTAAACCCATCCATCACAACTTCCACTACGGCCGATAATTTAGGAGATCATATTGCCACAAAAAATATACAATTAGCTGGGAGCTATATGTCTAATGATGGGGGCAATGAGGGGATAAAGATTGATAATGCTGGAAACGTGGGTATTGGGACGAGTGCACCTACAGCTACTTTGGACGTAACCGGAAACGTAAATGTCACGGGGAAAATCAATTTAACTGATCCAAGTGGTAATGTGGCTACTAAAGCAGCAGCCTTTGTCCAAAGAGGGGTAGATGTAACCCTTGGAAATTTAAAAGCAAGAATTGCTGCATCAGGCAATTTCAGTGTACAATTGAGTACTGTTTCTGGCACATACTCCGTTTATGGCTCCCATCTTTTAGTTGACAATGGGCCATATTCTAATTCAATTGATGGATCTTCCCCTTTATCGATTTCCACCACACCTAGTTATATCGTGGCGGGAAACAATTTTCTAGGAGCGGGGAATACTAGTGTTTGGCTATTAATGGACACTACGACAAAAATGGCCTGGAGAATAACGATGATAGTAGGAGCAGGTTACAATAACAACTTCCTTTCGATTGAGCGGCTATTATAATATTTGCTAAATTTGCCTCATGAAGACATCTCTCTCCACCCTCATCGCAATCTTGGCCAGCATGCTTTATCTGATTGTCTACTTCATTCCAGACATGGGCGGATCGGACGTGATGGGCGCGCAGTGGTTGTATGCAAGTAGTTTGAGTTTAGTATTAGTGGGCTATATAACGATTCGATACAAGGAATACGCGGAGGCCATCAGCCAAGTATATTCATACAAGTTTACGCTCGTCTTTTCGTTGCTGCTTTTTTGGGCGATCGGCTCTTATGTTTATGCGATAAATCCGACGGAAACGTTGGTGACTTTGGCCAGATTAATCACCACCTATTTCGTCTTTATTAATCTATCCATCCTGTTTTATCAGCAGGACCGCACGGTTCTATTTACGGGGATTGCCTATGGAATTACGGCCTATTTATTCTTCGATTCTATTTATGTGCTGAAAACCTTCTCGGCCAATCTGCGCACGATGGATTTAGATGCAGCTATTTTAGGGTTGAACAAATACCACGGGAACAAGAACGTGACAGCGGCTAGTTTGCTCATCATGATTCCCTTTTCGATGTATGTGATTATGTCTGCCAAATGGCTAGGTAGAATCGCCGGAATTATTACGCTTTTTCTGGGGGTATTCTCGCTTTTTTTAATGAACACCCGCTCGACTTATGTGGGCTTCGCGTTGATTACGGTACTGTTTTTTGTGGAACTTATTTGGCAAAATAAATCACAGATAAAACCTGCGGTATTATTTTTCTTACTCCCAGCAGTTCTAGCCATTTTTGCTGCTAATATGCGTTTGAAATTAGCGGTGGCTGGGCAGGAGAATCAGGGGGGATACGGAACAGTGACGAAGCGTATTGGCGACATTAATGTTGCTAGCGAACAAAATTCTCGGATCCACCTATGGGGAACGGCGATTGATTATTCGCTGAAAAATCCCATTCTAGGTGCTGGCTACGGCAACTGGAAATTAGCTTCTATCCCCTATGAGCGCGACAGAGCAAATGAGCTTTTTGTTCCCTACCATGCGCACAATGATTTCATTGAAATGTTTGCGGACTTGGGACTGATAGGCGGCCTCTGTTTTTCAGGCATGTTCTTACTTTTATTGTATTACACGGTATCTTTTTTGCGGACAAAACGCGGAGATCCGCTTATGGTGATCATTGCCTTTTTAGCAGTGACCTGCTACGGCGTGGATGCGCTATTAAACTTTCCAGCGGAGCGGACGGCGATGCAGTCGATGTTGTCACTTGCAGCAGCTTTGGTGTTGATTCCATTGAATAAATCGGCCCGAAGTTTTACGGCGATGCCTTTGGCATATGTACTCTTAGGTGTAGCTCTTTTAGTTCCATCCATTTATGTGGCAAACGAAACGTTCGAGTCATTGAAGATCCAAAAATTTGTGATGGGCGAAGTGAATTCAGATCCTAAAATGGCGACTATCGATGTAGAAAAGCTTCCAGACATGCCTAATCTTTCTTCGTCTACCTTACCGATGAAGGCAATGCTTTCGCGGTATTACATTCGTGATAAACGCTGGGAAGATGCCTTGCGCGTTTTGAATGAAAGCGAAAACGACAATCCGTTCTTACATTATAACGACTTCTTGCGCACCTCTATTTATGCGGCACAGAATAAAATGGACTCAGCTCATTTCTATGCGAAACGCGCATTCAATGCTTGGCCGCGCGCGTCCAGTTATTACAAGAATATGATTTTTACTTCGGCAAAATTGAAGGATACAAACGAAATTAAGCGAGCCTTGCAGGTTTCTTTAGAGGCAAACAATGACATCGCAATCACTTGGAATCAATACTTGTTAGGAATGTTCGAGGTGAAAAGGGGTACTGATAAAGCTTTGTTAGAGACATTGAATCAGACCTTGAAAAAGTTCCCAGCAGACACGGCTATCTTGAACCCCACCCGCGCTATGTTAATGGGAGGAAGTAGTTCCTTGCAGACACTTACCGCAAAAGGGAATGCCCTTTTCGTTCAAGGGAAATACACTCAAGCGGCACAAGCTTACATAGAATTGTCTAAACTGGATCCGGGGAACTTCACTCACTTAGAGAATGCAGGAATCTGCTTTTATGCTGGGAAACGTTTTGCAGAGAGTTTGTCCTATTTTGCCAAATCCGAACAACACCCTGGAAATAACACCGGCAAATCAGCGTACTTTGGAGGAATGTCTCAATTATCATTGGGCAAAAAACCAGAGGCTTGCTCCAGTTTTTCTCGTGCTGCAGCGAAATCGTATCCAGATGCCACCGCAGCCATAGCTCAGAATTGTAAATAAGAAATATGAAAAAATTACTACTAGGTTTTCTATTAATAAGCGGCACATTATTAGGCCAAGAGAGCGAAAAGTCATTCGGCATGTTAGGCGGTGTGACCGACTTGTGGACCGTTGATCGTTCCACGAATAGAAACGAATTCAGATCGCTTACGAACTTGGGTTTTCAATATTCCTTACGCAAATCAACGAAATGGGATTTAGCCTTCACTGGCTTAACCGGGTTTAAAGGGGGTGACAAATGGGATAGTAAATTTTTAACTGGTTCCGCTGCTTTGCGCTCCTTTGTATTAAACGCAAATAAAAAGCACAAGGTTAATCCGTTTTACCAAATAGGAGCGGAAGGAATGATTCGTAAGGACGTAGGTTTCCAGGGATATGCTTATGAATTACATGCCTTGGGAGGTATCGGAATTGATGTGCCAGTATATCAAAACTTCTCTCTTTTAGCTCAAACTAATTTGTCGATTCCCATGGTTCAAATCAATGAATCGGAATTCAATATTGCCAAAACAAGAGGTTTAAATACTACCGTTTCTGTAGGCGTCGTCTACCACTTTAATTACCTAGGACCTAAAAAGAAAGCGGCGAAAGAAGCGGCGATCGCCAAGCGCAAGGCTTTTGTGCGGGATTCTGTAAACACCGTTCGTGAAAAGTTGCAAGCGGAAGAAAATGTGCGATTGGCTAAAGTCGCAGCGGAGAAGAAAATCCAAGATGATCTGAAAGCGAAAGAGGAGGCAATTCTAAAAGCAAAGGCAGATGCGGAGGCAGCTATCGCAAAGGCAAAGGCAGAGGCTGAAGCGGAAATCTTAAAGTTGAAAGCAGAAGCGCAAGCATTAGCTCAGAAGAATGAAGAGGAAAAAGTTGCGGCAGCTCCTGTAGTTAAGGCGAGGAAGAAGTTACCTTTATCAGAACAAATTAAAAAGGAGAAAGAGGCGATTCCAATGGAAGCTGCTCCTATCCTAAAAGAGAATAAGGCTCCAGCTCCTGCTCCTGCAGAGAAACCTGTAGTAAAAGAAGTTGTTGCTCCTAAGGAGAATGAGAAAAAACCGGTCGTTATTTCTGATGAAGCATTCTCTGAAACCATCATACTTTACATTAGTAATAGTGGCCAATTGATGCCTGAGACGAAGGGGAAATTAAATCGCATAATTTCGAATATGAAGGCAAGACCTGAGGTGAAAATCAAGGTGGAGGGCCACTCTGATAATGAGGGTACTTTCCGTAATAACTTGAAAGTTTCCCGCATTCGTGCGATGAAAGTTTTGCGTTATTTATACCGTTACGGAATACCTGAAAAAAGAATTATTGCGATAGCACATGGCGAAACTAGACCTGCAGCAACCAATAAAACGCCAGAAGGAAGAAAGCTAAATCGAAGAGTAGAGATCAGTTTAGTAAAATAAAGAAAAAGAGTCCCCAAAAATGGGGGCCTCTTTTATGAAGTTGTTCTATATTTTAATTTCCGAACAACATCCTAAAATGGTTTTGGCCTAATCTATCTAATTTTGATAATCATGGCTAGAGCACTAATGAGGCTCTTTTACAAAAAAAGAAATTATGAGAAAATTAGTGTTAGGCTTTTTATTGATTACTACATCTGTACTAGGTCAAGAAGTGGATAAATCCATCGCCATCCTTGCAGGGCCTACGAACATGTGGACGAGAAATCGTTTGAAAATGAAAGATGAATACAATTCATTTAACCACTTAGGTCTTCAGTTTACCCACCAAAAATCAACTAACCTTGCCATCACTATAACCACTTTGGCCTCATTTCAAGGGGATTATTCAGAACCCGGGATTTGGAACAATAAGCATATTACTTTAGGAGGGAATCTCCGCTATTTTATATTACCTAAAACGACATCTTCGACTTGGAATCCTTTTGTACACGTTGGGGCGGATGCCTCTGCACGCCGTGATGTAGGATTCCCAGGTAATGCCTATGAATTAAATGCGGCTGGAGGTTTAGGAATAGATATTCGTTTAAGTTCAAAGTTCTCCTTACTTGCTCAAACTAATTTAGCCGTTCCTGTGGCGCAGTCCACCGAGGCAGGCATTAAAATAGTTACTATTCGAGGGACAAATAATAGCACCTCTTTTGGCATTGTATATCACTTAGGGGATAAGGTAGGCAAGAAAAAAGAGGAACAGAAGGCCAAAGCGCTGGAAGAAGACGCTCGATTAAAAGCAGCAGCTAAAGAGAAGGAAGAAGCTATGGCAAAAGCAGCAGCAGAGGCAAAGGTGGCGAGAGAAGCAGCCGAAAAGGCAGCAGCTCCGGCAGCGGCTCAGTTAGCAGCGGATGCAGCGGCGGCAAAACTACAACAGGAAAAAGCGGCGGCCGAAGCAGCTGTAGTTGCAGCGAACGAATTAGCTCAGGCAAAGCAAAAAGCAGAACAGTATACGATTAGCTCTCAAACCATCATTCTGTATTTAACCAATAAGTGGGAATTAGTAGCGGAGTCCATCAAAAAGTTGCAGCCGATGCTTTCTATTTTAACAGAACATCCCGAGTTGAAGATTCAAATCGATGGACATTCAGATAATTTCGGAACGGCTGAAAACAATCAATTGGTTTCAAAATACCGCGCAGAAGGGGTCATGGATTACTTTAAAAAGCAAGGGATAAAATCGAATCGCTTAAAGCTTAAAGCCTACGGTGAAAATAAGCCTACCGCCTCGAATCAAACCAAAGCGGGAATGGCTTTAAATCGACGTGTGGAAATAAGAGTAATTAAATAATTTCTTTCTAAATTTATAACCTATCTGATAGCTTATTTAGAAAGAATACTATGATTGAATCTTATTTTGCAACCATCCCAAGTCTACATCGTGCACTAATATTAGCCGGTGGAATTACCCTTTTTTGGATAATTGAAACGGGGATTCCTTTAGTAAAATTTGGGTATAAAAAAGGGTCTCACGCTCTTCTCAATCTCTTTTTTACCTTCACCACCATCGCCATTAATTTCCCATTTGCGGTACTTTTAGTGGCAGCTAGCGATTGGACGGCAAAGGCTAATTTTGGGATTTTACACTGGGTTGAATTACCTAGCTGGGCCTTTTTAATTGTGGGCCTACTGCTGATGGATCTGGTGGGGGCCTATTTAGTCCATTGGATAGAGCATAAGGTGAAGGTACTTTGGAAATTCCACATGGTGCATCATGCAGACACGCAGGTGGATACGACCACGGCCAATCGCCACCATCCAGGCGAAAGTGTGATACGCGCAGTCTTTGCTATAATAGCGATCTTAGTTTGTGGCGCACCTATGTGGATTGTGTTTTTGTACCAAAGCCTCAGCGTCGTCCTTTCCCAGTTCAATCACGCAAACATCCGTTTGCCACTTTGGCTAGACAACGCTTTGTCTTATGTCATTATCTCCCCTAACATGCACAAAGTTCACCACCATTTTGAGCGTCCTCAGACGGACTCGAATTACGGAAATATTTTTGCTTTTTGGGATCGCCTTTTTGGCACTTTTGACGCTACTCCGATGGAGAAAATCAAATATGGTTTGGACGTTTTAGAAAACGATAAAGACCAGTCCTTTGCTTACCAACTAAACCTTCCATTTAACCGGAACATCAAAACTGACGAATGAAAAAATTAGTTCTTTTATTCTTGCTGCCACTTTCCTTAGTGGCCCAAGTGCTGTCTCCCGTGGTACAACCTACGGCAGATTTTGACTTGAAAAAATTAGAAGGCGTAGACGCCTTATTGAAGTCTTATGTGGAGAAAAACCACCTAGTGGGTGCTGTCACTTTAGTTGTGAAGAATAACCAGCTTGTGCATTACAAGGGACACGGATATGCGGATTTGGCGACGAAGAAACCGATGCCTGCTGATGCGATTTTCCGGATCATGTCTCAGACAAAAGCACTCACAAGTTTAGGTATCTTGCAACTTTTCGAGCAGGGTAAAATCCGGTTAGATCAACCTCTATCTGATTTTATTCCTACCTTCAAATCACCACGTGTCTTGAAGGATTTCAATGCCGCCGACTCTTCTTTTAGCTCTGAACCTGCCAAACGCGAAATTTCTATTCGTGATCTATTGACTCATTCATCGGGCATCGATTACGCCGGAATCGGTTCAGATAAAATGAAGGCGATCTATGCCAAAGCTGGCATCCCGTCTGGCCTAGGCGACAATGGAACCACTTTATTGCAAGCGATTACTAAATTAGGAACGTTGCCTCTAATTCATAATCCGGGCGAGAAATTCACTTATGGCCTCAACACGGACGTTTTAGGATGTTTAATTGAGGTAATCAGTGGCGAAACATTAGAAGCCTATTTAACGAAAAACGTTTTCATCCCATTAGGTATGAAGGATACCTATTTTAACTTGCCAGCTGAAAAAGGATCTCGCTTGCCTACGGTTTACACAGAGAACGAGAAGAATCAAATCATCACTTGGTCACCCACTTTCCGCGGTATAAACCCGGACTACCCTTTGTTTAAGAAGACGTTCTTTTCTGGCGGAGCCGGACTTTCCTCCACCGCATTTGACTATGCGATCTTTTTACAATGCATCTTAAACGGTGGCAAATACAACGGGAAACAAATCATTGGCCGCCGCACAGCGGAATTGATGGTGAGCCCTAACTTCCCTATGGGGGATGATTCCTTTGGTTTAGGATTTATGTTAGTGGGTGAAAAATCGGCTAATCGCAAGATGCGAAGCAAGGGATCGTTCTCTTGGGGCGGCTATTATGGCACGACCTATTGGGCAGACCCGAAAGAAAAAATGATCGTCTTGATCATGTCACAACACACGCCTAATTCACATGGCGATTACCAAGAAAAGGTAGAAAATATTATCTACGGAGCATTAAAATAAATAGGTAGGCTAGGACGGGAAACCCCTAGCCTATTTACTTTCTTGAAGTTCAGGTATGAACATTAAGGCAATCCTTGTTGAAATGTAATCTCGGTAGTTAAACCCATCGCGCTAAAACGGAATGCCATGGTACGCGCGCTAGACGGTTTCCCGTTTTTTTCACAGTGCGCCCCTTTTTCTAAATAGTATATGTAATACTCCTGATTCCGATCCGCTAATTGTTGTATATCGGGCTTTCCTAGGATGTCTTCCAAATCATTTGAGCTCACCCCCTTCCAGGTCATTTTATGCGTTTTCAACCAGTCGATTTGTTTCTCTCTTGTCCCGGCACAGCTTCCGCGATCATTTTTAAAAGCTTCCACATCAAACCCAGTTAAATCTGGTTGATTGGTGCATGAAACGGAAATGAAAAGCAATAAGGCAAGTGTCGCGAAAATTCTCATGCGTTAAATTTAAGGAATTGTCGGTAAATTGCGACATAAATTCAAAGCCGTGCACGTATTAATATCTCCGGATAAGTTCAAAGGTTCGCTGAGCGCCTCACAAGTTTGTGATGCCTTAGAAAAAGGGATTAAAAAACGTCGTCCTAAAACCACATTAACTAAAATGCCCCTCGCTGACGGTGGCGAAGGAACCCTAGAGGTCATTCAACAATTACATGGCGGAACCTGGATTACGGTGGACACCTTCGATCCCTTAATGCATCCCATTCAGGCAGATTATTTGTATTTAGCCGACCAAAAAACTGCCTACATCGAAATGGCTCGCGCCTCAGGTCTTGCTTTATTAAGCACAAAGGAGCGAAACCCATTAAAAACGACTACTTTCGGAACCGGAGTTTTAATAGCGGATGCACTCTCTCGCGGTGCTTCTCAAATTATCCTCACTATCGGTGGCTCCGCCACCAATGATGCTGGGATCGGGATGGCTGCAGCTCTAGGTTGGAAATTTTTAAACCGTGACGGGAATGAATTAACCCCAACAGGCGAAAACTTGATTCACATTGCCTCAATTACATCTGTAGATTTAGCAGCTTGTGCCTTCACTGTTGTCACAGATGTGGAGAATCCACTTGCCGGACCTACTGGGGCTGCTTATGTTTTTGCTGCACAGAAGGGCGCTTCGGCAACAGCAATTAAACAATTAGACAAAGGTCTAAATAATATCTCTACAATCTTCGGATCTATTTCTTCGGAAGCAGGGGCTGGCGCTGCTGGCGGACTCGGAGCCGGTGCACGTTTTTTCTTAAATGCGAATATTGTCTCTGGATCTAGCTGGGTAATGGACAAAGTCCACTTTAACCGTGCTTTATTAAAGGCTGATTTTATTATCACGGGTGAAGGAAAGATTGATTCCTCCACCTGGGGCGGCAAGGTAGTTTCCGAAGTGGTGATACGATGTGACAAAGTATTTAAACAGACAATTTTAGTCTCAGGAGCCTTCGAAAGCTCACCGCATTTCCCCATTTTCTTAGACGAAAACGAAGTCTTCACAATCTCATCCCGAGCAAAAGATCTAGAAGATTCAGTAGCTAATGCTGCTGACATTTTAGAGCAATTGGGGGAGGAGATTGCGTTGAAGTATTTGAATTAGGGCCTTCTTCTACTTTCAGAAATATATTTTTTTCTGATTATTGAAAAGTATATCATTGGCCCAATTAATGGTAAATAAATCAGCAGAAAATACAGATTTAACCTTGTCTTTTTGGGTAAATTAACCCTTCTCCCTATGTCGATATAAGTTAAAATACTCGTCAAAATTGTTATTGATAAGACTATCGAAATGATTAGAGTTTCCATGATCATTAATTTTAGTAAGCTGAACTAAGAACTATACAAGTGGCACTTTTTGATGCCCAGCAGGAAGCCCAGCCTAATATTGGGATTTCACAAACAAAATTTGAAAATCCATCAGCTGAAATTGCATCTGAGACACACTTATAACATTCTGAAAAGGAAATATTTTGGTCTCCATTTTTATCACATAATGAATAGATTCCACCATTTACTATTTGTGTTTGGTTTGTTGTATTTACCTGTTTAGCGGAAATTTTTAACTCTGGATAATTGTATTTTGCTTGTAGTTCTTTAGATAACCCCTTTGAATTCCAAGCTTTAATGTGATTGTTTTCTACCGTAATTATGGAATGGATGTATAAATCATAATTTAGATCCACCATTTTGATTTCGCCACTTTGTGTTTTAAGATTGTATTTTCGGTAATCTACTAAGTTTATAGCATAATCATCTTGGTGCGGAAGCTTATTTGCGGGTAATTTAATGGCCTCCAAAGTAGCTATAGTATACCCATTTTTGGTTATAGGTATTAGTATTACTATTGCAGAATCTGTTTCACTAATTGCGAGTTTTGTACTAATTGATTGATCGTATTCTATTATTCCATAAGAGTTTAAATATATTTGGTTTCGATGAATAGTTGATGAACCCATTGCTTGTTTTGCATCATATGATACTTCTTTTGATGGAAGAATAGGCTCATTTTTTGTGCACCCTAGTGAAACACATAAGAGGATCAATCCGCTATAAATAAGATTATTCATTCTGCTCGTAATTTTAAAAAATGCGTTTTTCATTGCCTTAAATTTTAAATTTTGTATCCCTACTCTTGTCTGGTTTTTCGGGGTGCACCATAGCATAAATTGAATGAGGAGCATCTAATGAGTTGATGTCATTCAATAAATAAAAACAATAGATGATGGGGGAACAGATGTGCCTAGCTGATCACTATGGCCGAGTTAAATGTAAGTTTCTTTATGTGAAGAACAACCTAATTGAAAAGCTTGAGTTTAATTATCAATTGACTAATAAATTTACGGAAAAGCATATGTTAGCCTTAATTTGTTTTACGAACTGTTTAGATAATTAATATGACTCCTGTAGCACAGATTCCGAACTAGTATACCTGTGATAGTAGAATGAAAAGGAGAGACAAGTGCCATTATTAGTTCTTTTTTATACCCAAAGCATTCCCAAATGCCCCTTTCCCCTCCAGATCTTGAATGGCTCTGTTTTGTTCAGGAGTGCGTTCTATGACGGTATTTCTATTCCAATATTCAGGGTCATAAGCGAACTTTTTAATGAGTTCCCTATCATTTCCCCCTGTATTAGCTTTTTCATAGGGCATCGCAGTTACCTGGGTACTTGTTTCATAAAGGTAGGTTAAAGAGGAAACTTGAATGGGTAGGATTTCTTTTTTTAAGTGGTAATCCACATTGTAATGTACTTTCAAGTATTCTATCGATCTGCCACCGGCTAAATCTTTAAAGCTTATTTCAAATTCATATTTCGGATTGACCATTTTCATTACCCAAAGGGGATGCTTATTTTTCATTTTCAATCCTAAATCGGAGTGGGTGATAAAGGTAATTTTCAAAATATCATACGAGTCGGTGTCTATAAAAACGGTTCCGTATTTAGAGTTTGTTAGAGCTGGCACCTTGTAAGTAAAGTGGATCTCAGCAATTTCTCGCCCACTTTCTTTTCGTAGGTTCGCGATACTGTAGTTGTATAGATCACTACCTGTTAGGCTAATGACTGCGTGCCGGTTTGTATCGAGGTCGATGAGTCCGTAGGCTTTGGTAAAATAGGAGAAGTCCTCAAATTTATAGACGGCTTCCTGAGCTGCATATCGACCCTTTAGTACAGCGGTTCCTTCTAAACGACTATTACTTGATTTAGTCGCATAGATGATTTCTTGCCACTCGCTGGTTTGTTGATTTATTTGGGTGCTTTGTCTGTAAATGGCCTTGCCATAAAACTTTAGAGAAAAATTCTGCATTAGTTTTTGGGCGGCATAGGAGACTAATTCTCTAGCATAATTCCCCACGCGCACTTCGGGTAGTAAAATGGGAGTGGCTTTTAGACGAATGATGTGGTCACCATTTTCTTCCAATTTGAATATTGATTTTCCATAGGAAAGATGGGAGATGATTAATTCAGCGGGAAGTTCGTTTACGGGAATGGAGAAATCGCCCATCTCGTTCGAAATAGTGTTTCTATTGTCCTTGGTACTAATACTGGCAAAAGGTATTTTCTCGCCTGTTTCGGCATCGACAATTTGACCTTTGAGGGCGATTTGTGCCGAACTAGTTAGATAGCTTAGGAGCAGAAGAAGGAGAGCATAGCTATATTTTTTCATGTACATCTTTATAAAAGGGGATAAGAAAAATTAAATGAAGGGGAGCCTAGGCCCCCCTCTCATTTAATTACTCAAATTGGACGCTAGCTGATGCTGAAACGGTGGTGCCAGTTTGACTCGTCGTAGCACTAGTGGATAATGTCCACTTGTTCTCAAGACGCTCTTCTAATTCTTCCACTTCGAATAGCGCAATTAATTCTGGGGTAATGTTGTTTTTTACAGGTTTCATAATGGGTAGTATTAATGGTTAGAGGGTCTGATGAATC
>JACCDN010714063.1_pt1 | contig 49449 bp, 56 predicted proteins | sample 7441691 | NCBI WGS metagenome assembly JACCDN01 (sample SAMN15323439, study PRJNA562643) | freshwater metagenome | isolation source: river surface water | place: USA:Blue River Watershed | collected 2017-08-16 | reverse complement strand
GGCGACGCTGCTGGCGGGGTTGGTCTTTGTCTGGCGACCCCTGAGCGCACGCCCCGCCGGAGTTCTGCGGTCGCAGGAATAGATCAGGCGGCCATTGCGGCGGCTTCGACCCACCAGTTGGGATGCGCGTCCCGGAGGACGCGGGCCGCAGCGGCGGCGCTGAGCGGGTCTGCGAACAGACCAAAACAGGTCGCGCCGGACCCGGACATCCGCGCCAAATGGCAGCCGGGCTGCGCCCCCAATGCGGCCTTGACCTCTGCGATCACCGGTTCCGCGGCCAGTGCCGGGGCTTCCAGATCATTGCGCTGCATCATCAGAAAAGCGGCAAGCTCTGGCAGGGATTTCAGCCGGGGCAGCTCGGCGGGCAGGGTCGGATTGTCTTTGCGGGCCAGACCCTTGAAAATCGTCGGGGTCGAGACATGAACGCGTGGATTGACCAGCACCAGATGGGCGGGCGGCAAGGGATGCGGCAGGGGGGACACCACCTCGCCCACACCGCGCATCCGTGCGGGGTGGCCTGCAAGGCAGACCGGAACATCGGCGCCCAGCCGCAACACCGCGCCCGCGTCTGGCAGGCCAATGCGCCACAGCTTTGCCAGCGCGACCAGCGTTGCCGCCGCATCCGCAGACCCGCCGCCGATGCCCGAGGCGACCGGCAGACGTTTGTCCAAAGTGATCGCAGCGCCTTGGCTGCCGCCAAAAGCGCGGGCGGCGCGCAGCACGAGATTGTTGTCGTCGGCTGTCAGACCTGCACCTTCTGGTCCTGAAATGACCAGGGACAGGTCTTTAGCCGGGGTGCAAGTGATCCGGTCGCCCAGATCGGCAAAGACCACCAGACTGTCCAGCAGATGATAGCCATCGCCGCGCTGTCCGGTGACATGCAGGCACAGGTTGATCTTGGCGCGGGCAATCTCGGAAACGGTCACGGGTGGCGTCACGGGGTGGCCTTGGCCTCAACCGGGGCGAGGGGTTTTGCCCCCTCGTCGGCCAGAACGGCGTCCAAACCCTTTTCCAGCTTGGCGCGGATGCGGGTGGCATCCTTTTCCTCAGGCCCATAGGACAGCGCCCGGTGCCATTGGAATTCCGCCTCACGCGTGCGCCCAACCGCCCAATAGATATCGCCCAGATGGTCGGTGACGATGGGATCGACCGGCTCCAAGAGCGAGGCTTGCTCCATCGGTCCCACCGCCTCGGCATAGCGTCCCAGCCGGTAATAGGCCCAAGCCAGACTGTCGATGATATACCCCGACCCCGGTTCGCGGGCGACGGCGCGTTCGATCATGCCAAGGGCTTCGTCCAGATTTTCACCCCGGTCGACATAGCTGTAGCCAAGGTAGTTCAGCACCTGCGGCTGTTCGGGGTTCAGCCGCAACGCCTCTTCCAGATCGGCCACCGTGGCGTCAAAGTCGCCCAGCCGTTCGGCGCAGATGCCCCGGCTGAAATAGAGCGGCCAGTTTTCAGCCGCCGGTTCCGTCAACAGGCCAATTGCCAGATCATAGGATTTGCGCGCCTCGGCAAAGTGTTCGTCGCGGCGATAGGCATCGGCCAGCGCCACCTGCGCAACCAGAAGATCGGGTTTGGCGCGGGCCAGACCTTGCAGGATTTCCAAGGCGGCCTCTTTGCGACCCGCGGCATAATTTGCCTCGGCCCTGCCGATTTCGGCAACATAGAACGACGGGTTATCAGCGGAGATGCTTGCGTAGACGGCAATGGCCAAGTCGTGCTGGCCCTGTTCTTCCAGCAATCCCGCGACCAGAAGGGCGGTGTCTTGCTGCCCCGGTCGCAGCGCTTGTGCGCCGCGGGCATAGATCAGGGTTTGGGTTGCGTCGCCTTCCTGACCCAAGGCCATGGCAAGGGTATAGAACACCTCGGCCATGCCGTCTTTTGCACCGGTCACCACATCAAACGGCACCGGTTCTCCGGCTGCAAGGCGGCGGCGCAGATCGGCAAGCTCGGGGTCCGGGTCGCCGGTGAAACTGGCGTCCAAAAGCGCCAATGCGTCTGGGTTGCGCTCCAGCTGTGACAACACGCGGGCATGGGCGAGAATACCGCGCCGCATCTGTTGCAGCACGCCTGCGTTCTTGTCGGAAAAGATCGCATCTGCCCCTTCGAAATCCCCAGCCGAGGCCAGCGCCAGCGCCTTGTGATACAGGCCAAAGGCCGCCATTTCCCGGCTGCGGCTCAGGCTGTCGAAGGTCGCCGTTGCATCGGACATCCGGCCCAGGCCAACCTGTGCCCAAGCCGTGACAAGCGTATCCAGAAGCGCGCCTTTCTGAACACCCTCGGCACTGCGTGCCATCACGCCAGCATAATCTTCGGCGATCAGCCCGTCGATCAAAAGCGCCAGATAGCCGATCTGGCTTTCTATACCCTGTTCGGCCAGCGCACGGGCCATGGCGGCGGCGGGCTTGAATTCGCCCAGACCGATATTCGCCAAGATCGCCCCTTCCAAAAGGTCGGTGTTGCCCGGATCGGTCAACAGCGCGCGGGCATACCATGCGGCCGCAGCGGTATAATCGGCATGGCTGTTTGCAATGCGGGCCGCAAGAAACGCACCCGAATCGATCGGACCTTCTGCCATTGCGGTCTCGGTCGCGCCGGCTTTGGCTGTCGGCGCGGTTTCTTCTGCCGCGCCCGGCAAGGCCAGTCCAACGCCAAGTGCCAGCGCAACGGCCCAGCGGGCGGCGCCAAACAGGGGACGAGGCTTTGGAAAGACGGCGGGGGACGGCATCGGCAGGCTCCTCCTGAGACTTAAGGAATAGCTAGTCAGAGCCGCGACCAAACGCAATGCGGGCCGAGGTGTGTTTCCCCGGCCCGCATGAATTTTCCCGAAATCCCCGATCACATGTTCGGGTAGTTCGGCCCGCCACCGCCCATCGGCGTGGTCCAGGTGATGTTCTGCGACGGATCTTTGATGTCGCAGGTCTTGCAGTGGACGCAGTTCTGGAAGTTGATCTGGAAACGCGGCTCTTTGCCGTCCTCGGCGATCACTTCGTAAACCCCTGCCGGGCAATAGCGTTGCGCGGGTTCGGCATATTCCACCAAGTTGACCGAAATCGGGATCGAGGGATCCTTCAGCTTCAGGTGCGCGGGCTGGTTTTCATCATGGTTGGTGAAGGAAAACGCCACGTTGGTCAGGCGGTCAAAGGACAGAACGCCATCGGGTTTCGGATAGTCGATCGGCGCGAAATCCTTGGCCTTGCCGGTGGCCTTGGCGTCGTTCTTGCCATGGCGCAGCGTGCCCAGAATGGTCAGGCCAAAGGTGTTGGCCCACATATCGGCCCCGCCCAGCGTCAGCGACGCGATCAGGCCGTATTTCGACCACAGCGGTTTGACGTTGCGGACCTTTTTCAGATCCTTGCCAATCGGGCCGCTGCGCACTTCGGTCTCGTAATCGTTCAATTCGTCGCTGGCGCGCCCTGCCGCAATCGCGGCCGCTGCGGCTTCTGCCGCGGCAATGCCCGACAGCATGGCGTTGTGGTTGCCCTTGATGCGCGGCACGTTCACCAAGCCCGCCGAGCAGCCCAGAAGCGCCACGCCCGGTGCGACCATCTTCGGGATCGACTGCCAGCCGCCTTCCGAAATCGCCCGTGCGCCGTAAGCCACGCGTTTGCCGCCCTTCAGAAGTTCCGCCACCATCGGGTGGTGCTTGAAGCGCTGGAATTCCATGTACGGATAGAGGTGGGGGTTTTGGTAGTTCAGGTGAACAACGAAGCCCACATAAACCTGATTGTTTTCGATGTGGTAGATGAACGACCCGCCGCCCGCATTGCTGCCCAAGGGCCAGCCCATGGTGTGGGTGACGGTGCCAAGGCGGTGCTTGGCCGGGTCGATCTCCCAGATTTCCTTCATGCCGATGCCGAATTTCTGCGGGCATTTGCCCTTCGACAGGTCGTATTTGGCAATCACTTCTTTCGACAGGCTGCCGCGCACGCCTTCGCCAAGGAAGACGTATTTGCCGGCCAGCACCATGCCCGGCTCATAGGACGGGCCGGGCGTGCCATCGGCATTGCGGCCGAACTCGCCCGCGACCACGCCGCGCACTTCGCCATTGTCGCCGTAGACGACTTCCGAGCAGGCCATGCCGGGGAAAATCTCGATGCCCAGTTCTTCGGCCTGTTGACCCAGCCAGCGGCAGACATTCGCCATCGAGACGATGTAATTGCCATGGTTGTTCATCAACGGCGGCATCGGCCAGTTCGGGATGCGCATCTGCCCTGCCGGCCCAAGGACGTAGAAGTTGTCCTCATGCACTTCGGTCTTGATGGGGGCGCCCTTTTCCCGCCAGTTCGGGATCAGCGCATCCAGACCCGAAGGGTCCAGCACAGCCCCTGACAGGATATGCGCCCCGACCTCGGAGCCTTTTTCCAGAACGACCACCGACAGGTCCGGGTTGATTTGCTTCAGACGGATCGCTGCCGACAGGCCCGATGGCCCGGCGCCGACGATTACAACGTCATATTCCATCGTTTCGCGCGTGATTTCGGTCATGGCTTACCCCCCGGTCCCCGGCTTTTTTCGCTGCGATGTGTTTGCCCCGTAGGGGATGCGGCGTCAATCCTCACGCAACATCATGTTTTCGCATTGCCGCATGAGGGAAACTTTCTGTCTCGTCTGCGCGGCCTTGCGCGACCCGATGCCGCCCATTCGCGCCATTGCCTCTTGCATTTGGCCGTTCTTCCGGGTCAGGTGGGCAAAACGTTCCCAAGGTCATGGTCCGCACCCGGCCCGTGGCCTTGTCATTTATGTGAAAAGGCCCATGGAAAAGATCCCGATGACTCGCGCGGGTTTCGTCGCGCTGGATGAAGAACTGAAAGAGCTGAAGACGGTCGAACGCCCCGCCATCATCCGTGCCATCGCCGAGGCGCGTGAGCATGGCGATCTGTCGGAAAATGCCGAATACCATTCCGCGCGCGAAAAGCAGAGCTTCATCGAAGGCCGTATCAAAGAGCTTGAGGGCCTGCTGTCACTGGCCGAAGTGATTGACCCGACGAAACTGTCTGGGGCGATCAAGTTCGGCGCGACGGTCACCATCGTTGACGAAGATAGCGACGAGGAAAAGACCTATCAGATCGTCGGTGAAACCGAGGCCGACATCGAGGCGGGCAAGCTGAACATCCGGTCCCCGATCGCGCGGGCGCTGATCGGCAAGGACGCAGGCGATTCGGTGGAAGTGAAGACGCCGGGTGGCCAGCGCAGCTACGAAATCCTGTCGATCCGCTTTATCTAAGCCAAGGCTGTTCCATGTCTGACAAGGCTGCCCAAGACCCCCGCGATCATGACGCGCGACCCGAGTCGCGCCCAGAGATGCGCCCTGTGGATCTTGGGCTTTATGCCGCGCGCGGCGTTGACGGGCGGATGACCTCGACCGAATGGGTCGCGGTGGCGCTGTGTGCGGTGTGGTTCATTGCCGTGGCGACCTATGTCTGGCGCGCCCCGCCCGAGGCCGCGCCTTTGGGGCTGGTGCTGACGCTGCTGGTGGTATTCCTGCCCTTGGCGCTGATCTGGGCTGCTGCCGTGACGCTGCGTTCGGTGCAATCGCTGCGGATCGAGGCGGCCCGGCTGCAAGCCAGCGTGGATGCGATGCGGGCGGCCTATGTCTCGGGCCAGCAGGGGGGCATCAAGCCCTCGGTCGAAAAGAAGCTGAACGAAATCGCGCAGGCGGCCAAGCAGACCGAAACCACGCTGGCAACGTTCACCTCACGGCGCGATGGGTCGCTGGTGGTGCCCTCGGCGGACCGCAAGGCCGTGATGGCCGCGCCGCAGCCAGACCTGGCGGCCGAACAGCCCGGCCTTGCGCTGGGCACCCCGGCAGAGGCGCTACAGATGCCTTTGGCGACGGCGGATTTCATCCGCGCCTTGCAGTTCCCCGAAAGCCCCGACGACAAGGCAGGCTTCCGGGCGCTGCGCGCGGCGCTTGATGATCGCAACGTGGCAAAACTGATCCGTGCGGCGCAGGATGTGCTGACGCTGTTGGCGCAAGAGGGCATCTTTATGGATGACCTGAAGCCCGACCGCGCCCGGCCCGAATTGTGGCGGCGTTTTGCACAAGGTGAACGCGGCCGCGGCATTGCGGCCTTGGGTGGCGTCCGTGACCGCGCCTCGTTGGCGCTGACCGCCGGGCGCATGCGCGAGGACGCGATCTTCAAAGATGCCGCCCACCATTTCCTGCGCAGCTTTGACAGAATTTTTCAGGAGTTCGAAAAGGCCGCCTCTGACAGCGAGTTGAGCGATCTGGCCGAAACCCGCACCGTCAGGGCCTTTATGCTGCTGGGCCGAGTGACGGGAATTTTCGACTGACCTCAGACCGGCTTGACCATGGTCACCGCCGCGTCAAAGCCGAAGGCATGGCGCAGAAGGCCCAAGTGGTCGGTCTTGATCGCCAGATACCCCAGCCGTTCATACAGCGCCTTCGCGCGCCAGTTGCTGTCAACCACATCCAGCCGCACATAGGCATAGCCGCGAGACTGCGCCTCGGCTTCGATGGCAGCCATCAGCGCGCTGCCAATGCCAAGGCCACGGGCGGCTGGGGCCACGCAAATGCCATCCAGCAAGAAGCGATCATTGTCGACTTCGCGTGACAAAAGCGCCAGCAGGGGCAGGCGCCATAACAGCCCGCTCCAGCCATAGATTGCGCGCAGATCACCGGTTGTCCCACCGGCAAAACTGCCTGCTGGCGTCTTGAACCCGGCAAGCCCCAAAAGCTGACCCTCTGCGTCCAGCGCCACCAAACAATGGTCGGCGCGGATCACGCGCTGCAAAAACCGCAGCGCCCGCTGGTTTGGTCCCATGACCCGGCCCAGCTTGCCGCCAAAGGCCTGCCAATAAAGCGCCGCCGCATCGGGGCGCAGGTGTTCGGGCAGGCCGTGCCGGATCGTTACGCGCATCGCAACGCGCCATTCATCTGCGCCTCATGCCCCGCGCCCAGGATCCAGCCTTCTTCTGTCGTCACAGGGCTGGCGGGCGTGTCGAACAGCGGGGCGAGCGTATCTTGTTGTGACAAGGTCCATAGCGCGCGGGCCAAAAGCCTCACCTGTGCCTCATCCTTGATGGGGCCAGTGTCGGCCCGGACGGCGGGCGCCAGAAGCGAGGGGTAAACCTCGGCCAAGACAACGCGGGCATCAGGCGGATCAAACGGCCAGACCGCCACGCCGGGCATGTGCGACAGCCGGTCAATCATGGGTTGGCCGACTAGACCCTGACCGCCCGCCGCGCCGGTGGTGAAAAGCTTCCAGACGGGTTGCGCGCGGGGGACAAGGGTTTCGACCTGCCGCCGTTCCGAAAGGCCAAGGGCGGGGTAATCCACGGCTTTGCGCTCTGGCAAATGCGGTAGCGTCAGAGAACGGGGGCGGCCCCAAAAGGGACCTTGCCCGAAGGTGCTATTGATCTGGTTGGCCACCTCAAAGCGGGTGTTGCGGTTATCAGGGCCATCGCGCAGTTCCGCAGCCAGCCAGCGCCAGACCGCGCGGGCCTGCGGCGTGCCGGTCAGTCGGGCGGCAAAGCCGGTGGGATACCCCATCGGGAAATCAAAGCCGATCAAGAGCCGCCCATCGGGTTCCAAAATCGCTTGGGTCAGCGCGGTTTCGGCGGCGGCCCTTGTGCGGAAATAGCGGGTTTCCACCCCATTTGCATCGGCGCTGCCGATCCAGATCGCATCCGCACTGGGCCGCGCAGGCGATGGCGCGCTGGCGGCGGACCAATCGGCCACGATCACCCTGTCAAAACGGCTCATACCGGGTGACCCGACAGCGCCGCCTCTGCGCGTGCAAGATCTTCGGGGGTGTTCAGATTGTCAAAGGCCAGCGCATCGGGAAAGGCGGCTTCGACAGCCCGATGTGCGCGGGCGAAATCCATCACCTTGGGGTTCACGCCCGATGCAAGGAAATCTGATAGGGCTTCCGCCAGCGCCACCGGCCAAAGGCCAAAGGTGGGATGCGCCCGCCCGCCCGCGCTGGCAATTGCCAGCCCTTCGGCTGCACGTTCGGCCGCAAGGCAGAGTTGCGGGCAAAGATCACCGGGCAAGAACGGCGCATCGACCGGAGCGCTGAGAACCGCCGTTGCACCCAAGGGTTTGGCCCAAATCAGCGCCGCCAGCACCCCCGCAAGCGGCCCTGCGCCCTGAGCATCGGCCAAAACGGGCAGGCCCAGGGAAAACCGCGCCGCATCGCCATTGGCCGAGATTGCCAGACGCTCCACCTGCGGTTCCAGTCTGTCGGCGACATGGGCCACCAAGGGCCGCCCGGCAAGGCGGATGAATGCCTTGTCCACGCCCCCCATCCGCCGCCCCTGACCGCCAGCCAGAATGACCCCGAAGATCCGCATCGCGCCCCTTTCGCTTGGCTTCAGAAAGCCGTAAGCCCTGAACCCTGATCCGACAAGCGGCTTTCCTCCCATGCCCAATTCCCGCAAGGCCTTTCTCAAAGGCGCGGCCCATGCGCTGCCCTTCTTCGTCGTCATCGTGCCCTTCGCGATGCTCTTTGGCGTTCTGTCGTCCGAGGCAGGGCTTGGCCCCTGGGAGACACAGATTTTCTCTATCGCCGTCTTTGCCGGGGCCAGCCAATTGGCCGCGCTGCAACTGATGCAGGATCAGGCCCCCTTGCTGGTGATCCTTGCCACCGGCATTGCGGTGAACCTGCGGATGATGATGTATTCCGTGGCCTTGACCCCGCATCTGGGGGGGGCGCCCATGGGTATTCGGGCCACCATCGCCTATTTTCTGGTGGACCAAAGCTTTGCCCTGTCGCTGGCCGAGTTTGACAAACGGGCCGAGCTGACCTTGGCGGAAAAGGTGGCCTATTTCTTTGGCACCATCGCGCCGATCACCGCGATCTGGAACATCGCCACGGCCGTCGGGGTGCAGATGGGCCGGGCGGTTCCGGAAAGCTGGGGCTTGGATTTTGCCATGCCGATCACCTTCATCGGCATGACGGCGGCAATGTTGCGGACGGTGCCGCATGGTGTGGCCATGACGGTTTCCGTGGGGGTGACACTTCTGCTGTGGGCGATGCCCTATGGCACGGGCCTGTTGGTGGGGGCCGCGGCAGGGATGGCGGCCGGGGCCATGGCCGAGGCGTGGGGAGAGAAAGCATGATCGACCGCACCACTTTTTGGACTGTGGTCGCTGTCTTGGGCGTGGCCACCTATCTGATCCGCTTTTCGTTTCTGGGGATCCTTGGCAATCGCCCCTTGCCTTTGTGGTTGGTGCGGGCGCTGCGCTATACGGCCGTGGCCGTGCTGCCTGCGCTGGTGGCGCCCGCTGTGCTATGGCCGCCCGCTACGGCAGGCGCGCCCGATCCGGTGCGGCTGGCAACGGTCGCCGTGACGGTGTTGGCAGGGATATTCAGCCGCAACATGATTGCGGCGATCACGGCGGGCGGGCTGACGTTTTACCTCGCGCCGCAGATCCTTAGTGGTCTGTGATCTTGATCGTCGGCGCGACTTTTACCGGATCAATCAACAAGACACCGTGATTGTCATCGGCATCGTCGTCGGTGATGGTGCGGGTGGTGACGCCGGGCAATTCGCCAAATGCCGCGGACAGTTTGTTCGGGAACATTGTCGACCCGATGCTTTCAAAGCCCGGCACATCGGCCAGAATTCCTGAGATCGAATTGGCGCAGAAGGATTTTGCCACGGCGCCGCGCGCAATGGCGCGGGCCTTGACCAGTTCGGCCACCTGCGGCGAAACGGTCACCGTCTGTTCGATCACGCGATAGGTCTCGCGGGCGTGGTAGTCGATATAAAAGGCCACCATGCGATCCGACATGCCGTAATGCAGGTCGTTTCGTTCCGGCAGGCGGGGGTGGTAAAAACTGCCCGCCGGGTCAAACAGCACCCGTTCCGAGGCGTTGATGAGCAGCCCCGAATGGGCGCCCGCACCAGTCTTGTTGTTGACGACCGTAAAAAGGGTAATCGCGGGCGGGCCATCATGCACATAGCGCGCGCTTTGCACGGCGGCGTCGGGGGCAAAGGGCGCCTTGGTTGCCCCGCCACCGCAGGCCGTCAAAACCACCAGCGCCAAGCTGGCAAAAACGTTGCGAACAAGCGATTTGCGCAGCATGGCCTAAATCCGTTGGTGACTGGTTACAGCAAAAAAGATCAGGCGTTTGCAAGTGCCATGATGATCAGGACGCAGACCGCGGTCACGGCGCCCCAGATGCTCAGCTTGATAAAGCCTTCAAAAGTCTTTTCCTGAGCGCGGATATCCATCGAGCCTTGCTTGTGTTCGGCCATGTCGCAGTTCCTTCCTGTCGCGTTTCCATGGCCTTTAGCCGATTCACGCGCCGCTGTCACGGGGGGAGAGGCGACAGCACCGCATCCTGATGGCAGGGGTTGCGATGGTGCCGCGCTTGCGGCCCTCAGCCCTCGATTGCGGTGATCATATCCACGCGGGTGGCATGGCGTCCGCCTTCAAATTCGGCGCTGAGAAAGGCCGTCACGATCTCCAGCGCCAGGGCTTCGCCCACCACGCGGGCGCCGATCGACAGCATGTTGGCGTCGTTGTGCTGGCGCAGCATCTTGGCCGAGAAGGTATCGCTGCACACGCCGCAACGGATGCCTTTTACCTTGTTGGCAGCCAGCATGATGCCTTGGCCCGTGCCACACAGGATGATGCCCAAGGCGCAATCGCCCGAGGCGACGCGGCGGGCAGCCGCCTCGCCGTGCTGCGGGTAGGGGGTGCTTTCCGGGGTCACCGGGCCGATGTCCACTGGCTCCCATCCAAGGCTGGCGATGTGCGCGGCAATGGTTTGGCGCAAACCGATGGCAGCGTGGTCGCTGGACAGGACGATGCGTTTGTTGGCGGTCATGGTAGAGATCCGGACTGAGAGCGTTGCCCCGTCTAGCGCGTCAAAGGGGCGGGAATGTCAAGCGCCTGTGGCGCAAGATATGGGACGGTCAGGCCGAGCCATCGCCCGCCTCGCCCCCCGTCCAACCCGGTGGCAGATGAAAGCCGATGCGGCGGGCGGGGATTTCGGGTGCCAGTTTCGGCACAGCGCGCAGGATGACCGAAAGCTGCGAAACATGTTGAATGAGTTGGGTTTTCAGCCCTTCGTCATCACGGCCATAGAAGGTCAGAATGTCGGGGTCGTAATAACCCAGCCCCTCGATCCGCAAGACACCGGCCTCGGACCCGGCAAAGCCCATGGCAACTTCTTGGCCCGCGTTCAATTGGGCCTCAAAGTTGCGGATATATTGCACCAGCCGTTCATAGGCCCAACGCGCGGGCGATTTATGCTCCGGTTCTGGCGCGGGCAGGTCGACGGGGGGCAAGGTCGGGGCAAGCGCCGTTTCGGCCTCATGGCCGGGCAGATCGGGCAACCCGCTTGCCTTGTGAATGGCGGCAGCGAGTTGAGCTTCGGCGTCGGGATCTTTTTGCGGCATCGGCGCTTGTCCTGTGCGGGAGAGGGCGGTCAGGTGGCCAGCCAGTGCCAAGCCCCGTCATCCCCCAAGGAACGCGAAACCGCGCCCCGCCGCAAGAGGCAGTTCAGATGGGCCACCGCCTCGACCAGCGCCAGGCCGTATTCCCCCTCGCCAATGGGCCGTTTGAACAGGGCCGGAAAACATGCCACCGCCGTTCGTGGTGTTTTCAGATGGTCCTGCAACCGATCAAGGGCGGTATGGTGGTTGTCCGTCATTTGGTCCAACCGGAAGAGCAGGCCGGTGAACGGCAGTTTGTGACCGGGCAGAACCAGTTGATCCTTCCGCGCAAAAGGTTTGAACCTGTCGGTTGCGGTGATCCAGTCGGTCAGCGGATCAGCCTCTGGTTCGGTTGGGTAGACGCCAATATTAGGCGAAATGCCGGGCAAAAGCTGATCGCCGCCAATCACCAGCCCATCATCAGACCACAGTGTGACATGATCGGGCGCATGGCCCTGACCCAGTCGCACCTGCCAGCGCCGCCCGGCCAGCGTCAGGGTTTGGCCTTCCTCGATGCGGGTAAAGCCCAAGGGCATCGGGGCAACCACATCAGCAAAGTTGAAGGGCCGTTCCGCCGCGCGCTTGGCCAACATCTCCGGGGGCATGCCCGCGCGGGTGTAGAATTGCATCGCTTGCGGGCCGGGCCGATCCTGCACATCCAGCGTCAGCATCCGGGCGTAAAGCCAAGCGGTGCGGGTGGTTATCAACTCTGCCCCGCGCTCCTGAAACCAACCGACAAGCCCGACGTGGTCGGGGTGGTGATGCGTCAAAAGCACCCGCGCCACCGGCTTGCCGGCAAGCGGGCCCGCCAAAACCGTTTCCCAGATCGCGCGGGTCTTGCGGCTGTTCATGCCGGTGTCGATCAGCGTCCAACCATCGGGATCGTTCAGCGCATAGACATTCACATGGTCGAGCGCCATCGGCAGCGGCAGGCGCAGCCAAAGGATGTCTTCCGCAATTTCAATGGCCTGCCCGTGTTCCGGGGGCGTTGCAAATGGATGGCGGATCGTCACGCCTGCAAGGCCTCGGGTGAAAGGGCATAGATCCCGGTCGCGCCTTCCTGAACCTGTGCCAAAAGCGCGCCCAGTTCCGGCAACAGTCTGCGGATGTAGAAACGGGCCAGATCCGCCCGCGCCGGGTCGGCCGCAGCGGCCGTCAGGTGGAAATGCCCGCCCAAAACCCGGGCAAAGGCGCGCAGATAGGCCACAGCGCCCGCGTTACGGTCATGGCCCGTTTGGGCGATCAGCGCCTCTGTGCCGGCCCGCAAGGCTTTGGCGGCATTCAAAAGCGGGGCCGCCAGATCGGGCAGGGTCGCGCGGGCGGCTTCGGCCCCGGCTTCGATTTCGTCGATCACCTGATAGGCCGCAGCGCCGCCATCCATCATCTTGCGGCCCACCAGATCCATCGCCTGAATACCGTTTGTGCCTTCGTAAATCGCCGTCACCCGCGCATCGCGGGAAAATTGCGCAGCACCCGTTTCTTCGATGAAGCCCATGCCGCCATGCACCTGCACGCCAAGGTAGGCGACCTCGTTGCCGATGTCGGTGCCGTAAGCCTTGGCAATCGGGGTGAGAAGGGCCGCCCGCGCCGCCCAAGCCGCATCGCCCGTCGCCCGGCCCATGTCGATCGCCACCGCACAGGCCAGCGCGATGGCGCGGGCGGCAAAGATCTCGGCCTTCATCTGACCTAGCATCCGGCGCACATCTGCATGGTCGATGATCGCGCCATTGCCCAAGGGCGTGCGACCTTGCTTGCGCTCCATCGCATAGGCCAAGGCTTGTTGGAACGCAGCCTCGGCCACCGAAATGCCCTGCACCCCCACGCCAAGGCGCGCGTTGTTCATCATGGTGAACATTGCAGCCATGCCTTTGTGTGCCTCACCCACCAGCCAGCCCTTCGCGCCGTCATATTGCATCACCGCCGTGGGGGAGCCGTGCAGGCCAAGCTTATGTTCAAGGCTGACCACCGTCACCGCATTGCGCGCGCCCAGATTGCCCTGATCGTCGGGGATGAGCTTTGGCACCATGAACAGGCTGATGCCTTTGGTGCCTTCAGCCCCGTCAGGCAACCGGGCCAGAACCAGATGACAGACGTTCTGGCTGAAATCATTGTCTGCCCATGTGATGAAGATCTTCTGCCCGGTGATGGCGTAGGTTCCGTCTTCCAAAGGCTCGGCCTTGGTCCGCAGGGCGCCGACGTCGGATCCGGCCTGCGCCTCGGTCAGGTTCATCGTGGCGCACCAGTCCCCACTGATAAGCTTTGGAATGTACAGTGCCTTGATCGCTGGGCTGGCGTGATGTTCCAAGGCCTCGATCTGGCCTTGGGTCATCAGAGGGTTCAACTGCAACGACAGGCAGGCCGATCCCATCATGTCGTTGACGCAGGTGGCCAGTGTGAGCGGCAGGCCCATGCCGCCATAGGCCGGATCGGCGGCAATGCCCACCCAACCGCCAGTCGTGATCGCCCTGTAGCCGTCGGCAAAGCCCGGCGAGGTGCGGACCACGCCGTTTTCCAGCCGGGCAGGGTGCTTGTCACCATTGCGGTTCAAGGGCGCCAGCGTTTCCTCGCACAGCCGTCCGGCCTCGGACAGGATTGCGTCGACCGTTTCGGGAGTCGCGTCGGAAAAGCGGGGCGTTTCGGCAACCTTGGCAAACCCGACGACATGATCCAGCACAAAGCGCAAATCGGTCAGCGGGGCGCGATAGGGCATGGCGAACTCCGTATGCTTGGCAAATGGCTTGTGGCCGGGTATGGCCTGTGGCGTCAAGCTAGAGCCTTTGGCTCCCCCCGCAACCCCAACGCTGCGTCACGAGATGCCCAAGACCAAAGTCCCTTTGACCCAAAGCCTCCAACCCGACGCCGCCGGTCTTGCCCGCGCGGCCGCGATCTTGGCCGAAGGTGGTCTGGTGGCCTTCCCGACCGAGACGGTCTACGGGCTTGGGGGCGATGCACGCAACAGTCTTGCGGTGGCCGGCATCTACGAGGCAAAGGGACGGCCGCGCTTTAACCCGTTGATCGTTCATGTCGCCGATCTGGCGATGGCTGAAACTTTTGCCCGTTTCGATGCCCGCGCCCGCGCCATCGCGGCGGCCTTCTGGCCCGGTCCTTTGACGCTGGTGCTGCCGCTTTTGCCCGACACGGGCCTGTCGCCGCTGGTCACGGCAGAGCTTGACAGTGTGGCCATTCGCATCCCGGCCCATCCGGTGGCGCAGGCCCTGATCCGTGCCTTTGGTGGCCCCTTGGCCGCGCCGTCGGCCAACCCGTCGGGCAAGGTTTCCCCCACCCGTGCGGCCCATGTGGCCCAAGGGCTTTCTGGCCGGATCGCGGGGATCCTTGATGGTGGTCCTTGTGATGTTGGGGTGGAATCGACCATCCTTGGCCTTGACGGCGCGGCCACGCTTCTGCGCCCCGGCGGCGTTTCGTTAGAGGCGCTGGAGGCGTTGATCGGCCCCATCGCCTTGCGTCAATCCGGCGACAAACTCACCGCGCCGGGTCAATTGGCCAGCCACTATGCCCCTGCCGCCCCGCTGAGACTGAACGCAACCGCCCTGCCGGACGAGGTGCATATCGGCTTTGGTCCCGGTGTCGCCACGCTGAACCTGTCGCCCACCGGCAATCTTACCGAAGCTGCTGCCAATCTGTTCCACATGCTGCGCGAGGCGGATCGGCTGGCAGGCCCGCAGGGGCGCATCTCGGCGGCCCCAATTCCGAACCATGGCCTTGGCCGCGCCATCAATGACCGATTGGCGCGGGCTGCGGCCCCGCGGCCATAGGGCCAACCCAAGGATTTGCGCCTTCTTAAATACTCTGGGTTTGCCATTGGTAACGCCATTGGTCTGAGATACCAATGGCATGGGGGTGGAACCCCGGGCGTGTCAGACCAGCGTCACGGCGGCAGGCGAAAGCCCGTCCACCTCGACCACGCAGGTTTCGCCGCGGGCAATCGGCCCAACCCCGGCCGGGGTGCCGGTCATGATAAGATCCCCCGGCGCCAGCGCCACAAGCCGGCTCAGATGCGCGATGATCCCGGCAACCGGCCAGATCATATCTGCCAGAGCGGCATCCTGGGTCAGGCGGCCTTGAACCTTGCACCGGATGCGCCCCTGTGGGGCCGCACCGGGACGGATCGCCCCGATCACCGCCGAATGGTCAAAGCCTTTTGACATGTCCCAAGGCCGCCGCGCCGCCTTGGCCGCCGCCTGCATATCGCGGCGGGTCAGATCATTGCCGGCGGCATAGCCATAAACCAGCGCCAAAGCCGCGTCCTCGGGGATATTTACGCCAGCAGCACCAAGGGCGACCACAAGTTCGGCCTCATGGTGCAGATCTGCGGTGGCCATGGGGTAGGGCAGGTGCGCGCCGCTTTCGACCACGGCATCGGCCGGTTTGGTGAAAAAGAACGGCGGTTCGGCCTCGGGGTCATGGCCCATTTCGCGGGCGTGTTCTGCGTAGTTCCGTCCGACGCAGAAGATGCGGCGCACGGCAAACCGCGCGGTCTGGCCTTCAACCGCCACAGATGCTTGCGGCGGCGGGGGCAGGACAAAGCCGCTCATTCGCCGATCGTAAAGCAGCCAATACCCTTGGATTGCAGGCGCGAGCAGGCCAGTTCCGCTTCGCGTTGGGTCAGGCCCAGCACGGTTGCATCATAGCCACGGTTGCCGCGGACCACCTTGCGCAGGCCATTGCCCAGCGTCGGCCCTTCGGCCAGCACCGTCTTGGTCAGGAAACGGTCGGCTTCGCCATTCGAAGAAAACTGCCCGACCATCACCCCATAATGCCGCCCGCCCGAGGTCGATAGCGTCACCAACTCCGGCTCCTGCACTTCGGCAGCCTCGGCTTTGGCAAGCTGCGGCTCGTCATAGATCGGCGCTTTGCGTTTCGGCGGGCGCGGGGCCACGGCGATCAACGCGACCTGGGTGCTGACTGCGGGGGCGGCGGTGATCGAGAGTTCCTGAGGCTCGGCCATGGCGACGGCCTGACCGTCAAGGCTGCCCTCCTCGGCTGGGGCGGTTGCCTCGGCCAAAGCGCCTGCGATGCCGCCTTGCATGGCGGCAACAGCCTCGCCAGCGGCTTCTTCCTGTTCGGGCCGCGACAGCGGGCGCGGCGAACTGGCCACGGCCAATTGCACGCGCAGCGTCTTGGCAGCGCCCCCTTCCACCTCGGGCAGGGCTTCGTCTTCGTCTGCTGTGGCGCCTGCATCGGCGACCAGCGCCTCGTCATCGGCCGGGGCGACTTTGGTCGGCGGTTCTTCGACCACGTTCTTGCCAGCTTTGCGGAAGCCAAGATCCAAAAGCTCTGCCATCCGGGCGTTGCGGTCGGGGGTGGATTTGCCACCGAAAACCGTGGCGATGATGCGCACGCCGTCACGCTCGGCGCTGCCGGTCAGGTTGAAGCCTGCCGCGTCGGTATATCCGGTCTTGATGCCATCTGCGCCCTTGTAAGCGTCAAGGAAGCGACGGTTGGTGTTGCGCACCTCTGCCATGCCCGCATCGGTCGTGCGGCGCGAGAAGATGTTGTAATATTGGGGGAAATCATAAAACAGGTGACGGCCCAGAATCGACATGTCACGGGTGGTCGACAGATGGCCCTTGGCCGTCAGACCGTTGGCGTTCTTGAAGGTGGTGTTCTTCATGCCAAGCGCGCGGGCAGTCTTGGTCATGCGGGCCGCAAAGGCTTCTTTGTTGCCGCCGATATGGTCGCCGATCGCCGCCGCCGCATCGTTGGCCGATTTCACGGCTGCGGCGCGGATCAGATAGCGCAATTGGATCTTCTGCCCTGCCTTCAGGCCCAAGCGCGACGGCGGTTGCGCGGCTGCGTTCTTGGACACCGTCACCATGGTATCCAGCGACAGCCGTCCGCGTTCGATTTCCTCAAAGGCGATATACAGCGTCATCATCTTGGTCAGCGACGCAGGGTGCAGACGGGTATCGGCGTTTTCGGCATAAAGCGTCTCGCCGGTGCGGGCATCCATCACATAGGCCGCATAGGGAACAGCATCCACCTGTTGTGCAGGCGCAAAGGCCGCAAGCAGGACAAAGCCCACGAATGCCAAAAATCTGCTGACATATTGCCCCGAAAGGAGCGTCATGGCTTTGCCTGTCATGTTGTGCCTCGATGTCCCCTGTTGCCGGGGACTTATGTGTTATCGGCGCAACTCTAGCATGGCATGGAGAATCGGAAAACCCCTTTGTTTCAATGGGTTTCAGGGAGGTGAAGCCCCTGTGATTTTTCGCAAGCCACCTGTTGCCCTACTGCATCTTGTGGTGATTGGCCAAGTGACCCACCAGATCGGCCAGATGTGACAGGTCGGCCATCTGGTGAAACCGGCTGTGGTCCTGCGGCGGATCGGCGCGCTCCAGCGCCCAGGTCATCGCATGCGGCACATGCACGCCCCACCCGCCTGCGGCCAGCATCGGCAGCACATCGGATTTCAACGAATTGCCCACCATCATGCCCTGATCTGCCCCTGTGCCATGGCGGGCAAAGGCGGTGCGATACATTTCGGGCGTCTTGTCCGATACGATTTCGACCCCGTGGAACAGATCGCCCAAGCCAGATTGCGCCAGCTTGCGTTCCTGATCCAGAAGGTCGCCCTTGGTGATCAGCACCACGCGGTAATCTGCGGCCAGAGTGGTGACCGTCGCGCGGGCGTGGGGCAAAAGATCAACCGGATGCGACAGCATCTCGCGCCCTGCGGCAAGGATTTCACCAATCACGGCCGCTGGCACCTTTCCGGCCGAAACCTCGACCGCGGTTTCGATCATGGACAGGGTAAAGCCTTTGACGCCAAATCCATAAGCGCCCAGATTGCGCCGTTCTGCCGCTAAAAGGCGGTCGTGCAGGTGGTCTGGGTCTGAATGGTCGGCGAGCAGGCGAAAAAACCGCTCCTGCGTCAGGCGAAAGAAGGTTTCATTGTGCCAAAGCGTGTCGTCGGCGTCGAATCCGATGGTGGTCAGCATGGGGAACTCCTTCGGGTTTTAGCCTTTGCGGGCTGAGGGCCTTTTCGCAAGCCGGAAATCCGCTATATTGGCCGCTTAGACCCGCTTTTGCGAATCCCGCACCACGAGGCCCCCTTGGCGTTGCAGCCCTTTATTCTGTCGGACAAAGAAAACGGGCCGGGCCACGGGCCGGAAGCCGGTCTTATGACCAAGACCAAGACGCGCACCCAGCGTCCGCCGCTGTTCAAGGTCATGCTGCTGAACGACGATTATACGCCGATGGAATTCGTCGTGCATATTCTTGAGCGGTTCTTTGGCCTGAACCATGCGCAGGCCTTTGACATCATGCTGACGGTGCATAAGAAGGGGCTGGCTGTGGTCGGCGTGTATTCTTATGAAATCGCCGAAACCAAAGTGGCGCAGGTGATGGATTTTGCCCGTCGCCATCAGCATCCGCTGCAATGCACCATGGAAAAGGAGTAGGCCGTAAGGCCCCCGCCCATGCGATCTGCCCGTTTAGAAATGGCGCTGGAAAGCGGCGCATTCGTTTTGCCGCCCACGGGCGATCTCGTCGTGCTTGGCCCGCAGGCGGGCGATGATCTGTCCGCCCTGCCAAAGGCGCAGGTGGTGGTGCTGACCGGCTTCAAGCCGGACTTTGACCACTTTCAGCGGCTTGGTTATCGGATGGACGTCACGGCTGCGACGGCTGCCGTCATCTGTCTGCCCCGCGCCAAGGCCGAGGCTTTGGCCCTGATCGCCCACGCATTTTCGCTTGTCCCGGCCGGCGCGCCTGTGCTGGTCGATGGGCAAAAGACCGATGGGCCAGAGGCCGTCTTGAAACTGGCCCGCGCCGCCGGAATTGCCCATGGCGAGGTGATCTCCAAGGCCCATGGCAAGGCCTATGTGCTGACCGCGGGTGCAGCACCAGCAGATTGGGCCGCCAGATCCCAACAGGTGGAGGGGGGCTTTGTCACCCGCCCGGGCGTGTTTTCTGCCGATGGGCCGGACCGTGGCTCGGTTCTGTTGGCGGCGGCCTTGCCCGAAAAGATCAAGGGTCATGTCGCCGATCTTGGCGCCGCTTGGGGATATTTATCCCGCGCCATTCTGGCGCGTGACGGGGTGAAATCCCTTGATCTGGTCGAGGCGGATCGCGAAGCGCTGGATTGCGCGCGCGAAAATATTCCGGACCCGCGTGCGGTGTTCCATTGGGCCGATGCCACCAGTTTCAAACCTTCGCGGCCTTGGGATGTGGTGGTGATGAACCCACCGTTTCACACCAGCCGCACGGCCGACCCAGAACTTGGTGCGGGTTTTATCCGCGCTGCCCATCGCGGGCTGTTGCCGTCGGGCAGCCTGTGGTTGGTCGCCAATCGCCATTTGCCCTATGATCGCATCCTGACGCCGCTGTTTCGCAACGTCGAGGACATCGGCGGCGATGCCGCCTTCCGCCTGATCCGCGCAGCCTATCCGATCCGCGCCCGCTGATCGGGCGAACGGAGGGCGGCTTATTCAGGGTATTTCGCCTTGCATTGGGCGACAACGCTTTCCGCGGCCCGGCTCAGCGAGGCGCGCTTGGCTTTCAGGCTTTCCAGTTTGTCCGCTTCGGCATTCAGATCCAGCGCCACCTCTTTGCGCACGCTGACCGGCACGCGGTCAAAGCACAGCTGTTGCGTCGGGTTGGGGTTGGCCTCGCTCGGGTCAGGGGTGCAGTCGACCCACTCCGCCTCATACTCTGTCACCGTCACGTAGCCATAGCCGCGCGCGAGATTGCCCTCTGTCTCGCGGATCAGGCGTTCGACCACCCGCAAATCGCGGGTGTTGGCGCTGATGCACTGTTCTTGCGGCGTGCCACAGGCGGCCAGCAGCAGGAGCGGGACAAGGATCAGGCGTTTCATGGGGCGACTCGCAATTTGGACGATTGCCCGCAGTATAGCGGGACAGAGCGGCTATGCCATATCAAGCGACGTTGAGCCTGCGCGCGCCGGGTGTTAGGCAGGCGCAAAGCAAAAGGGGTTGCCGATGACCGAAGATTTCACCGCCCGCAAGGCTGAAGCCGCCCAATGGTTTCGCACCCTGCGTGACCGCATCGTTGCGGCTTTTGAGGCGTTGGAAGACCGTGCGACGCCAAGCGGCGCCGAACCGGCACGCTTCGAGGTGACGCCCACCACACGGGCCGAAAACGGCGGTGGCGGCATCATGTCGGTTCTGCGCGGGGGCCGGGTTTTCGAAAAGGTTGGCGTCAACTGGTCCGAGGTGCATGGCAGCTTGGGGGCGCGGGCGCAAAAGGCGATGGCCGCGCGCGGTGTGCCGGGGATGGAGACGGACCCACGTTTTTGGGCCAGCGGCATTTCCTTGGTCGCCCATATGGTCAACCCGCATACCCCGGCGGTTCACATGAATACCCGGATGTTCTGGACGCCGGGGGCGTCGTGGTTCGGCGGCGGGGCGGATCTGAACCCGTGCATCGAATATCCCGAAGATACCGCGCATTTTCATGCCGCGATGAAAGCCGCCTGCGACGCGCATGATCCGGCCTATTACGACCGCTTCAAGGCTTGGGCTGACGAATATTTCTTCGTTCCCCATCGGGGCCGGGCGCGCGGTGTGGGGGGGATTTTCTACGATGATCTGAACACCGGACATTGGGAGGCTGATTTCGCCTTTACCAAGTCGGTGGGGGAGGCATTCCTGCCCGCCTTTCTGCCAGTGACCGAACGCCGGTTGAACACCCCCGCCACGGCGGAGGACCGTGAGGCCCAGCTGATCCACCGCGGGCTATATGCCGAATACAACCTTGTCTACGACCGTGGCACCAAGTTTGGGCTGGAAACCGGGCATGATGCCAATGCGGTTTTGATGAGCCTGCCACCGGTGGCCAAGTGGATCTAAGCTTTGCAGGGCTTGCAGGCTTTTTGCTGATGGTGCTGATCGTCGAGATCACCCCCGGACCCAACATGCTGTGGCTGGCCCTTTTGTCTGCGACAGAGGGACGTCGCGTCGGCTTGGCTGCGGTGGCGGGCATCGCTTTGGGGCTTGGGGTGCAGGGCGTTCTGGCCGTCGCCGGGGCCAATGCGATGTTTGAAGCGGTTCCCCTTGCCTATCAGGCGCTGCGCTGGGCCGGGGTGTTCTATCTGCTTTGGCTGGCCTTTGTCAGTTGGCGCGATGCGGGCAACCCTGCACATCACAAACCCGGAGGCGGTGAGACCCCGGCGCAGGCCTTTCGTGCAGGGCTGGTGACCAATCTGTTGAATCCCAAAGCCGCGCTGTTCTACCTTGCTTTGCTGCCCGGCTTTTTGGAAAGAAGCAGCTCTTGGGCAGATATGGCTGTGCTTGTGGCAATCTATCTTGCCGTGGCAAGTGGCATTCATCTGGGGATTGCGTTTGCGTCGGCCCAAGCCCGCCGCCTTGTTGAAGATCCCGTCGCCTCGGCCCGGTTGCACAGGGTTCAGGCAGGGGTGTTGGTTGTTGTGGCGCTATGGGTACTGGCAAAAACATAAAGGATTTGGCGATGGCTGATATCACGATCAAAGCGGCCTATGCCTCGGTTGTCGAAGATGACGAAGAGGGGTTTTTGTTCATAGGCTTTGCGGAAGGCGAGGCCGAGGATGAGGCCTATGCCCTGTTTCGCCAGCCGCTGTCCGGCGGGCCGGTGTGGTTTGAAGTGACCGACGAAAGTTTCGGGGCAGAGGACGCGCTGGAGCGGGTGGTCGCGGGGCCGAAAGGGTTGGAAATCACCCTGAAGCCCGCCCTTGCCGGGCGGTTCGGTTGGGCGTCATCCGTACAGATCAAGGCTGGCCCGGCGTGCGAAGGTCGGGACGAGGCCTTTGCCGCCTTGGCCCTGATGCTCGGCCCTATCTGGCAGGGCTGACCCTATCCAGCCAAAGCCCGTGCAAGCTGGTTTTGCCGTTCAATGACGCGGGGCAGGTCGAGGGTGGCCATCTGCCCCGATCGCACCACCTGCCGGCCTTCGACAAAAAGATCGCGCACCCGTGTCGGGCCGCACAGGATCAGGCTGGCAACCGGATCCCATGAACCGGCCGCCTCGATCCCTGAAACATCCCAAATCGCAATGTCGGCGCGTTTGCCGACCTCCAGCGATCCACAATCGGGCCGCCCCAGTACCTTTGCCCCGCCAAGAGTGGCAATCTCCAGCGCCTCGCGGGCGCTCATGGCATCTGCGCCGCGCGCCACGCGCTGCAAAAGCAACGACTGTCGCGCCTCAAGGATGATGTTGCCTGCGTCATTGCTGGCCGATCCATCGACGCCCAGGCCAACCTTCACGCCCGCATCCCGCATGGATCGCACCGGCGCGATGCCCGACCCAAGGCGGCAGTTGGAGCAAGGGCAATGCGCCACCCCCGTCTGGCTGCGGGCAAAGAGGCTGATTTCATCGGCGGCCAGTTTCACGCAATGGGCGTGCCAGACATCATCGCCCGTCCAGCCCAGATCTTCGGCATATTGCCCCGGACGGCAGCCGAATTTCGCCAAGGAATATGCGATGTCTTCGTCGTTTTCTGCCAGATGGGTATGCAGCATCACGCGCTTGTCACGCGCCAAAAGGGCCGCGTCGCGCATCAGATCACGGCTGACCGAGAAGGGCGAACAGGGCGCAAGACCCACCCGCACCATGGCGCCATCGCGCGGGTCGTGATGGGCGTCGACCACGCGGATCATGTCATCAAGGATGGCCGCCTCTCGTTCGACCAGACTGTCGGGGGGCAAGCCGCCCATGCTTTCACCGATGCTCATGGCCCCGCGCGTCGGGTGAAAGCGCAGGCCAACCTCTGCCGCGGCAGCAATGGTATCATCCAGCCGCGCGCCTTTGGGGAACAGATACAGGTGGTCCGAGGTCAGGGTGCAACCGGATAGCGCCAGTTCGGCAAGGCCGACTTGGGTCGAGACAAACATCTCCTCGGGTCCGAACCCGGCCCAGATCGGATACAGCGTTTTCAGCCAACCAAACAGCAGCGCATCCTGCCCGCCCGGCACGGCGCGGGTCAGGGTTTGGTAAAGGTGATGGTGGGTGTTCACCAAACCCGGCGTCACCACACAGCCCTTGCCCTCTACGACCTCGGCGCCCGGTGCGGCAAGGTTGGTGCCAACCGCGGCAATCACGCCGCCCCGGATCAGCACATCGCCGCCGGAAATTTCCTCGCGCGTGCTGTTCATCGTCACGACGGCAGCGGCGTTGCGGATCAGAATGTCAGGCATGGTGCGTCCCCGGTGTTGCCCACCCCTTCGGTGGATCGGGAAGGGGCGCGACAGAAGGGGGAAGGACTCGGGCACCTGTGCTGCCGTGTAACCCAAATCCTGCCCCTTGGGCAAGATTGTCGACCTTAGCCGCGCAACAGCGCCAGCGCCTCGGCGTGGATGGTGGCGTTGGCGGCGGCAAGAACCCGGCCCCCATTGTGGCAGGGCTTGCCCTCCCAATCGGTGACGATGCCGCCTGCCGCCTCGATCACCGCAATCGGGGCTTGGACGTCATAGGCCTGTAGGCCCGCCTCGATGACCAGATCAATCTGGCCCGCAGCGATCAGCGCATAGGCGTAGCAATCGGTGCCGTAGCGGACGAGTTTGGCCTTTTCGGCCACCCGGCGAAAGGCCGCGCCTTCCTCGGGCGTGCCGACCTCGGGGAAGGTCGTCATCAGGATGGCCTCGGCCAAGGGGCGGGCAGGGCGGGCGGTGAGGGCCGCATGACCCATCGGGCCATTGACCTCTGCCCGGCCAAAGCCACCTTCAAAGCGTTCCCCGATATAGGGTTGGTCGATCAGGCCAAAGATCGGGCCTTCGGCATCCGCGACCGAGATCAGCACCCCCCAAGTCGGCGTGCCGGAAAGATAACCGCGCGTGCCGTCAATCGGGTCCAGCACCCAGGTCAGCCCGCTGCTGCCTACCGTGCTGCCATATTCTTCACCCAGGATCCCATCCTGCGGGCGGCGCTCGGCCAGAATGGCGCGCATGCGTTCCTCGGACAGCCGGTCGGCCACCGTCACCGGGTCAAAACGGGCAATTTCTTTGTTGTCGGCCGTCAGGCCGGGTTTGCGGAAATGCAGCAGCGTCGCCGCCCGCGCGGCATCGGCCAGCGCATGGGCGGTGGCCACCAACTCTGCTTCGTCGCTTGCTGTCAACCTGCGCATCAACGCCCCCCTAAGCAAAAGCCCCCGAAGCCGGGCTATCGGCGCGGGGGCTTCGGGTCAAGTCTGTGGCGCGGTTCTTTCGGCGCGTTCAGGCCGCGTCGGACAGCACGCGGGCCAGATCGAACAGGCGGCGGCGCTGTGCTTCGGGAATGGCGTAGTAGGACCGCACCAGTTCCAGCGCCTCTTTGTCTGCCATCAGATCATTCGCGGCGGGTTTCGGGGCGTCGCCATCGGCAAGGCCTTCGAAGAAAAAGGCAATCGTGACACCCAAGGCGTCGGCAACATCCCAAAGACGCGAGGCCGAAACCCGGTTCATCCCGGTTTCATATTTTTGGATTTGTTGGAATTTGATGCCGACTTTGTCTGCCAATTGCTGTTGCGTCATGCCGATCATCCAACGACGATGGCGGATCCGCTTGCCAACATGGGCGTCAACGGGATGCTTCATTACAGGTTTCCTTTGTCAAACATCACTACACGCAGGGTTTTCCCCTGACAGTTTATAAGCAAATTTCACGCCAAAGTGCGGCATTAATCTTGTTTGTCTTGGATTTTTCGAAGCCGCGCCAAGGTCGGGCGAAAACCTATCCTTTTAGATATGTCCAATTATACAGATGGAGAAGTTGCGGTGAATAATAGATCGCTTGCGCGCAAAAAGTTCATGCGCAAAAGATAACTCGCCTATAGGGGGTTTTGCATAATGCATTGCAAATTATGCGACATCTGCGACATTCGTTTGCATTTTGCGAATATGTTGACCTTGACGAACCTTTTGTGCGGCGTATTGATGCAGTCTGGTCCGAAATCGCACAGGAGCCCGCATGCAAGCTTGGCAGGTGGCCACCCTTGGAGCCGAGTTTTCCTTGCAGGAGGTGCCGTCGTTGCGACCCGCCTCTGGTGAGGTCTGTCTTCAGGTGAAATGCTGCGGGCTGAATTTTGCCGACCTGCTGATGCGGGACGGAAAATATCAGGAGAAGCCCGCGTTGCCCTATACGCCCGGCATGGAGGTGGCCGGCGTGGTTGAGGCGCTGGGGCCCGGTGTGACCGGCTTGACCCCGGGGATGCGCGTTTTGGCCTTTGTCAACAGTGGCGGTCTGGCAGAACGCGTGGTGGTGCCTGCCGACCGGCTGCTGGTCCTGCCTGATGCCATGCCGTTTGCCGATGCCGCGGCCTTCCCGATTGCTTACGGCACCTCGCATCTGGCGCTGGACCACAAGGCACGGTTGCAGTCGGGCGAGACATTGCTGGTTCTGGGCGCCGCGGGCGGCGTTGGCCTGACCGCGGTCGAGATCGGCAAGCGGATGGGCGCGCGGGTGGTGGCCTCGGCGCGCGGTGCGGCAAAGCTGGAGATTGCCAAAGCGGCGGGCGCCGATCTGGTGATCGACAGCGATACACCCGAACTGAAGGCCGCCTTCAAGGCGCTGGGCGGTGTCGATGTGGTCTATGATGCGGTGGGCGGGCCGGCCTTTGATGCGGCCCTTTCCGCCTGCCGCCCCGAGGGGCGACTGTTGGCCATCGGTTTTGCCAGCGGACAGGTGCCGCAGGTGCCGGCCAATCTTCTTCTGGTCAAGAATCTCTCAGTGATGGGGCTTTACTGGGGCGGCTATCAAAAGTTCGCGCCGCAGGTATTGCGCAGCAGCCTTGAAACCCTGCTTCAGTGGTATGGCGAAGGCGGCTTGCGCCCCCATATCAGTCACATCTTGCCCTTTGCAGAGCTGCCGCAGGCATTGGCGCTCTTGCGGGATCGCAAATCCACCGGGAAGGTTGTGGTGCGGGTTCAGGACTGAACCACCCGCAATTCGCGTTCCTGCACGACGGCACGGCCCTTGCCTTGGGCATAGGCGCGGCGCAGCATTTCGGCCATCACCTGAATGGTGGGCGAATGGGCGGGTTGGGCGATGTAAAGATTGACTTTCATCCGCGCCAGATCAGGCAAGGCGCCACCATGGTTGACGCGCTCGACATAGGGCGGCTCTGACCCTGCCAGCACCGTATGCACGGCCAGATCGGCCGAAACGCTGGCCTCGACCGTGCGGGTCGAATCGCTTTCCACCGCCATCTCCCACGGCACCCCGGCCCGGTCCAACGCCGCCTGCACGCCTTGGCGGAAGATGCAGTTATGTTCATAGGCCAGCCGCAGGGGCCTGCTTTTCCACGCCGTGCCTTGTGGCGCGCCCACCCAGACCAAGGGCAGTTCGGCGATGGTTTCACCTTCGGGGTCGACCCCGGCCTCGGTTGTCAGGATGACGTCACATTCACCGCGGGCAAACTGCGCCTTCAGCACGCGGGTGAAGGAGGACAGCAACGTCACCTTCATCTTCGGGTAATCCTTGGCAAAGCGGCGCAGTACTTGGGGAATGGCGGGATAGACGATGTCATGCGGCACGCCCAGAATGATCTCGCCCTCATGCACATCGGTTGTAAGGCGTTGAAACGCCTCGTCATTCAGGGCCAGCATCTTGCGGGCATAGCCCAAGAGCTGCTCGCCTTCCGCGGTAATGCCAACCTTGCGGGCGGAGCGGTCAAGCACTTGGCAGCCGAGCATTTCTTCCAGCCGTTTTATCTGCATTGATACGGCCGATTGCGTCAGGTTGAGAAACCCTGCGGCCCGCGTCACGCCGCCTGCGTCGACAATCGCCACGAAAGACCGCAGCGAGCTGAGATCAAGATTGCGGATCATATCACGACCTTTGATGTTTCTCGTCAAAACCATTCATTAACTAAATGTCGACGATTCGGGTAGTATAATCACGTGTCCTGATGGAATGCGCCTGATGGATCACCGATGAAAATGTCCTGAAAGGAAAGATCATGTTCGCCTCTGTTGCCACCTCCTCGCTGACCATCCGTCGCGTCGAGACGCAGAGCTTTGCCGACCGTCTGGTTGCAACTGTCCGCTTGGGCCTTGCCGCCCACCGCCAGCGCGCGGCGCTCGCGCAACTCGATGATGCCCATCTGGCCGATATCGGCCTGACCGCCCGCGCCGCCATGGCCGAGGCGAACCGTTCGTTCTGGGATGTTCCGGCGTCTTGGCGCCGCTGAAATAAAACGACAGGCGCGATATCGGATTTCCGGTCGAAATCCTTGAAATCGGGCCGCACCCTTCCGATATTCAACGCATAAGGCGGCGCGCCGAACCCCGGCGCGTCGTTTGCCAGAAACATCGGAGGCTTACATGGCACAGTTTGACACGATCCGGACCGGCGCGGGCACCGCCCGGGCGGCCCAGATCGACGAGGGCCTGCGCGCCCACATGAACAAGGTTTACGGGCTGATGTCCGTCGCCATGCTGCTGACCGCAGCCGTGGCTTGGGCCGTCGGCACCAATGAGGCGCTGGTGGCGCAGATTTTTGGCACCCCGCTGAAATGGGTCGTCATGTTCGCGCCGCTGGTCATGGTCTTTGCCTTTGGTGCGCTGATCAACCGCCTGTCGGTCGCTGCGGCGCAACTGTTCTTCTACGCCTATGCCGCCGCCGTGGGCCTGTCGCTGTCGTTCATCTTCGCCGTCTATACCGGCACCTCGATCGCGCAGACCTTCCTTGTAACGGCTATCGCCTTTGCGGGGTTGTCGCTCTACGGCTATACCACCAAGAAAGATCTGTCGGGGATGGGCACCTTCCTGATGATGGGTCTGATTGGCCTGATCGTCGCCTCGATCGTCAACATCTTCCTGGCCTCGTCTGCGCTGGCTTTCGCAATCTCGGTCATTGGCGTGCTGATCTTCGCGGGCCTTACCGCCTATGACACGCAGTCGATCAAGAACACCTATGTCGCCCATGCCATGCATGGCGATCAGGAATGGTTGGGCAAGGCCGCGATCATGGGCGCGCTGAACCTTTACCTCGACTTCATCAACATGTTCATGTTCCTGCTGCAATTCTTGGGCAACCGCGAATAACGCAAGGTCCAGAGGAAACAGGAAGGCCGGGCATTTGCCCGGCCTTTTTCATGGGATGCCGCAGCGATAGGGCTGACATCTGCACCGATGCGCCGGGCGCAAAGCAAAACCGCGCCCAAAGGGGCGCGGTGTGCAGTATCCCGAAGGGGAAAGATCTTACTTGATCTTGCCTTCTTTGTATTCGACATGCTCGCGCTTGACGGGGTCGTACTTTTTCACGACCATCTTTTCGGTCATGGTGCGCGCGTTCTTTTTGGTCACATAAAAGTGCCCGGTGCCAGCCGTCGAGTTCAGACGGATCTTGATCGTCGCCGGTTTGGCCATAGTCGTTTCTCCTGCATCGGGAAAACCACTGCTTCCCCGGTAAAACCTTGAAGCCCGCCTTTTACCGAGGGATGGGGCAGAGTCAACAGCAAAAGCGCGGCGAAGGTGCCGGTGCTATTCGGACGATGCGGCGTCGCTTTCCATATCATCGCGCAGCACCTCGTCGGCGGTGTCATCCACCTCGTCCAACCGCACCAAAAGACGGCGAAACCACAGCGCTGCGGCCTGTTCGAACCCGGCGGGCCCGGCAGAGTGTCGCAACGCATCCATTCGCTCACGCAGCCAGTCTAGGGCGGCCTCCTCGGCGGCTATGGCGGCGGCACCCTGTTCCATGTCCTGAAATCGCGTGCGGAACCATGCCAACGCCGCGACCTCCAACTGTGCCACCTGCGGCAGGGCGCGAATCTGCACCTCAATCGGCTTCACGGCGGGCCGCAACCCGACCAGCGAGGTGTTTTCCACCTCGTTGCGGTTCACAAGCTGATAGAAGCTTGATCCGATCACGCGCTTTTTGTTCTTGCGGCCATTGGCATCGCCGCGGGCATGTTTCAGCAAATGCAGATCATCGGATTTGACATGATGGTGATGCAGGCAGGCGTTGGCCCAGGTGCAATGCGCCGCCTCGACCTTATACCCCGATTTACGCCGTGACATCAGCGCCTCGATGGGCATCGGCGTGCCTGCGGTGTTGACCACCACCGGAACCCGTTTGCGCCACGGCAGCTTGGGCGTATGCACCCCCATCATCTTGAACTTTTGCGGCCGAAACAGCGTTTTGAACCCGATCTCGGCACTTGCCCCCGGCACAGGCACCTCTGCCTCGCAGCGGGTGAAGGTTTCGATCACGGAGCCTGGCTGCCATTGGGCGACACCAGCACTGCCAAAATGGCGCCACTGTATGGCGATGGCATCCACATCGGGAAACAGGGCGATCAGGTCGTCAATCCGGCGGTTGCCGACGGTGACGTTCAAATATTCATCGGCATCAATGTGCAGCACCCATTCGGCCTGCCGCACCTGAGGCAGCTCAAAGGCCATCTCCAGCGCCTGTTTCTGGATGGTGCCCGCGGTATAGGGGCCGGGGTTGTCGTAATGCTCTACAGGCAGGGCGGCGGCCATTGCCTTTAGCAGCGCGTCGGTGCCGTCCGAGCAATCATTGGTGAAAACAAGGATACGATCAAAGCCAAGGGCCAGATGATGCGCCACCCATTCCACCACAAACAGCGCCTCGTCGCGCATGCAAGCGACGATCACCCTTCCGGTGGGGGCCGCGCGTTTCTTGTGCAATTTTGGCATGGGCAATCACGGCGACCGTTTGACTATGCGGCAAACTATTCAACATTTCAGGGCCGTTCGCCATGGCTTTCATTTGAAGAGGTATTTGCGCGGAGGGCCTGTAAGCCGGATTCTGTCCAAGAGGTTGCCCTCTCTGGATGACCATTCCTCTGCCGCACCCGTTACCGGGGCGGTCAAGCTGCCAACCCGGACCCCTGGGCTGAAGTGTCCCTGTGGAGGTCTCCGCCATCGCCTTGCGGCAGTCGCGGACCTTTCCACGCGGGGTCCCTATTCGGCATTGCTCCGGGTGGGGCTTGCCGTGCCGTCCTTGTTGCCAAGGCCGCGGTGGGCTCTTACCCCACCGTTTCACCCTTACCCCGCAAGCGGGGCGGTCTCTTCTCTGTGGCGCTTTCCCTGGGGTTACCCCCGCCGGGCGTTACCCGGCACCCTTCCTTCATGGAGTCCGGACTTTCCTCGAGACCAAGGCCCCGCGGTCATCCAGCCCTCCGCGCAAGCGGCGGGATACCCCAGTTCTCCCCTTGCGACAAGGGCGCAGCTTCTGGGGTGCAGCTTCTGGGGGGCGGCGCTTTGGTCAAGGGGCACGCCATGGAACCCGATCTTGCCGCCCCCAGCCCCGTCCATGCTTGCTATATCGCCGAAGCCTGGGGCTTGCCGCATTCCATGCCCCCTTGAACGGCTGGCGGCGAATGCCTCCGGCGGGAGTATTTGGAAAGGCGCAAATCCGAAGGGGCAGGCTCAGGCCAAGGCGCGGGCAATCGCGTCGGCGGTGGCGCGGTCCTCGGCGGTTTCCTCGCCCTTGGCCCAAGGGCGGAAGCGCAGGCGGAAGGCGGCAAGGCGGGCGGCGTCGGGGGCGTCTGGATAGCCGATGCGGCTCAGGCTGTCGGCAAGGACGGCATCAGGGGCGCCGGGATGCGTGGGCCAGACCGCCAGGCCCTGCATGGCCAGCCGCCGCCAATCGAAATGTGGACCCGGATCGGATTTGCGGGTGGGGGCCATGTCGGAATGGCCGATCACCCGATGCGGCGGGATCGACCAGCGGGCAAGGATCCCGGTCAGAAGCCGTTCCAGCGCAGCCATCTGCGGCTCAGAAAAGGGTTGCTGCCCATCATTGGCCAATTCGATCCCGATCGAATGGCTGTTGATGTCGTCAAGCCCAGCCCAGCCGCCCGCACCGGCATGCCAAGCGCGGTGGCGTTCATCAACCAACGCCTCGGTGGTGCCGGTTTCCGAGATCAGCCAATGCGCTGATACCTCTGCCACAGGGTCGCAAAGCCGCTCCCTCGCTTCGTCGCAGGAGATGGCGGTGTAGTGGATCACCACCAGCGAGGGGGAAACACCCCCCCGCCGGTCACCGAAATTCGGCGAAGGCAGGCTCACTGCTTGGCAGCGCGGAACGGTGCGGGGTTGAAGCCGCAGGCAAAACCATCGCCATCCGGGTCGATGCCCTTGCGGTCACGTTCCGGCCCACCGGCGGCAAGGAATTGCTCCTGTGCCTCCATGTCAGAGCCGTAGCGTTGGCAGGCGGCATCCGGGTTGTTGAACTTCAGGCCCGAACGTTTGTACATCTGCGAACCAACCGGATGGGTGGTCGACAGCGCAAACTGGATTGCCGCCGACACATCCGTGCCGCCGCTGCGGGTCGGCAGCGCGCCCGGTTGGTCCACGGTATAATGCGCCTTGTTACGCTCGATCCGGGCCTTGTCGCTTTGGATGGTTTCCCGCGATTTGACAGCTTCGAAGTCGTTCTCGTCCGAAATGCTGGCGTGGAGCGCGGTCATTTCGCCCGATTCTTCCTGAATGCCCTCGGGGGCATTACCGCGTGGGCGCTGGCCGTTGGCATCCAGCGCCACGGTTTGCATCGGGGCGGGGGCAAGGGTGCTGGCCATGGGGGCCGGTGCGGCGCTTGCCGTCATGTCGCCGGTCGGGACAACGCCGGTGGCGCGGTCAATTGCGGCGGCGGCATTGGCCGGCGAAAAACCTGTTACCGGAGCCGCCGCGGTTTGGCCCGCCATCGGGTTCAGCGGGGCATCCGGCACTGGCTGGGCGCTGCGGACGTAAGAATTGTAATCGCCAAACCCGACGCCCGAGCCGGACTCTGGCACATTGGGCGCACAGGCGGTCAGCCCGAGGGCAGCAGCGACGATAGGAAGAAGGCGCATCAGATCGACCTTTGAAGGGGGGGCGAATTTTCCGCCCCTTACCACCATTTTTGCGGCTTGCAAACAAAGCCTGCGGCACGTTCCAGCACATAGGCGTGATTAAGAAGATCGCCTTCTTCCCACGGGCGCCCGATCAGCTGCAGGCCAAGCGGCAGACCCTTTTGATCCAGCCCCACCGGAACCGACACGCCGGGCAGGCCCGCAAGGTTCACCGTGATGGTGAAGACGTCGTTCAGATACATCTCAACCGGGTCCGCGCTGCCCATCTCGCCAATGCCAAAGGCCGAAGACGGGGTGGCAGGGGTCAGGATGGCGTCGATACCGGCCGCAAAGGCCTGTTCGAAGTCGCGCTTGATCAGCGCGCGAACTTTGCGGGCGCGGTTGTAGTAGGCGTCATAAAAGCCCGCCGACAGCACATAGGTGCCAACCATGATCCGGCGCTGCACCTCGGGACCAAAGCCTTCGGCGCGGGTCTTTTCATACATTTCGGTGATGCCGTCGCCTGCGGCCAGCTTGGCGCGGTGACCATAGCGCACCCCGTCATAGCGGGCGAGGTTCGACGACGCCTCGGCGGGCGCAATAACGTAATAGGCGGGCAGGGCGTATTTCGTATGCGGCAAGGAAATGTCGACGATCTCGGCCCCGGCATCGCGCATCATCTCGATGCCCTTTTGCCAAAGCGCGTCAATCTCGGCCGGGATGCCGTCCAGACGGTATTCACGCGGAATACCGATCTTCTTGCCCCGGATGTCCCCGGTCAGCGCGGCCTCAAAATCCGGCACCGCAATCTCGGCGCTGATCGAATCTTTTGCATCATGGCCCGACATGGCGCCAAGGAAGATCGCCGCATCACGCACCGATTTGGTCATCGGCCCGGCCTGATCCAGCGACGAGGCATAGGCCACAATGCCCCAACGCGAGACGCGGCCATAGGTCGGCTTGATGCCGGTAATGCCGGTAAAGGCGGCGGGCTGACGGATGGAGCCGCCGGTGTCGGTGCCGGTGGCGGCAAGGCAGAGGTCGGCGGCAACAGCCGCGGCCGATCCGCCTGAAGACCCGCCCGGCGTCAGCTGACGGCCGTCCACTTTCCACGGGCTGACCGTCGGGCCATAGCAGGCGGTTTCATTGGACGAGCCCATGGCGAATTCGTCCATGGACAATTTGCCCAGCATGACCGCGCCTGCATCAAACAGTTTGGAGGTCACGGTCGATTCATATTCCGGCTTGAAGCCCTTCAGGATGTTCGACCCGGCCTGCGACGGCACGCCTTTGGTGCAAAAGAGATCCTTGATGCCCAAGGGAATGCCGCACATGTCGGGGGCATTGCCCGCCTTCAGCCGCGCATCGGCGGCGCGGGCCTGCTCCAGCGCAATCTCGGGCGTCTTGTGGACAAAGGCATTCAGCGCATCGCCCGCATCCATTGCCGTCAGGCAGGACATGGTCAGATCAACGGCAGAAATCTCGCCCTTGCGCAGCGCCTCGCGGGCGGCGGTGATGGTCCAGCTGTTCGGGGTGGTCATCGTCTTACTCCACAACCTTCGGGACGGCGAAAAAGCCTTCGCGGGCGTCGGGGGCATTTCTCAGGATCTGGTCTTGGATATTGCCATCGGTGACCACATCGACCCGTCGCTTCAGGCGCATCGGCGTGACCGAGGTCATCGGCTCCACCCCGTCAACATTCACCTCGTTCAATTGCTCCATGAAGCCCAAAATCCCCGAAAGTTCGCGGGCAAGATCGGGAAGGGCGGCCTCTTCGACGCGGATGCGTGCCAGCTTGGCCACCTTGCGGGCGGTGTCGATGTCGATGGACATGGGTTCCCTCGGGATGCGTTTCGCCCCGTTTAGCCGCGCGCCCCTTTGGCTGCAAGGCTTGGCTGGGAATTCTCGCGGCCGCAGGTGTGGCTTGCCCCGGCATTTTCGCAACATTCGGCCTTGGTTCTGAGCCCTGAACCACTCTGCCGCGCGGAATCACTTTCCTTGATACGGCCTTCGCGCTAATCGGCAGGCATGATCACGCATGGCATCCTTTTCCAATTGCCCCGACGCCGACGCTAAGCGCCCGCGACCGATCTGCCATGGCCGAAGCTGGCCATAAACCCCAACAGCATTGACCTTTCGCCCCGGCCTTGGCATGCCTTGGCCTTGCCTATAAGGAACCCCGCCGATGATTTCCGCCGTTTTGCCCACCTACAACCGCGCGCCTCTTGCCTTCGTCAAAGGAGAAGGCAGCTGGCTTTGGTCTGAGGATGGCGCACGATACCTCGATCTTGGCGGCGGCATTGCGGTGAACGCCCTTGGCCATGCCCATCCGGCATTGGTCGAAACCCTGACCGAACAGGCACAAAAGCTGTGGCATGTGTCGAATGTCTACCGCATCCCCGAACAGGAACGGCTGGCCGAGGCGCTGGTAGAAAAGACCTTTGCCGATACGGTGTTTTTCACCAACTCCGGCACCGAAACGGCCGAGCTGGCGATCAAGATGGCCCGCAAATTCCACTATGACAAAGGTGCCCCGCGGGCCGAGATCATTGCCTTTGAAGGCGCCTTCCATGGCCGGTCGACCGGGGCCATCGCTGCGGCCGGGTCGGAAAAAATGGTCAAGGGCTTTGGCCCCCTGATGCCCGGCTTTACCCATCTGCCCTTTGGCGATCACGAGGCGCTGAAGGCGGCCATTTCTGACAAGACCTGTGCCGTCATCATCGAGCCTATTCAGGGCGAGGGCGGCATCCGCACGCTGCCGGACGCCTGCCTGAAAGGCCTGCGCGACCTTTGCGACCAGCATGGCGCCTTGCTGATTTTCGATGAGGTGCAATGTGGGGTCGGCCGCACCGGCAAGCTCTTTGCCCATGAATGGGCAGGCGTCGCCCCCGATATCATGATGGTCGCCAAAGGCATCGGCGGCGGTTTCCCGTTGGGCGCACTGCTGGCCACCGAAAACGCCGCCTCCGGCATGGTCGCCGGCACCCATGGCTCCACCTATGGCGGCAATCCCTTGGGCTGCGCGGTCGGCGCCAAGGTGATGCAGATCATCTCCGATGACGCGTTCCTCGCCGAGGTCAACCGCAAGGGTGGCCTGTTTCGGCAGGGGCTGGAAAGCCTCGTCGCGCGGCATCCATCCGTCTATGAGGCGGTGCGCGGTCAGGGTCTGATGCTGGGCCTGAAATGCACGGCGACCAACACGGATGTGGTCAAGGCGAATTACGATCAGAACCTGCTGACCGTTGCCGCCGCTGACAATGTCATCCGTCTGCTTCCCGCGCTCAATATCCCGGACGACGACATCGCCGAGGCGCTCGCTCGCCTTGATGCCGCTGCGGCGTCTCTTTCCTGATCCCTTTATCTTTGCCCAAATATCCCACGGGGGTGCGGGGGTGTGAAACCCCGCCTGCCTGCAAAAAGCGAAACGATATGAAACACTTCCTCGACATCCATAAGACCGAAGCGTCCGAACTGCGGGCGATGATCGACACGGCCCATGCCATGAAAACCGCGCGCAACGGCCGCCCGAAAGGCACGCCGGACGACGACCAGCCGCTGGCGGGTCGCATGGTGGCGCTGATCTTTGAAAAGCCCTCCACCCGCACGCGGGTGTCCTTTGATGTCGGCGTGCGGCAGATGGGCGGGCAGACGATGGTGCTGTCTGGCAAGGAAATGCAGCTCGGCCATGGCGAGACGATTGCCGATACCGCGCGGGTTCTGTCGCGCTATGTCGACCTCATCATGATCCGCACCTTCGAAGAAGCGACGCTTCTGGAAATGGCTGAACACGCCACGGTGCCGGTGATCAACGGGCTGACCAACCGCACCCACCCTTGTCAGATCATGGCTGATGTCATGACCTACGAAGAACATCGCGGCCCGATTGCTGGCAAAAAGGTGGTCTGGGCGGGTGACGGCAACAACGTCGCCGCAAGCTTCCTGCATGCCGCCGGGCAGTTTGGCTTTGATTTCACCTTCACCGGCCCGCAAACGCTGGACCCTGAGGCGGAATTTGTCGAGTTTGCCCGCGCCAAAGGGGCCAATGTGCTGATCGAACGCGATCCGCACAAGGCCGTCGCCGGGGCCGATCTGGTGGTCACCGACACCTGGGTGTCGATGCATGACCCCGAAAGCGCCAAGGAACGCCGCCATAACCAATTGCGCGGCTATCAGGTCAACGAGGCGCTGATGGCCAAGGCCAAGCCGGACAGCCTGTTCATGCATTGCCTGCCCGCGCATCGCAATGACGAGGCAACCAGCGCCGTCATGGATGGCCCTCATTCGGTGATCTTTGACGAGGCGGAAAACCGGTTGCATGCGCAAAAGGCGATCATGCGCTGGTGCCTTGGGGTCTGACCCTCTTCGGTGGTCTTCGGCCGCTCATCGGGCCCCCCCGACGAGCGGCGCAGCCGAACGAGGGGGGCTTGCGTCGGGCCGCGGCCTGACGCTTGATGGGGGCAGGCTGACAGGAGACCACCATGCACGCCCCCACTTCCCATTTCATCCATTCCCTGACCGCTCTTTCGGCGATCCTTGGCAAGGCCGAGGCCCATGCCGAGGCGAAAAAGATCAAGCCCGAGGTGCTGCCGCAAGCGCGGCTGATCGCCGACATGTTCCCGCTCTGGCGGCAAGTGACCATCGTGACCGACCACGCCAAGGGTGCATCCGCCCGGCTGGCGGGGCTAGAGGTGCCGTCCTATCCCGACACCGAAACCACCTTGGCCGAATTGCAGGCCCGCATCGCCAAGACCATCGCCTTTATCCAGACGATCCCCGACAGCGCCTATGACGGGGCCGAAGCACGCACCATCACCGTCAAGGCTGGCCCGCGTGAGTTGACCTTCCCGGCGCTGCAATACCTGCACAGCTATGCGGTGCCGAATTTCTATTTCCACATGACGACCACCTATAACATCCTGCGCGCCAATGGTGTGGATGTCGGCAAGGTGGATTTCCTCGGGGGCTGAAGCGCCCTCGGCAATTGCGCGAGCGTCTTGCACGCCCGCGCAAAACCCGCCAACCTGCGGGTCATGAAGCCAGATCATCCCGCCCACGCTGCCCCGCCCGATGCCGCTGCCCGCAAGGCTGTGCGCCCTGTCATCTGCTATCCGGTTGAAGGGCTGCCCGCCCCCGATCTTGCCCCCTATCACGCGGCGCGTCCGGGCTGGCAAAAGGTGGATGAGGTTCTGGTCCCCGCCCGCGAGGCGCGCTGTTTCGAGGCTCCCGCCGGGCATTTCTTTCGCATCACCTCGGTTGATGGGCCTCAGGTTGGCGATTTGAACCTGTGGAACGCCCATGATCTGGGCGAGCGGTTCTTTTCGGGTAAGACCCGCGCCTTGCATGGCACGCATCTGAGTGCGGGCGACCGCATGTGGTCTTGCCTGCCGCATATGCGGGCGATGGCGACGATCACCGAAGACACGTTGGATTGGTATCAGTTTGATGCCTTCGGCGGTGGTGTGCATGATGTGATTGGCACGCGCTGCGATCCCTACACGCATAACCTCCTGAGCCATGGCGGGCAGTATCACCATTGCTGCCATTCGAACCTGACCCGCGCCTTGGCTGACCGTAGCGGGCTGCCGCTGCATCAGGCGGAGTTGCATGTGCATGATGTGTTGAACGTCTTCATGTGTACCGGTTTCACCCGCGACACCGGGCAATATTTCATGAAAGCCTCACCTGTGCGGCCCGGCGATTTTATTGAATTCTTTGCGGAAATTGACCTTCTGGGCGCGTTGTCTGCCTGCCCCGGTGGGGATTGTTCGGCCGAACATTCGTCGGATCAGTCGGCCTGCCATCCCCTGTTGGTCGAGGTGTTCCGCCCGGTCGAACCGCCCAAGGGCTGGCAGCCGTCGCCTGCCAATGGCTATGATCGCAGCCACGGGCGGTAAGGGAGGGGGCTTTCTGCCCCCTCTGGCCTGCGGCCATTCACCCCCGCGGATATTTGCGCCACGTTGAAGGGCCAAGCGTTTTTCAGGCGAAAGCCGCCTCTAGGGCCACTTCGACCATGGCGCCAAAGCTGGTTTCGCGCTGATCGGCGGGCAGCGCCTCATGGGTGAGGATGTGATCGGAAATGGTCAGCACGGCGAGCGCGCGGCGGCCGTGGCGGGCGGCGAGATGGTAAAGTTCCGCCGCCTCCATCTCGACGCAGAGCGTGCCGTGACGTTGCAACTGCTCTGACAGGTCGGGGCGTTCGTCATAGAAGGTGTCCGACGAATAGATCCCACCGACATGCACCGGCACGCCAATATTCAGCGCGGCCTTGTGGGCGGCAGAGAGCAGGCCGAAATCGGCGCAGGGGGCGAAGTTCAATTCCTTGAAAATGCTGCGCGAGGGGGACCCGCAGGTGGAAGCAGTTTGCGCCAGCACCACATCGCGCACGTTGACATGGTGTTGCAAAGCCCCGGCAGATCCGATGCGGATCAGGGTTTGCGCGCCGTAATCCTTCATCAATTCATTGGCATAGATCGACAGGGACGGCATGCCCATGCCTGAGCCGTGAATTGTCACAGGGTGTCCGCGCCATGTGCCGGTATAACCCAGCATGCCACGCACTTCGTTCACCAGAACCGGGTTTTTCAGAAACTTTTGCGCGGCCCAACGCGCGCGATAGGGATCGCCCGGCAAAAGCACGGTTTCGGCAATCTGCCCTGGTTTGGCACCGATATGGAATGTCATTCTGGGTCTCCCTTTTCCCGCGGCAGGCTATGCCAGACGCGGGTTCGGGAAAAGCCCTCAGGCGTGGATATGCGCCTTGGCTTCGAACTGGGGACTGTTCAGGCAGAAGCTGCATTCCAGCGGGCGCGACAGCTCACCCCGTTCCAGCACCAGTTTGCAGGCGCCGCGATCATGGCAGGTGCCGCAGGTTTCCAAAAGCTCCAGCCATTCAGCGTGGTCTGCCTTCACCTCTGCCTCGGACAGGCCGAAGATGCGGGCCATGGCGACAACCCTGTCGGGCACATCGTGGGGCATGCGGACAAAGGCCTCGACCTGTGCCCGGCTCATGCCGAGATCGTCAAGGTCGCGATCGGTCAGCGCGCTGACCTCGCGCACTTCGTTCCAGCGGTCGATAAGGGCTTTGATGCGTTCAAACATGGCCGTCTCCTGATCTGCGGTTGCGGCCAATGTTCCTTGTTTTGCAGGGGAATCATTGATCTGGCGCAAATCAGGAGGTTTCGCGCAGCGGGAGTTGCCGGAAATCTGATGGAATCACATCATTCGGCGGCAATCGGCTGCTGATCAACCAAAGCCACGATATCCAGCATGATGCGGTTCAGCTCGAAGTCCTTGGGCGTGTAGACGGCAGCGACGCCCATGGCGCGCAGCTTTGCCGCGTCATCCTCGGGGATGATGCCACCAACGACCAAGGGAATATGGCCCAAGCCCGCCGCGCGCATGCGGTCAAGCGTTTCGGTGATCAGCGGGATATGGCTGCCCGACAGGATCGACAGGCCAACGACATGTGCCTCTTGATCGGCGGCGGCGCTGACGATCTCGGCCGGTGTCAGGCGGATGCCCTCGTAGTGAATATCCATCCCCACATCGCGGGCGCGGGCGGCGATTTGTTCGGCGCCGTTCGAGTGGCCGTCAAGGCCGGGTTTGCCGACAAGGAATTTCAGCTGGCGGCCCAGTTTCGACGACAGGGCGCTGACGGCTTCGCGGACCGGCTCCAACCCTTCGGTGCGGTTTGACGGGCTGCGCGACACGCCGGTGGGCGCGCGATATTCGCCAAAGGCCGAGCGCACCATGGCGCCCCATTCGCCGGTGGTGCAACCGGCCTTTGCGGCGGCAATGGAGGCGGGCATGATATTCTCGCCCGAAGCCGCCGCTTGCCGCAATGCGGCGAGGGCCGCCGTGACGCGGGTTTCATCGCGGGTGCTGCGCCAGTCTGCCAGTCGGGCCAACTGATCGGCCTCTGCGGCCGCATCCACCACCATGATCGCCCCGTCGCCAGCGGTCAGTGGCGAGGGCGCCGCCTCGGTCCAGCGGTTGACACCGACGACCACGGTTTCTTTCGTCTCGATCTTGCCAATGCGCTCGGCATTGGCCTCGACCAGACGGCCCTTCATATAGTCGATGGCGGCAACGGCACCGCCCATGCTGTCAATCTGCGCCAGTTCCGCCCGTGCGCCGTCTTTCAGCGCATTCACCTTGCGGTCAATCGCGGGGTTGCCGTCAAAGAGATCGTCATATTCCAGCAGATCCGTTTCATAGGCGAGGATCTGCTGCATCCTGAGCGACCATTGCTGATCCCACGGGCGCGGTAGGCCAAGCGCCTCGTTCCAGGCGGGCAATTGCACGGCGCGGGCACGGGCCTTTTTCGACAAGGTGACGGCCAGCATTTCCAGCAAGATACGGTAGACGTTGTTCTCTGGCTGCTGCTCGGTCAGACCGAGCGAGTTCACCTGCACGCCATAGCGGAACCGGCGATACTTGGCGTCGGTGATGCCGTAGCGATCCAAGAGGATCTCATCCCACAGATCGACAAAGGCGCGCATCTTGCAAAGCTCGGTGACGAACCGGATGCCTGCATTGACGAAAAACGATATTCTGCCGACCATATTGGGGAAATCTGCGGGGGAAACTTTCCCTTTCAGATCATCCAGCACCGCGCAGGCGGTGGCCAGCGCAAAGGCCAATTCCTGTTCCGGCGTCGCGCCTGCCTCTTGCAGGTGATAGGAACAGACGTTCATCGGGTTCCATTTCGGCAGGTGCTTCTGCGTATAGGCCGCGACGTCGGTGATCATGCGAAGGCTGGGCTTCGGCGGGGCAATATAGGTGCCGCGCGACAGGTATTCCTTGATGATGTCGTTTTGCACGGTGCCTTGCAGGGCGCTGATGTCGGCCCCCTGTTCTTCGGCCACCGCGATATAAAGCGCCAAAAGCCAAGGGGCGGTGGCGTTGATCGTCATCGATGTGTTCATCTGTTCAAGCGGGATATCCTTGAACAGCGCGCGCATGTCGCCCAGATGGCAGACCGGCACGCCGACCTTGCCAACCTCGCCCTTCGACAGGTCGTGATCGCTGTCATAGCCGGTCTGCGTTGGCAGGTCGAAGGCCACGGAAAGCCCGGTCTGCCCCTTCGCCAGATTGGTGCGGTACAGCGCGTTCGAGGCGGCGGCGGTCGAATGGCCCGCATAGGTGCGGAAAAGCCAAGGCTGTTCTTTTTGCGCGGTCATGGGCGGCCTCGTGAATCGGATCGGAAATTTTATTTCGTCAAATGCCAGATAGGCGACATTTTCGGGCGCTGTCAATCGCTGCGCTGCGGCATTTTCGGCGACGGATGGGCAATTTTCCCCGGCCTAAGGCGGTTTGACGCAGAGGCACTTTCCTGCCAGCTTGCGCCTATGTTCCGCGAGGTCACGCTTCCTTTCTGGCTTCTTGTGCTGATCGTCGGCTTTGCCGCCGTGACCTTTGCCTCGCATTTTCTGTTCCCCTCCGTCCGCTGGTTCTTTCGCAAGCGCGCGGAACGGGCGCTGGCGCAGCTGAATGCCCGGCTGGATCGGCCGATTGAATGGTTCAAGCTGGCCCGACGTCAGGACATGATCGTGCGGCTGTCCTATGACCCAAAGGTGATGGAGGCGGTGGCCGAACATGCGGCAGAAACCGGTGTGCCGGGTGCCGTGGCTTTTGAAGAAGCCCGCCGCTATGCCCGCGAAATCGTGCCGGGCTTTTCGGCGACGCTGTATTTCGGGGTCGCGACGCGGCTGGCGCGTTGGATCAGCCGCGGGCTTTATCGGGTGCGGATTGGCAAGGTGGATCCGGCCTTGGCCGGTGGTCTTGACCGCAAGGCCACGGTGATCTTTGTGATGAACCATCGGTCGAACATGGATTATGTCTTGGTGACTTGGTTGGTCGCCAATCGTTCGGCGCTGTCTTATGCGGTGGGGGAATGGGCGCGGATCTGGCCGTTTTCGCGGATGATCCGGGCGATGGGGGCCTATTTCATCCGGCGTGGCAGTCGCAATACGCTCTACCGTCGGGTGCTGGCGCGCTATGTTCAGATGGCAACCGAGGAAGGCACGACGCAGGCGATCTTTCCCGAAGGTGGGCTTAGCTTGGATGGCCGGGTCGGTGCGGCCAAGATGGGGCTTTTGAATTACATCGTCACAGGGGCCGGACCGGGCCGCGATGTGCTGTTTGTGCCGGTCGGGCTGGCCTATGACCGGGTGCTGGAGGATCGGGTTCTGGTTGCCGCGGGGCAAGCCGGAGAGCGCAAGTTTCGCGCAGGCGTTGGTGCCATCCTGCGCTTTGCCGCGGCGAACCTGTGGCGGCGCTTGCGTGGCCGGTTCAAGGGCTTTGGTACGGCCGCGGTTGGGTTTGGCCCACCGATCTCGCTCAAAGCGTTCATGACGGCCAACCCGCAGGCTGCGACCGAAGCACTGGGCGCGCATCTGATGGCCGAGATCGAAAAGGTCGTGCCGGTATTGCCCGTGCCGTTGGTCGCCGCCGCGCTGCGGGCAGAGCCGGTGGACCGCGCCGCGCTCTTGGCAAATGTGGCCTCGCTTGCCGCCCGTTTGACCGCGCTGGGGGCGGTGTTGAAACTGCCGCCACAAGGGATGCCGCAGGCAGTGGAGGAGGGGCTTGCCCCGCTTTTGGCGCGCGGTCTGATCGGCAGCGATTTGCGCGCCACACCTGGCTCTGCCGCGATTTTGGCCTATTACGCGGCCTCGGTCGAACAGCGTCTTGATCCTGTGTCGCCTGATGACGCTGCGACGCAGCGGACATAAAATTACAAATTCTGCGCTGCACCTATTGCATTATTGCGCCTGTGGGATATCTCATTGCCGGAACCCGCCCCGATTCTGCGGCGCGGCACGATTTGCAAGGAGGCCCAAATGGCTTTGGATACCGCCCCGACGATTGCGCCCTATGACGCGCCGGTGAAGGATCTGTATGAGATCGGTGAAATGCCGCCCCTCGGTCATGTGCCAAAGCAGATGTACGCCTGGACCATCCGCCGCGAGCGTCACGGGGCCCCGGAAGACGCCATGAAACTTGAGGTGGTGGATACCTGGAAGCTCGACAGCCAAGAGGTCTTGGTTTTGGTGATGGCGGCCGGTGTCAATTACAACGGCGTCTGGGCCGGTCTTGGCCAGCCAATCAGCCCGTTTGATGGCCATAAGCAGCCCTATCACGTCGCAGGGTCGGATGCCTCGGGCATCGTTTGGGCCGTCGGCGACAAGGTGAAGCGCTGGAAGGTCGGCGATGAGGTGGTGATCCACTGCAACCAAGACGACGGCGACGACGAAGAATGCAACGGTGGCGATCCGATGTTCTCGCCAACGCAGCGCATCTGGGGCTATGAAACCAATGACGGCTCGTTCAGCCAGTTCACCCGCGTGCAGGCCCAACAGCTGATGCCGCGCCCGCGTCATCTGACGTGGGAAGAATCGGCCTGCTACACCCTGACACTGGCCACCGCATACCGGATGCTGTTCGGCCATGCTCCGCATGATCTGAAACCGGGGCAGAATGTGCTGGTCTGGGGCGCCTCGGGCGGGCTTGGATCCTATGCGATCCAGCTGGTGAATACGGCAGGGGCCAATGCGATCGGCGTGATTTCGGATGAAACCAAGCGCGATTTCGTCATGTCGCTTGGGGCCAAGGGCGTCATCAACCGCAATGATTTCAAATGCTGGGGGCAACTGCCGACGGTTAACAGCCAGGAATATAACGACTGGCTGAAAGAGGCCCGCAAGTTCGGCAAGGCGATCTGGGACATCACCGGCAAGGGCGTGAACGTCGATATGGTGTTTGAACACCCCGGTGAGCAAACCTTCCCCGTCTCGTCGCTGATCTGCAAAAAGGGCGGCATGGTGGTGATCTGCGCCGGCACCAGCGGGTTCAACTGCACCTTTGACGTCCGCTATATGTGGATGCACCAAAAGCGCCTGCAAGGGTCGCACTTCGCCCATCTGAAACAGGCGGCTGCGGCCAATAAACTGATGTGTGAGCGCCGGCTTGACCCCTGCATGTCCGAGGTTTTCCCTTGGGCCGACATCCCCAAGGCGCACACCTTGATGTGGAAGAACAAGCACAAGCCGGGCAATATGGCCGTGCTGGTGCAGGCGCCGACGACGGGCTTGCGCACCTTCGAGGACGCTTTGGAAGCCGGGCGCAATCGCTGAACGCGCTAGGCTGAACTCATCTGCCAACCGGGCCGCAGTTCTAAAGACTGCGGCCTTGTCTTTCGATATTTCCGCACTATTGCCCGGACTCTTTGCACACGCAGCGCTAGACTGTTTTCAGAATCGACACAATCTTTGGGAGAGCGGCCTGCCAGTGGCGGCGATCCCTTACGAGGTGCGAGGGTTGGATAACAGTGTTGACGGGGGGCCTTATGCGCCATGAATGGGTTTTTGATGTGCTGCGGGATCTGAAAACCTATGCACAATCAAATGGCCTTCCCGCTCTGGCGGCAAAGGCAGAGGAGGCGCTGACCATCGCCCGCGCCGAGATTATCGCCCTGCCGGAAAGCGAGTCTGACGCGGATCCCGGTCCCGACATCCCCCCGATCGGCGGCCATCGGCACTAGCGGCATCTGTCGGCGGCTCTGGTCCTTTGCGGGCCAACCCCCTATGGTCGGCCCATGCTGCCGACCCTTACCTTCTCCGACGATCAGGCCGAGGCCTATGACCGCGTTGCGGCCAGCCTTTTGTCTATGGGCATCGACCTTGCCGAAGGCGAACTGACGCCGCGCGCCGAAGGCAAAGCCTCGGTTCTGGCGGTGATCGGCAAGGCGGGCTCTGGCAAGACCATGCTTTTGGCCAGCCTTTACAAGGCAATGCAGGCCGCCGGGGTCGATATCGTTTCGGGCGATTACGAAGGTCGCCGCCGCAAGGATCGCCGGACACTGGCCATTCTGGCCCCCACGAACAAGGCCGCCTCGGTGCTGCGGTTGCGCGGTGTGCCGGCGACCACCATTCACCGCATCCTCTATACCCCCGTCTATGACCCGCAATACGAAAAGATCGCCGAATGGCTGACAGGACAGGGTCCGCGCCCTGCGGTCGAGGTGGAGGGCCTGACCGAACTGGCGCTTGACCGGGCCAAGGCGTTTTATGATCAGGTCGCCTCCATCCCCGGTGCCTTGGCTGCCGCTGGCCTGCGCGGCAGCGATTTCATCAAGGGCTGGAAGCGCCGTGAAGAACCGCTGGATGTCGGCTTTGTCGATGAAAGTTCCATGCTGGATGAACGCCAGATGGACGATCTGCGCGAAATCTTCCCCGCCTTGGTTCTGTTCGGCGACCCCGCACAGCTTGCTCCCGTCGGCCAAAGCGGAGCCATGGTCTTTGATCGGCTGGCCGAACCCCTGAAACTGAACCTGCACCGCATTCACCGGCAAACGCAGGACAATCCGATCCTTGATCTCGCGCATGCTCTGGCGGATGAACGGGTGGGGTTCGACGATTTTGAACGTCTGGTCGAAGACACCGCCAAGCGCGATGACCGTGTGGTCTGGGCCGAACGGGTCGACGCCGATCTGATGGCGCGCAGCCCGGTGCTGGTCTGGCGCAACGCCACCCGCATTCGGTTGATCACAGCCTTTCGCGCCGCCCATGGCGCGCCCGAGGATGATCTCATGCCGGGCGAACCCCTGATCTGCGATGGCATCGAACTGCCGCTGAAACACCGCAAAAAGCGGATCGACCTTGAGGCGCGCGGCCTCATCAAGGGCGCGCAAGTCATCTACCTTGGCCCCGGCAATCGAACCGGTTTTGCCAAGCTGCATGTGATGGGGGCCGAAGAGCCGCAGCTTTCTGCCGCCTCGATCATCAAGATCGAACGCCCGGACGAAGAAGAGCCCTTCATCCCGCATGCCGCCACCATGGGGGCGGCCTTCCTGCATGGGGCTGCGGTGACGATCCACAAGGCACAGGGCAGTCAGTGGGAAAACGTGCAGGTCTTTGCGCCCGATCTCTACGCCGCGGCCGCCGCCGGTCGGACAGAGGCCGGGGTGCCCTTGTGGAAACGTCTGGCCTATGTCGCGATCACGCGCGCCGAAAAGCGCCTGCTCTGGGTCGTGCGCAATCGGCTTGGCCGCCCGACCTATCCGCTAACCGTGGCCGATCTCAAACAGCCTGCCGCGCCCTTGAAACTGGAACGCGAGGAAGGCTTTTCCTGACCGCCATCACCCGTTAAACCCAATCTCGGATTTGCGCCTTTTGAAATACTCCACAGGGGTTCGGGGGTGTGAAACCCCCGACTGCCAGCCCAAAGGACCGCCCTATGAAATGCGTCTTCGTCCAGTTCCGCTGCACCCCCGGCAAAACCTACGAGGTGGCCAACGCCATCTATGACCGCGAGGTGGTGTCAGAGCTTTACTCGACTTCGGGGGAATATGACCTGATCGCAAAGGTCTATATTCCCGATGAGGAGGACGTCGGCCATTACCTGTCAGGCCGTCTGTTCGACATCCCCGGCATCGTGAAAACCCTGACGACGATGACCTTCAAGGCCTTCTAGCCTTCAAACACCACGGCAATCTTGTTGCCCGTGGGATCGCGCAGATAGGCGGCATACCAGGTGGGCGAATAGATCGGGCGCAGGCCGGGGCCGCCCTCATCTGTGGCGCCCAATGCCATGGCTTTGGCGTAAAAAGCATCCACCTCAGCGCGGCTTCGGGCGGGCAGGGCCAGCATGGTGCCGTTGCCGGGGCTTGCGGCTTGGCCATCAAAGGGCGGGCAGACCCAGAACTTGAAGCCGTCACTGCGCCCGGCTTCGGAATAGGCGCGCCAGCCGCCGGGGAAGTCGGATTCCACGCTCCAGCCTATGGTGGCCAGCACAGCATCATAAAAGGCATGGGCCGCGGCGGGGTCTTTGGCTCCAAGGGTTACATAAGCGGGCATTCGTTGCTCCTTTCGTGCGGCACTCAGCGCAGGATCGGCGGACCGTCCATCGTGGCGGCCTTGACGAAGGCATGGATGCGCGCGGCGTCTTTCACGCCCGGCGTGGCCTCGACGCCAGAGGACACATCCACCTGCCGGGCATTGGTCAGGCGGATCGCTTGGGCCACATTCTCGGGCGTCAGCCCCCCCGCCAGCATCCACGGGCGCAGCCATCTGCGTTGGGCCACCAGCCGCCAGTCAAAAGACAGGCCATTGCCGCCGGGCAGATCGGCGTTTTTCGGCGGTTTGGCGTCGACCAGAATCTGATCTGCGACAAAGCTATATTCGAGCAGGGCCGCCAGATCGCCCTCGTCGGCGACGCCCACGGCCTTCATCACCGGCAAACCATAGCGGGCGCGCACCTCTGCCACCCGCTCTGGCGTCTCGGCCCCGTGCAGTTGCAACATGTCCAAAGGCATCGCTTCGACGATCGCATCCAGTGCCGCGTCATCGGCGTTGACCGTCAGCGCGACCTTGGCCAGCCCAATGGGGGCCGCCAGCGCCAATGTCTTTGCCTCAGAAATCGTCAGATGGCGGGGGCTTTTGGCAAAGAACACCAGTCCCATATAGGCGGCACCTGATGCGGCCACGGCGGCCACATCAGCCTCGGTTTTCAGGCCGCAGATTTTTACACGGATGTCTGGCATGTCAGGCCTTGGGGCGGTCCAAGAGGGCCAGAATGTCGTCCTTTGGGACCGAGGTGCTGTCTTTCATCACGGCGAGTTCTCGCTCCAACCGGGTCACTTCCCGCGACTTTTTCGACGCGGTGGCACGGTGCTTGCGCTCGCGGAACCACTCCCAGACAAACCCGATCAGCAGCCCGGCAACGATGCCGCCAAAGATCACCACGAACAGCGGCAGCTCCATTTGCAGATCAAAGCCGGCAAAGGCCGCCAGATCTTCGGGCAGGGCCTTGACCTGAACCGGGGTGCGGTTGGCCATGGCAACGGTCAAAAGACCGATGCCAAGGATCGCCAGAAACAGATAGCGCAAGGTGCGGATCATGACCCCTCCGGGAACTTTGCCCGCAGTATCAGCCGCGGGCGCGCGAAGGGCAAGGGCAGCTTACTTGCCGTTCAACCGATCGCGCAGCAGTTTGCCAGTCTTGAAGAACGGAACCTTTTTGTCCTCGACCTTCACGGCTTCGCCGGTGCGGGGGTTGCGGCCGACGCGGGCATCGCGGGCTTTCACCGAAAAGGCGCCAAAGCCGCGCAGTTCCACCCGATCACCTTTGGCCAGGGCCTCAATGATCTCTTCAAAGACCGTGTTGACGATCCGCTCGACATGGCGCTGCGTCAAATGCGGGTTTTCGTCTGCAATCTTCTGGATCAGTTCCGAGCGGATCATCCGTGTCATCCCCCTGCGTGGTCGCCTAAGACCTGTTCTCCGGTCTTTTCCTGTCGCCACGATCTGTTTTTCTCATCGACTATAGGCAAAATTTTTGCGCCCGCACAAACGTTTTTGCTGCAATAAGGCCCTGAATAGCAAAGAGGCCCCGTCTTGCAACGGGGCCTCCTGCGTATTGTTTCCAATCCAACGTGGATCAGATCACTTGTTGCCGCCCTTGAGGGCCGCGCCAAGGATGTCGCCCAGCGAGGCGCCCGAATCGGACGAGCCGTACTGTTCCACGGCTTCTTTCTCTTCGGCGATCTCGCGTGCCTTGATCGACAGACCCAGCTTGCGGGTCTTCGGGTCGATGTTGGTGACGCGGACGTCGATCTTGTCGCCGGTGTTGAAGCGCTCGGGGCGCTGATCGCCACGGTCGCGCGACAGGTCCGAACGGCGGATGAACGACTTGGCGCCGTTGTATTCCACCTCGATGCCGCCTTCTTCGATGGCGGTGACTTCGACGGTGATGATGCCGCCGCGCTTCACGCCGTCAACCGCGTCGGTGAAGGTGTCTTCGCCAAGGTTCTTGATCGAGAGCGAGATACGCTCTTTCTCGACATCAACCTCGGTGACAGCGGCCTTGACCACGTCACCCTTGCGGTAGTTCTGGATGGCTTCTTCGCCGCGCTGGTCCCACGACAGGTCGGACAGGTGAACCATGCCGTCGATGTCGTTGTCGAGGCCAACGAACAGACCGAATTCGGTGATGTTCTTGACTTCGCCTTCGATGGCCGAGCCAACCGGGTGGGTTTCAGCGAACACTTCCCACGGATTGCGCTGGGTCTGCTTCAGGCCAAGCGACACGCGACGCTTGGCGCTGTCGATTTCCAGAACCATGACTTCGACTTCTTGCGAGGTCGACACGATCTTGCCGGGGTGGACGTTCTTCTTGGTCCAGGACATTTCCGAAACGTGAACCAGACCTTCGACACCGGCTTCCAGCTCCACGAAGGCGCCGTAATCGGTGATGTTGGTGACGCGGCCCTTGTGCACGGTGCCCAGAGCGTAAAGCTTTTC
>JACCDN010292270.1_pt1 | contig 49534 bp, 44 predicted proteins | sample 7441691 | NCBI WGS metagenome assembly JACCDN01 (sample SAMN15323439, study PRJNA562643) | freshwater metagenome | isolation source: river surface water | place: USA:Blue River Watershed | collected 2017-08-16 | reverse complement strand
AGATCCTTGAAACCCTTTTGCTTTTAACAAAAGAACACTTTCATAGATGGAAAGGGGAGCAAGTGTTAATGTCAAGTTGATCCGTCCAAAAAAAGCCGTGTTTTTTAAGATATTTTCTTCAATCCATGTCGATACCGAGCCACAAAAAATCATCGTAATAGATTTTGTTTGTGCATCCCACCAAGCTTTTAATTTGGGAATAAAGCTTGAATCTTTGGCTCCCATCCAAGAAATTTCATCGAATAAAACAATGTCACCATTTTTTATGTGTAACGATAAATGTTCTAACGCATCGCTCCAGTCTTGAAAGGTGAGGGGAGGGATTTTTAAGAATCCTGCCAATTGACGCGCAAAGTAGTCTCTTTGGCTTTGTGCTGTTATTTCATCTTGTGGAGCTAGTCCAGAAAAATTCCACAATCTACTTTGTGGATTTTTTGCAGCAAACTCTGCAACAAGGCGACTTTTACCAATGCGGCGCCTGCCTTTTATAACGACAAGCCCAGGGCTTTTCTTATTGTATAATGTTTGCAGTTTTTCTAATTCTTGAGTTCTGCCAATAAAAGGTTTTGCTGTCATATACTGTTTATGCTCAATTTAGTAAAAAACATAACATGAGCAATAAAAAAAATCAATGAATTATGCTCAAAATGGATATTTGTGATTGTTGGGCATTATTTAAATGATACGTCGTGAGTAAATCGATTATCTTTCAAACCCTCTCGAGATGTTTAACAGTTGGTCATTCTCAAGCAATTGCTGCACGTCACGAGTGATTTCATTCTTTTCTAAAGCTTGCTGAAACTTCTCATCGGATGCATACGCTGTCGATAGTTCTTTAAGTTGGCTGGCAAGTTCTTCTTTTTTCGTCTCATCATCATCTCGATGGTGCATAGCTGCGTACTCTTTTGATAGACTTGTAAACTTAGCAATATCAATCTCGCGTTGTTTATCAAGAAGTTGATCACATGTGTTGATAACCGCTTGTGGGTTGGTTTGCATTTCTTGCATCAGTTTATGATAAGTATTTTCGGGGATATTGGCTTCATGATGCTCAAGCATAGCATTAGCTTGCAGGGTTTTTTCGCGTATTTCAGTAAAATTCATCGGCATAAAGCTATTATCATTACTGACACTACGCCAAAACACCAAGGCTTGCAGCGGGTCTTTTTCGAGCTGTGTTGCTACATAATCCGCAATCTGGGTATTGACCCAATCCTGAGTTTTGAGTTGATGATGGAGGTAGTTGCTGATACTTAGGTGACACTGTTCTTGCTCTGATAGATCACTAGAGACAGATGTGTTCTGATGGTGTTCCTTACCTAGCAGATTTTTAGAAACCTTCTCGCTAATGGTAAGTGTGTCTTGTTTTTCTAGAGATTGATGTAATATTTCTTTTGCATCTAGCCCTTCGGGTATTTGATCAGCAAGATCCCATTTGTGGGGCAGGGTGGAAGGAAGGTCGATGATTGTAACTCTGTCATTACCTTGTTGGTTTAGAATTTCAGTAATCTTGGCTGCAGCCTTCAATCCAGGTTTATCATTATCTGGCCAGATCACTACATTTCTATATTTCAACGCTGACCAATCGGTTTTCTGAGTACTTCCACATCCACCAGACCAGGTTACTACCGCAGATTCTGGAAATAATATTTTAGCGGCTTCAGCGGTTTTTTCACCTTCAACGATAAGAATAGGAGCTTCTGGTTTTGCCTTAAGTTGATCAAGCCCATATAACGGCCTGTCATTGCCAAACCCTTGCCAGCGCCACTGAGATGTTGAAGAATGTGACTTGGGAATCAGAAGTTGATCATGATCCTTGCTCTTAATTTCTGATTCTCGCTGAGCACAAAACGTCAGGGTAGGGGTGATCTTGTTGCCTTGCTTATCTTCCAGTCGCACTACATAGCCAAGCGTATTGCCATCTGCGTCCTTATATTCATAACGTGTAGTTTCCTGACGTCCTTTAAGCATATAGAGAAGCTGTGGCTCAGCTTGCAGGTTTACCGGTGGTGAAGGAGCAGGGAATGTTGGTATCCATTCTTGCCGTTGAGATGGAGACTGATTTTTTTGCACAGTAGTCGATTGAATACGTAGTTGGGTATCATTCTGACCTAGCCATTCAATTCCCCATTTAAAGGCTTGCTTATGATCACAGTTCAGCTGATCTTGAATGAACTTCAACGCATTGCCAGATTCGCCGGTCTCAAAGTTGCTATAAAGACCTTGTCGATGACCAGCGACGTGAATACTAATCGAGCCTTTATTGCCATAACGCCACTCGGTGGGTTTTTGGGCTTGAGGTTTACCTAAAAACTGGTAAGCAAGATCTTTAATTTTCGCGTTGAGTTCTTGCTTGATAAGAGCTCGATCGTACTGATAATCTTTAGTGCTTTGAGTATTTGTATTCTTATTATATTCAGTATTATTTGAATAATATTTTCCATAATCTAAATTATCCAATAAATGACTGCTGTTTGATTTGTATTTTTCGTCATGAATATTATAAAGAACTTGAGATGAATCGGCAATGCCCTGTTGTTGGTGCTGTTTATCAAAGAATTGTTGTGACTGAGATTCAATCATGCGCTTACTAATTCCATAAGATCTACTGAACTCACCCACAAACTCACGATGCAGGGCGTAGTTCTCAACAATAGTGCGAGCCAGATCATTACGTTCCTGACGCAGTTGATGGAACTGGGCATAAGAAGGATGGTGATAACACTGACTTCCTGGGTGCGTTTTTCGAATGTCTCGCCAGAGATCTCTGGCCACTTGCGCTGTTTCTCCATAGATCTCAACCGTAAGTTTCGCTTTTTCCTCTGCTCTGGAAAGAGGTCGAGCTTTAAGACCAGTGGTAATTTGCAGCATCTCTTGGGTTAATCCAGCTTGGTTGATGTAGAGCTGATGCTTATCAAACTGGTTCAAGATTTCTTTACCTAAGAGAATCTGGTCTTGTTTAATCTGACGGTAAGATTCCCAGTCCACTTGTCCCTTACTATCTTTTTCCTTGAGTACTGCTGCCGCATCTAACACGCAAAGACGATACTCTTGCACCCGTTGCCATGCGACTTCGTTTTCAGGACGAATCGTATAGTCTTTAACCAGGTCCTTATGCTCAAAGCGACTAAGTTGTGAGGTTAGAGCTTTAAAGGTGGAAAAATCTTCTTTGGCATAAAAGAGTTCGACGTTTTCTCGATGACGCGTCATCGCCACATAAAGACCTTTTGCATCCATATTCTTGCTTGCTGCCACAAAAACATGATCGACGGTTTGCCCTTGAGCTTTATGCGTGGTGACTGCATAGCCATGATCGATATTAGTATACGCATATTCTCTCGCTGACTCTGGAGTTGGTTGACCAATCGCAACTTTCGGCGTAGATGTTGATAGGCACGTAATGGATGTATACAAGTTCTCTGAAACCTGGACTTGAATACTCCCATCTGGGTTTATGTCTCTGATTTTCCCTTGCGTGCCATTTTTAATATATTCTCCCTCTTTAACTACACCATCAGCATCGGTGATGGTTAGGCGCGTGCGGCCCGCATGGGCTTTATCATTTTCTAAAAAGACAATCTTGTCTCCAATGGCAAACGACTTGTCGTTAACAAAGATAGTATCTTTTTGAGGAAGCAGTCCTTCTTGTTTTAACTGGTTGCGAATCGCTTGATTGAGTTCTTCCACTTGAGCGCGAGTAAAAGCTAGCACAATGTTTGCTTGAGCATTTTTTGCTGAATTAACATAAGCAACAGCAATATCATGAGCTAAATTCTCACGGTTGGTTTGATGTACATGTCCCTGATGTTCATAAGCACGTAAAGCATCTCCCACCTCAAGATTAGCCAGGTTCATACTGGCATCTTTCATCCACTCGTGTCGTTGGCGGTAGATGGTGTTTAACTCAAAGAGCGTATTCGATGCAGCTGCTTGAGTTTTAAGTTCTCTAAAAAAGTCACCGGCTTCAATGGCTTTAAATTGATTATCATCCCCAACCGCTATGAGTTTTGCTCCAGAAGCCTTAACATGCGCGAGTAATTCATTCCACAGACGTGTGCCTACCATGCCTGCTTCATCGACAATCATCACGGTTTTATTGGTTAAAGCGGATCCTTCAAAACGTTTGAGGTCTTGGTACCAGTCCAGCTGCTTAAACACGCCCTCTTCCATCACACTATCAAAGGAAAGGAATTTTTCTTGAGCTGCTTGATATCGTTCCCATTGATAAATCCAACGATGCAACGTCGTCGCATGAATATCTGCTTCACGTCCAAGGTTGTCTGCCGCCATGGCAGAGAGTGAGGAGCCGATGACCGTATAACCCGCTTCTTTGTAAATGTCACTCACGGCTTTAAGTGTCGTTGTTTTACCAGCTCCGGCTCTACCGACAAGAACACTTAAGCGCTGATCTTGCGTGAACCCAACCACGGCGTCTTTTTGCTCAGCGGAGAGATGCGGGAAATAGGTAGAGAGATGAGTGTCTATCGTATCTCTTGTAATATTCTTTTGCTCGAACCATGTTGCTGCAAGCTCTTTACTCAAGCTCACGGCTTGTTCTTCTATAGCTTTATAGGTTGGAGAAGTATAGCGAACCTGCCCATCCATTCCCTCTCCCACCACAATCGATTCTTGCAAAGCTTTTTCAAAGATCTGCGCCACCAGCGGAGCATCATCCCCCACTCTCTTCTGGATGTTTTTTAACAACTGCAGTTGGGTAAAAGTAGCGTTGTTTTGGGTGAGTTCCGGTAAAATTATCCCTGGAGTTTCTAAAAGAATTTCTCGATTGCCAGCAAAGATTTCAGCATTCTCTGTGACAATACGTGAAGTGATTCCCATGGAATCGAGTTTATCTGAGACCCAACCGCGATGCTGTGTTGGTTCTAATTGAATACCTAAATCCGCAAAACTTTTTTCCGTAATACGCGCTTCATACCCTTCTCTCTCTAAGTATTGATTGGTCAGATCCGCCCAAAGCTTTCTCGTGGTAAGGAGTTCTTTCTTTGAGCAGATATCTCGATCCTTTGCCCAAGATATCTCTCCCTGTTCGTTTACAGCCCGGCGACTAATTTGCAAGTGTGCATGCGGATTACCTTCATCATCATGCATCGCTAATGTCACCACTAATCCTCGACTAACAAAGCGATCTTTAGCGAATTGAGCAATGAGTTCATGGCAAACATCCACCGAGAGTTCTCTGGGAAGGGCTACCACAATCGTCATGGCTGTCTGGGCTGAATTCAAATACGTATCTCGGGTTTCATCGGTTTTATATCGTTGGTAAGCATAGGTATCCTCGAAGTTTTCAAAATGGTTCCACACATCAACATCGTGAAACATTTCGGGAGCATGCTCAGGTGCTAAGGTCGTTGTAAAGGCAATATCGCTATGACTATTACGATAATTGACGTTTAAGTCTCTTCTACTTTCGTGCAGTTGTTCACCGGTAATATAAGCAGCGCTCTGCACCGAACTTCGCCCTGTACTCCGACTCACAAACCCAACACTAAGGTGATACATCGCCATTTTTGTTAGTTCTAAAAATCAGATTCTTTTGGATTTGCTGCTTGTAAAATTGCCATTCGTTCTTTTGAGCGATTAACAATTTCTCGAATTTTTCTTTCAAAAACATCAGGTGGTGGAAGTTCAGTCCAGTATTCAGCCACATGGATCGAACTTTTATCTATTTCTAGTAATTCAATTTGGTGTGATGATTTTTCTGTGCATAAAATAATCCCAATCGGCGGATTTTCATCTTCTAAAACTTCAAATTGTTTAAGCCAACCTAAATAAAGCTGCATTTGCCCTACGTATTCAGCTTTAAATTTCCCCGTTTTTAATTCAACCGCCACCAACCTTTTAAGGCGTCGATTGTAAAAGAGAAGATCAATATAAAAATGGTCATCGTCGATGGTAATTCTTTTTTGTCTTGCAACAAACGAAAAACCCGTTCCGAGCTCCAAAATGAACTGCTCAATTTCTTGTAAAATGGCTTCTTCTAATTCGTGTTCATAGTAATTTTTAGGTAGGTTTAAAAAATCAACCACATAAGGGTCCTTAAGAACTAAATCAACATCGAATATCTCTTCATTTTTCAGTACCATAAGCGCTTGCTGAATTTCCTTATCGTTTTTGCGTGAGATAGTGCTGCACTCAAAAAGCATACGATGAATGTTAGAGCGAAGTTGACGTACACTCCATTTATCATGCATGCACATGTAACTATAGAAGTTTAGTGCTTGTTGATTTTTTATTGGTAATAGAGATAAAAAATGGCTCCAGCTTAATTTTCCTGACAGTGTCTGGAAAATCTCAAAATCTGAAAACTGCTCATAGCAACGTACCATCTCAAATATATTGGATTTGGAAAACCCTTTACCGTATTCAACTGAAAGTTGGTTAGCTAGTGACACTATAATTTGCTCACCGTAGCCCGGCTTTTCCGAATTTAATATTTCTATTTTAATGCGTTTACCAATCTGCCAATAAAGAAGTGTCATTTCTTGATTAACAGTTTTTACAACTTGATATTTTGCCTTATCAATCAGCTCCCGTATATCTGTAACAAGATTTTCACTAACCAATATTTGTGCCATTATGACTCCTAATTATTTAAGCGAGGATAAAGTTCTTAATTGTGCAGGCAGCACTTGCACAAAATCCTTTGTTCTCATGAGACCTTTCTCCAGTAATCTGCTGGAGAAGTATTTTGACATGGTCACACAAAAGTGCAGCAACTTGCTGCACAAATTCAATACAAAAATTATTTTGGCAAAATGACTCGTTGCGACTTTTAAAAAAGAAGTATCAACAGCGTTTATTTTTTCAAAGGATTCTGACGTGAAAGGCACATGATTTTTGGTTTCTAAAAGTGCAAGCTGTAGTTTTTCTGGGTGATTCTCGCATACTCTAATGTATGAATTTAGGATGTTTAACGCATTTTTATCTATCTTCATGTCAACTGTATTCCTTCAGATTTGGCAATGTCATAGATCAGTTTATTCGATCCTTGCAGATCATTGATCACGATATCAATTTTTTGGTCCCCTAATTGCTTTATAAGTTGAAAATAAAATTTACTTTTAGCATCCATAGCTTTTTGTAGAGGCTGTATCGTTGTTTCTATATAAAGATCGATATCTCCACCACGCTTAGATAAATTTGCACGAGAACCAAACAACCATAGATGATCATCGGCTAAAAAATTTGATCGAAATGTCTGACAAATTACCAGAACCTGGGAAGGTTCTAAGCGGACTCCTTTACTCATCTTAAAATTCTCACTTTAAAAAACACTCGAAATGGCACGAGCAAACCCTATGTATTTTTTATCATAACGTCGTTAGACATCAAAGTGCAATAGCGCATAAGTGCGCATTTAGCAAAATATGCAAAATGACTCTTGTAAATGCTCTCGCATTATGGTTTAGTATAGATGACCAAAGATATGTTAGGGGTCGGGGGTTGAGCTTCCCCTCTCCTCCTTCCTTTAACATTCTTGGGTCGATATAAGGGGAAGCATTCAATGACGAAAGATAATACGAATGGCTTCTCTATCCAAAAGAAATCAAAAATCTTCTCAACCCATCGACGCGAAAATCCAAAAACTCAAAGACAAACAGCATGTTCTTGAAACCAAAATAGTGCAGCAGCTACATCGTGCGCTAAAAAGCCATCAGGGATTTTCACTCCCCTTCCCCGCTCTCATGGGTGGATTAATCGACGTCATGGAACAAGCTAAAACGAATTCGAATCAAGCGGAGGCTTGGAATGTTGCCGGTGGGAAATTTCTGCATAAGCGAACAAAGCAACAACCCAAAATCACCTCTTCAAAAAATATCTCTGCAGTTTCAACATCACCAACAGCAATGGAGAACCCTAATGACTAAACTTAACCGTCTACAAGCTCGTAAAGCCCAATTGGAAAACCAACAAAAAACTTTTAACACCATGGATCGTCGATCTCGTACTCGAACTTTAATTCAAATGGGAGGATTACTAAACATGATCGGCTTGCCGCAGCTCTGTGGCATTCATGAAGGCGATGACTTACAAAAAGATCCTCTTAATCATGATAAGGCAGCAATTCTCTTAGGGATGCTCGTACATCTCAATGAAAAGCTTCTGGAACAGCCTCATTTATTTGAAACCAATACGGGTATCTTAGACGGATTTAAGCAACGTGGTATCCGCATGTTGAAAGAGCACGAAATTAAGAAAGCTCGGATTTAAACGCAAAAATCTAAAATTATTAATGGAGCTATTATATGGATAAAACACCTTACTCATCGACTTCTTCCCCTGCCCTATTTAGAGCCAAAGATAGATATTCTGATCAAGAGATGTATTTTAAAACTTCTCAAGAAGCCTGTGAATGGATGCTAACGCATCGTGATTGGATTCTTGCAAAGCGTGAAGTTGTAAACTGGACGTTCCCATTAGATAAAATTATCACTAAAGAATGCTGGATTAAGGTTTTATAATCTTATGAGCTTTTGGAAGATAGTTCTGTTTAGAACAGTAAGCTCTCCCCCGATATACCGCTGAGCATACCCTTCAGTTCAGTGAATGATTTTTCTTAAAAAATGGACCCTCAAAAAATTTTTGTCCTATGTTATCGTTTTACGAAAAATATTTTTTAATTTAACGGTGACAAAAAAATTTTATAAGCATAAAAATTAATCATTAACGTCCTAAAGTTTAGGGAGTATTGCCAAATGAAAAGTAGGATATTTTCATTTTTTACATTCTTAATAATTGTATACCCAATTTCAGCGATGGAAGAGCCTGTTTCGGTTTTTGGTAAGTCACGGTATGACACGAGGCGTGTTTTTCAACTTGTTGCTGATGGAGAAGAAAGAGTCGCAAGTTTGGAAGGCAAGGATGTTGTTGTCGTTCTAGGCATAAAAGGAGCGGGAAAAAGCACTACGATTAATTATCTGATTGGTGATGATGTATACGAGAGAGAAGACGGAAAGCTTGATAGAAGAAATGAAGAAGGAACGGCAGCAATTGGACATGAAGGATATTGTACCGTAATCCCAGCTTTATATTCATCACCAACAAGCCCTTATGCTTTTCTTGATACTAGAGGATTTGATGCAAGTGATAGATCTCCTGAAGAGCTGATTGCCGCATCAATTTTAACAGAGATGGCAGTTAAAAAAGCAAGCAGTGTCCGCCTTATGGTTGTTTCAGATTATTCAAATCTTATAGTTAATAGAGCTGAGTCTTTTACCGGATTAGGGAGAGTTTTAGGCAAAATTGTAGTAGGAAATGAAGTTCCCTCTCTTTTTGTTTTTAATCGTTATGTTATACCATCCGCAACTCTTTCTCGAAAATTTTTTGCTAAGTCTCCAGAAGAGCAGCACCAAGAAATTATGGGTGCGCTTCACAGAGAAATCGATGCTGTTTTAGAAATTGAACACAATGGATTAATGCAAGTTGGAAAAGCTGTTGCAGAACGTGTTGGAAAAGTATGGCATGGTGTTACGAGCTTTTTTAGTACAAGCTCTTCAGAAAGTACTATCGATGAAGAAATCAGAAGAGATGCTCGTTTTCAAGAAGAACTTTCGAGAATTAAGTATACAGGTTTCTTAAAATATAATCGCAATATTAAAAAGATGGATGGTGATAATCTTATTGCTTATAAAGTTGGAAAAGAGGGATTACCACTTATTTACCCAGCTTCTCGAGATCATGCAGAGGTTGGTTTTGAACACCTCGATCCACGATCTGGGGAAAGATTGCGTTTTTATAGTAAACACATTGAATATGTAGATCCATTGTCTGGGGAAATATCACGAAATGCCATTTTTGGTGCCTTAGCAGAAATGGAGTCTGTTAATGCAAGTACTCTTGTTTTTACGGGATATAACACAGAACGTGTTGAGTTCAATAGAATTTTTGCTTTGCAAATAGAACCATTAGTATATTTACTTGAAGCAAAGCTACGTAAGGATCGATTTTCTTTAGAATTGTTAAGAGTCTTATGTGATGAAGCAGAGGCTTGCGCTAATCATCATGCCAATGTACATGGAAGGTTGGCAAATGCTTTAAGTGAGGATGAATTAAATTTTATAAGAGAATCATATGCTATTAGTGACCAAGAAATAGAATCTCGCAGAAATAGAATAGAAGCTCACACCAAACAGCTTTTACTAAGAAAAACAGGTGTACAAGAAGAAATAGCAGAAATATTAAGAAGGGAACCTGTCTTGTACTGGATTGATAGATGGAAGCAAGAAGCTGGATTTTTTGCAGGATGGTGGCGAAATTATCAAAGTAACTATCCTCACGACACTAATTTTGTTCAATGGACTGATGAAGGCTTATTAAGTGAAGGTACATTAAGAGATAGCATTGTCCAAAGTAGTACGCCCCATCTTGTTATTAACTACACTTCTCGACTTGGATACGATTGTGAAGGACGCCTCAATGTTTATGTGAAAGCTGAAGATGAACCAGGTAATGCGAATGAAATAAGAAGATTAGAAACTGAAATTCGCACAATAGATACTGCTATCAGAGAAAATGAACGCTTAATTACTGGGTTACGAACAGATGCTCGCACAAATTTACGTGACAAAGTTGCGGGTAAAAGAGACTTTTTTACAAGCCAAAGAGATCAAATAGGAAGAGCTCTAGATTTGAACGGGAGAATTGAAGGGCTATATAGCCTTTATGAAAATGAAATCGCATTAAGTGCTAGAATTGGAGAAAAATTAAATACAGGAATGAAAGCTGCAAAAGATTTGAAAAGATATCATGACCAACTTCCTGTTCAACCTACTAATCTTCGTGATGATCAAACAGATGAAATGTTCGGAGTACCTTTATTAGATCCTACTTTGCTCAGGTGTAAGACAACTTCAGCGCATGGTTCGCATGATAAGACATACGAGCGTCGATCTATTTCCCAGTATATGAATGATAGAGGGAATGGCACATGCCCTGTTTGCCGCCAAATACCAGAAGCACTTATTCCTTTGCCTTCACAGCTTACAGAGGTTGTAGATTCAATTGCTGCTGACGTAGTATGGCTTACTGAAAAACTACAAGCTTTTGAGCAAGCAAGGAGTAGGCTCTAAGAATATAAATAGAGGGCTGCACTAGATAACTAGATTAAGATACTGTGTTGCCTAGGAATTTTACCCTTGATTCCTATTTACGCAACACAGCGCTCTTTTCTTCTTCATCAAGTAAGTAAGGGGTCATGCCGCCATTCGTGTAAAAAACACACATAAGGCAGGCATCGTCAACTTAACTTTAGGTTGTTAGAATAGGGATAAGAATGTGCCCAGAATCGATTTATGATGCAATTAGATCAACATCTCAAACGTCACCGTTTTCCTTTATCAATCATTAGCCAAACCGTGTGGTTGTACCATCGCTTTAACCACAGCTACCGTGATATCCAAGAGCAATTAGCTTTTCGTGGTATTATCCTTAGCCATGAAACAGTTCGTGAATGGTGCATGAAATTTGCAGACCATTTTAAAAATATCATCAAAAAACGAGAAAGGTGTCAATTTGCACAGTAATGGATCCAAAATGCACACCAACCGACGCGCCGTAAAGAGAAATGTCTAATCAAATTCAAATCGCCACCTGGCGTACAGAGACTTTTATCGCTGATGGGCAAAGTCCGTAATATTTTTGCCATAGATGTTGGTCGCTATAAAAAGAAAGCACCAGATCAACGACTAGCTTTTGCTGCTGCCCAAGCCATTTGGCTGGAGGCAGCTCTAGGACTAATTTCTATCTAAATGCTAGGAAAATTAGTCTCATTTTTCCTTCCTCTAGTTAAGTTGACGATGCCAATAAAACGGCTTCTACGTTGCGATCCCAATACTTTTTATAAAGTCGCTCTCTATCCTCTGCGGCATCAAAATTAAAATAATCAAAACTTTTAAAAAGCTGTTTGGCCAAGGTTGCAGATCAAATTACTGCCTAGCTCCAACTTCTAGATGCTCTCAATGTTGACCGAAGGAATCTGGTCCAGATCCCGCATAAGGATCAGAGGCTAAAAAAACCCAAACTGCTCGACTGACATTCCATATTGTATTACCAATACCGACGTCTTCTTCTCTTTCTTCTGGAGCCACTAAATTGAAAAATTCAGGAACTGTTACTGAAGTGCATACAGCATTTATTGTTGGAGCAAAACGAACGCGAGGAATATTTATTGTTTTACCGCTAGCCTCTAAAAGATTCAAACAGAATGTTGCGCAACTTTGTGCATACTCGAACACATAGTCATCATTATGTCTACTTCTAATAAAATTGCCTCGTAACGCGTATCTAGTCTTTTTGAGATTTACTATTGGAAGGTCTTCGTCTTCTTCAGTTTCCAGCCATCTATTAACCTTATTTTTTCCTGCTTCTCTACTAACATCTTCTTCTCCAATTTCATTATATCTTAAAAATTGTCCATATGCTTGATTGAGTCTTTCAGCTAATACATCTAATGTTACTCTTTTAGGGTGCCTTGAGCTTAGATGATTTCCCATTACGTCTTTTTCTCCCTCAAGATAATTGTCATACGCTTCATGAAAATGCAAAGATCCCTGAACACCAAACCCCAAAGTCACATTAATGCGCTCATCCAAATTATCAACACTTTCCTGAGGCCAAAAGCTCATGTGATATCTATCTGTTTGTAGTGCAGCATGACCATAGCGATTCTGTTCATTGGGTTCCCAAATAAGTACCTGAACATGTGCTGCTGAAATCTTTAAGCTTATAATACTAAGCAACACCAAACCTAATCTCATCATTAATCATCCTATGTTGAATTTTTGTGGTAATTTTATTTTGATTCTGAGGATTTTCCTCCGCCTTTATTTTTATTCTTATTTTTTTTATTGGATCCTCCACCAAACTTGCTATCAAAATTAACATCACCAACATCTACATTCGCTTGCCCAATTTTTTTTGTTTCTGTTGTTGCTTTACGAACTTCTGGCTTTGAATCTTTATCATCAGCCGCATGTCCAGCAAAAGATAAAACTACTATTGCTGCTGCATACATAATATCTTTTCTTATCATATTGGTTGCTCCTAACTATTTTATTTACTCGTATGTACTTATATGCTCCAACTTCAAATAGCACAAGTTAAAAAACTGAAATAATTTCACCTTATAAAGGAAAAAAGCTTTTTAGTTAAGCTTGGATCAAATAGCTCACTGGGATCTGTCGCATAGATATTACTGAGAATAGGACTGGCTAGGCTACCCTGCGCCACTCCTTCTTCGCTCACGACTAGTTCACCTTCCGCCAACACTCCAGCTTTTAACATTCTGGTAATATAACGAAGAAATTTCTGGTCCGTGATCTTCTTCCTAAGTATCTCTATGAGCTTCTTTCCATTGATGGTGCCGAAAAAATTGGCAATGTCGATATCAAGTACCACCTCTACTTCATTTTTGTGCAGGTATTCCCTTAAGTCCCGAACGGCATCGTGACACTCACGTCCTGGTCTGAACCCATAGGAGCATCCCAGGAAGAGAGGCTCGTAAATGCTCTCCAACACTTTATGCGTCATCCTCTGTACTATTTTATTGATCTTGCTATAGTTTAGTGGACAATAAGAAGAAGGATTTTAAGGATCAGAAAAGGAGACTTAAAAGATGAGAAGTTATGACAAAGAATTTAAGCTTAACGCCATAAAATTGTATCAAGAAAGTGGCCGTTCAATGAACTCAATTGCAGATGAGTTGGGCCTTCCCTCAACCACTTTTCATCAATGGATAACGGCTTATAAAAAAGAAGGTGACGATGGTTTTCCTGGCAAAGGAAATCTTAAATCATCAGAGGCAGAATTAATTAGTTTACGTAAAGAATTGCACCACGTCCGGCAAGAACGGGATATTTTAAAAAAAGCAGTGGCCATTTTTTCAGTACCCCAAGGGAAAGGTACGCATTCATGAATAAACATGCTCAGCACTTTCCCATTGGAATAATGGCAACAGTTTTAGGGGTTTCTAAAAGTGGGTATTATCAGTTTTTGAAAGCTCAGCTAAGTTCACGGTCTCAGGCCAATCATCTCTTAATAGAGAAGATCAAAGAGATCCACCGAAATAGTCATGAAACCTACGGTAGTCCTCGTATTCATGCGGAGTTGCTAGGGAGGGGAGAATCTTGTTCTCGGCAACGAGTAGCCAGATTGATGAGAGTTGAAAAAATCATGGCAAAGATGCAAAAGAAGTTTAAAAAAACGACGCAGCAATCAGGGAAACCGTATTTTGTCGGGGATGATCTTATCCAGCAAAATTTTACAGCCAATGAACCTAATGAAGCCTGGGTGAGTGATATCAGTTATATTTTGACGCAACAAGGTTGGGTGTACTGTGCCATGATTTTGGATTTATTTTCTCGTCGGATTGTTGGACTGACAATTGGGGATCGGATGACAGCAGATCTTGTTTTAAAAGCCCTAAAACAGGCTTTAACGCATCGAAATCCACCAGCAGGAGTAGTCCATCATTCGGACCGAGGTAGTCAATATACAAGTAAAGCTCTGAAGATGTTAGCCGATGATTATGGAGTGCAAATCAGCATGGGACGAGTTGCCAATGCTTATGATAACGCAGTGGCTGAAAGTTTTTTTCATACGCTAAAAACAGAACTGGTTTATTTTTGTTGTTACAAAAATCTTGAGGAGGCAACGATGAGTATTTTTCAATATGTTTATGGTTTTTACAATCAAAAGAGGAGACATTCAACGTTGGGTTATTTATCACCAGCTCAATTTGAAAATGAGTTTAATACTAGGAAAAAAATCCCGCTTCTCTCTGTCCATTAAATTGTTGCAAGATCAGTATTGGCTTGAAGAAGGAGACAATAGGAAAGGATTAACTCATATTATTGAACGAAAGCATGGGGAAGACTTTGTGAAAGCGCATGATAGAAGAAATGATAACAACAATTCGACAGAAGCACAAAAAGTTACAGAAGAGTTGAAAACTATAATCAATCATGGATTATCAAATCCAGATGAAAATTTAATTTCTGGCACTGGTTCATCGGGACTTAGATCTTTACTTATTAAAAACCTAGAAGGTTTTGGTTATCCCAAAGGGAAAAATTGTCTATTTGCTGTAGGTGCGAATGGATATATTGTTTCTGCTTATGTAACTGATCAATCAAATATACCAAATGATACAAGATTGCACTCTACCCAACGCGCTTTGGCAGAGACGTCCCCTCACGAACGCGATTATTGGATTGGAAAATTCGAAGAATATGGTATTTAGATGGGCTGTGATACTGTATTAAATGACGAATTTATAAAAACTAATGTTCTAGGTTTTTGGGATTCAATCAATAGTCAAAATATCCCGAATAATGGATATAGAACTATTATAAATATTGATACTAATGGTAATGATAACGATGATAACGATGGTAACGATGTTATGGGCACTGGTATCACAGATAGATTAACCATTAATTATGCGTGTGGCTCATTTACAGCTATGAGATCTTGCTACAATGATATTCGTCCTAGTGTTGGCGTTCAGGATATTACTGCAAACTCAGTGACACTCGTTATGGAGCGTGACCCATCAAATCATAATAATCCCAAAATTATTACATGCTTTCCTCAGGTATGGGCTAAAGACTCACAAAGCGATTTGTTTCCTAAGAGAAATTATCCTTGATTTTGATTTAGGCAACACAGTGACAAAAAATAGCCGAAAGCTTTAAAGATGGCCCTGAAATAGAACAAAGAGACATTTCAAGGGGGTTCGAACATTAAAAAAAGCTGTTTTATCACTGTGCAAAGATGTTTTACGCAAGGGATACGGTTGAAAATAATCCTTTTCTTTTGATGTTATTTCGTATATGGATATTATTGTGAGTCTGATTTAAATAAAAAATTAACTTTTATTATATTAATATTAAAAAAGGAGAAGAAAATGAAAAAATTAGCATTAATGGTTTCCGTACCATTCTTAATGGGTCTTTTAGGTTCAGTATTTGGGATGGAAGATGAACATTTTCCACTTATTGGTAAAGTAAATATGAAATATCTTAGAGAAGAAAGTTCTAGAATTAGCAAAACAGTAAAATTGGATGTCATTATGTCATCTGATGTGGCTAATGATTCGGCAGAAGAAGAGAAGTCTTTTGATCCATTAACTCTTCCTAATGAAGTAACTTTAGATTTCATTTTTCAAAATTTTCAACAGCTAAAAGAAATTTTGGATAGATGGAAAGAAAGTTATGATGGTGCAAAAATTAATGTAAAAGCATGGATTGATGACCCATCACATAGAGAAAGAGTTAATGGATTTGATTTTATTGATTTTAAAACTGAAGCATAAATAATGTGCAAGGCTCTTCCTATATTCTTTTTCTTTCTCTATTTTTCGACGTTTGGAGCAGGAGTTGAAGAGCCTCTTACATATACTCGTATTGAAGCTGCTATCAGAGATAAAAATGTATCTTCACTTTTTGTAATAAAAGACCAATTAAAACAAAAATTTGGAGGAAAAACTGCTTTATCAAAACTAGAACGACGGCTTACTGCTGAAATTGGCATGTCAACTGAAGTTATTGAAGGCATAAAGAAAAAGTTCGAGCACCAACCAAAAATTGGAGAGTTTTTGGGATGGTTCTTTTTTCCTCGTAATGAATTCGAAAATACTGTAAAGACAAATTTTAATCAGCTGCCTTTTGCAGAAAGAGTTCTTGTTCTTATCTCTGCTGATTTAGGATTTAAACCTGCCAGAAACGTTATTATCCTGGCAAATAATGAAAAAATTAACCTTGATGAGAAACATACTATAGAGGACTTACAGCCTCTTCTTTCTATTCCGTTTATGGCAGAAAATGGCGTGGTTGTTCGAAAATTCAAGGAGATTCTAAACGACGCTGCTACACAAGATGATTTTTTCCAACGCTTTTGTAGCCTTGATGCAGGGTCAATAGCTTTTATAAATGCCGCGTATATTTATCAATTCTTAAACAGGCCAGACATAGCTGAAAACCTATTCGAAGAAGCTTTTAATAGGTATAAGTCTCGTAGAGGGGCTGTAGAACATGGATTTGCCATTCTTAAAGAAAGAGACCTACCAAGAAAAGATGAATTTATGGATAGACTAAGAGCGGTAGGAATGGAATCTTATGCTTTGTGGAAAATTGCTCAATACCATCGCTATGGGACTTTCACCTCTCGTAATCTTCTAAAAGCTAATAGAGATTATCTTAGTGCTTTACCAGGAGGAAGAGAATTTCCTGAAATATTTTATGATGCTGGAGATTTCGCTGAATATTTTGCATCTTCACAAACTGATATGCCAAAAAGAATAAGAGCACTTGAACAAGCTCTAGAACATTATCGTTTAGCTGCAGAAGGAGGCATAGGAGAAGCTTACAAAAGGCAAGCAGAGATATTAAATAAGCTAAGCGTACTTAGGTCTATTGATTTAACAGATAAAATTTTTACTCTTGCTAATCACGCTGCTAGTAATTACTTTGTGGATGCAGCAAGCATATTGAGAGAAAGACATATTGAAATACCAACAACACCAGCATGGAAAACCCTAGAACAAAGTATTTCGATTTATATGAACCTTTTAAAGTCAGTAAAAAAATGTTCTTTAGAATTTTAGGAGTTAGTGTTTTTTTATGTCATGCGTTTTTGTATGCAGTGACAGATTTTGATGATGCTGACTTTAATCAATGTGGAATAGAAGGCGCTGATTTTCATGTTGTTGTCAAAAATGTGGGGCAAGGTAGCTGCACCATACTAAAAAACAGAAAAAACTCTCACTATCTTATTGTAGATGCTGGAACTTCATCAGATACTCCTGTCGACATTGTAAATCGTATGGCCTCTGAACTTGGCATAAGTGAAAGTCATACAGACTTACCTAGCTATGCCGGTAAAATTAGCATTATAACTTCTCATAGTGATAGAGACCATATTAACTTGTTTCCCAAACTACTTAATCTCAATGCTGTATTGTTTAATCGAACAGTTAAGGTATTTTTAGGCGATCTCCCAGAAAACTACAATTCAAAAGACGGGAAAGATTTACTAGAGAAAGTACTACCGCTTTTAGACCCAAGCGTACCATTATTTACAACTACGTATGTTGAAGATCAATTGCTAGATGAGTATTTTTTAGGAGAAGAACATTTTCCACAAACTCATGTCTCTATTTTGTGCTCAAATGCTGGACACGATACCTCATATCATCATAACGAAAATACGAATAGTGCTGTTGTTCGACTATGTATTAACGGTCAAAATATTTTAATTATGGGTGATGCCTCAGCCTTCACAACTCGTCGCTACATGATAAATCCTAGTCACAGGGAAGAACTTAGAGACACTCAGCTACTCATTGAAAGTCACCATGGAGCTAGTGATAAGGACGGAGCTAACGATGGATTATGGTTAAGTCAAATTAGACCTAAGCATGTTGCTATTAGTGCAGGGTACTTTGGTGGTGAAGATAGTGGGTATTTTCATCCGAATACTGAGCCATTTATGGATCTTGTAATGATAGACTCTCTTCAACAACATTCTACTGATTCTTTTGACTATAGTGATGAACATGAAATAGCAATTGGTATTCGAAACCTTAGCGATATTGAGCATACAAAAAGACAGCTTGCTTCATTTTTTACATATTTTAGGAATGCTTCAAAACCTCACTGGTTAATTTTTCAAACTAATTTATCCATTTACAACACAGCAACATCAGGAGATATAAGGTACATCTTTAGATCAGATGGGTCTTTGACTGATTTTTCAAGAGAATACTAAAAAGCTAGAAGAGCAAACCTTAGTACATTTTCTTTTCTCATTTGAATCAAGATGTCTCAAAGTTTTTATACAGTTTTCTCATCTATATTTACTAATCTCTTCAGCTGTTCTGCCATATAAAAAGGTAGTGATAATAGTTTATAAGACACAGGCTGACCATCAGAAAGCTTAGCTGTTTCTTCCATTAAACTTGGTACATTGGCATTAAAACGTACTGCAAATGGCCAATGCTTTTCTTTAATAAAATAGTGCAAAGACTTTAATGTGCCCGTTTTTCCTGCTTTAACTTCTATTGGGATCAAAGTATTTTTATATTGCCAAACATAATCAATCTCAGCTTTTGCTTGATTGTCTCGGCGTACCCAATAAAAAAGCTCTGGTATATGATACGTATCATGTAATTTTAAAAGAGCCTGTCCAATAAATTGCTCAGCAAGGCTACCACGATTAATCCAAGCCCAATCGGGACTTTTAATAATCTCTAGTTGATCCAGACGTAATGCAGCACACAATAGTCCAATATCTAGAAAAATAGTCTTAAAAATTTGAGGATTAACAGTTGCCTTTAAAGGAATACCTGTTGCATCACTATGGCATATTAAATGAATAATTCGAGCCAGTTCTAAATGATCTAAAGATTCTCGTACTTGAGTTGACTTACTCTCTTTATCAATTTTTGAATATTTTAAAGTTCCTCCAATTAATCCTGGTATTGTATGAAAAATTCTACGTAACAATGGTAACTGTTTCGCTCTACCATACTTGTGAAAATCTTCTACGTATGTTTGCAAAATATTTTGCTTTAGATTGTCAGCTTGTTGAAAATCTCGATGTTGACTATATAAAGATACTACCTCAGGCATTCCACCAATCAGCCAAAACTGTTTAGCCCAATCGAGGCACTGCTGATGAAGAGGTAATGGTACTGGATCCCCAATCGACCAATTACGTATCCATTCCACTAAATGGGTTTCTCCAAGTGCTGTCAAAAAATCTTCAAAAGATAAAGGTCCTACGTAAAAATACTCAATTCTTCCTACAGGGACTGAAAAAGCTGGCGCTTCTAGCGCAAAATCTAGTAAGGAACCCGCAGCAATTACTGGTAATTGCGCATATTCTTCATAGAAATATCTTAAGTTTTCTAGCACTTGAGGCGCAGCTTGCACTTCATCTAAAAACAATAGAGTGGGTTCGTTCAATGAGCGTTTAGCATACGTTGCCAAAAGTTGCATAATTTTCTTAGGATCTTTCTCAGAAAAAAAATCGCTAAGTTCAGGGTTTTTTTCAAAATTTAATTCAAGGCAAAAGCGCTGAGTTGCTTCTGCTAATTGCCGCACTAGTGTTGATTTTCCTACTTGTCGAGCCCCTCTAATAATTAAAGGTTTTCTATCGGGCTTATGAATCCATCTCAACAAAGCATCAAGTTCAGAACGATGTATTTTTGCTGGTGTGTTTGTGGAAACGGGATTAGGAGTATTGTTTATACCCAAAAGTCTTTGAAATAATTCTTGTTTAGTAGCATTTGGCAGGCTAATTAATCTGCCAGCAATGTTCTTATATGCTTCTAGTAATTTATTTTTATTAAAGGTAATGCCTTGGATAAAAATGGGTAAATGCTCACCTTTATGCACACTAGGGCAACGAATCTCTTCATAAATAATACTTGCTATCGAGCACTCACTTTTAAGTTTATCCAGTTCTCCTTGCCCTAATTTCAGCTTCAATAGTTCATCAAGAGTAAGAAGCCGACCTTTGTTTTGTTCACAAAAGGCATATAGCTTACCATTGGTTATTTTATTTTTTTCATTCTGGTTTGTCGGATTGCAGATTTGTAATATGCTCAGAGGGTCAAATAAAAAATAAACATCTTCCCCGCTTTGCTCTTGTAAAACTTTAATAAATTTCTTGCGCGAACTCTCTTCCTCATCATTGTAAAAATACCGATAAAACTTTTCAATTTCCTGCATAATGGAATTTAGAGCTATATCTTCAAGGATATCTTGTGCGTAAAATACTTCTCTTGAAAACGTAACTTCTCCATTAATCATAGCTTCTATAACAGAAACTTTAGATTTAATAGATTCAAAAAAAGCATTAGCCCAGCCAGGACTTGTAAGAGTTTCAAAATCCTTAAAGTTTTCGTCCCTCTTATAAGCTTCTATATTTTTCTCTTTCTCGAGTTGTTTTATATGGGCATCTCGAGAGTATTGCGTTTTTCCTCGCTTTTCAAGCGAAGCTTCAATTCCTTCAAAAATTTCTTGATCTTTTTTCATCTTAATTAACCTAAAACAGGGGGTTATTATTTATTATTTTTTCCAAAGTAGCCCATTGTTTTGGAAAAATCAAGAAAAAATTATATCTAACTTAAATGATGCGGCTAAATGGCACCGTCGACTTAAATTTCAGTTATGCTAGAATGAAAGGACGGACCTAAAATCAATTTGCTATGCAATTAGATCAGAAGTTAAAACGTCATCGATTTCCTGTATCCATCATTAGTCAAGCGGTATGGCTGTATCATCGTTTTAACCATAGCCATCGAGATGTCCAAGAGCAGCTAGCCTTTCGCGGTATTCTTCTTCATCATGAAACAGTCCGTGACTGGTGTCGAAAATTTTCCAACCATTTTAAGAATGTCATCAAAAAACGTGAAAGGAAGCCAAGCGACACATGGCGTTTGGATGAGATGACCGTAAAAATTAATGGTGAACCTTTCATATTGTGGCGTGCAGTGGATAGTGAAGGGATAGAGTTAGATGTTTTTCTGCAAAAACGTCGGAATAAGAAGGCAGCAATTCGTTTTTTTAGTCGCCTTCTGAGGTCTTATCCATCACCACGCGTGATTGTTACGGATAAACTCAAAAGTTACAACAAGCCTATCAAATACATGTGCGCAAAAGCCGAACACCGCTCACACAAAAGGTTAAATAATCGCGTAAAGAATGCCCATCAACCGACTCGTCGCAAAGAAAAGTGCTTAATAAAATTCAAGTCAGCCGAGGGAACGCAAAGACTGTTATCATTGATGGGTAAAGTCCGCAATATTTTTGCCATAGATGTTGGCCGCTATACAAAGAAAGCTCCTGATCAACGACTGGCTTTTGTAGCCGCCCAGACCATTTGGTTAGAGGCGGCTCAAGGGCTCTTTTCTATCTAAATCCTTCTGAATTCACCCTAATTCTAACTTCGACAAGTTAAGTCGACGGTGCCGTTCTTTTCGGCTCCTTAATTTATTAACTGTAACAAACCAGGATAAGAGCACTTATTCAGGAATATTTTGCTTTATTTTTAATGCTTAACTTACGGATTGTTGATGACCCACATCATAATTCTAAAAAATTCTTGTGTTAATCTTTTTGCTTCTGAGAACTTTCTTTCCAAAGATTGAGGATTTATAGGAAGTTTAAAACCATTATGAAATAGATCGTTTTTTATAGCATTAAGCTTGCGAAAATCTTTTTTCATTTTCTTAAAAGTCTCCCCGCCTAATTCAATAGATAAAAGTTCTAACAAGTGCAGGGTAAAACTTTCATCACATAAACTGAAATAATCATCAGTAATTTTATACATCTCAGCAACACAAACTTTTATTGTAAATTCTAGTTGAGAAAACTGAAAAATAAAGCGACCTACCCACGCTAAATATTCATAAAAATTTTTGCCATCATTTTCTAGGAGATTACCAATATTAGTTATTGCTTTAAATTTAATAACCCATTTTCTACATTGTTCGTTTAAATTATCCAGATCTTCCATAGAGGAAAAATGATAAGGGTCTTTCTGCTTACTATTAAGAATTTTACTAAGTACATATCCACCCCTTGGATCAACTCCCCAACATCCATGAGAAAAAGTCCTTCTTCTATTATTAAGTTCTGTAAACCCATAAAATATATCTGTTACATCGATGCCGCAGCGCCTGATAGAATATTTTAGTAAATTTTTTGTGCTTTCATGTTTAACTATCCGAGAATCATTTTTACATTCAGGATATAAATTTTCAAAAAAAGCACGAATTAATTCTTCAATATAGGAGTACCTATAAATAAATTCTCCCATTCGAAGATTATATTCTAAATCTATGTCTATTGAATCTCTGCTTTGTTTATGATTTGCGCTTTTTTCTTTATATAAATTAATGAAATTATGTATCAGCATTTCTTTTCAAACTCTTTATACAATATGATTATCAGTGAGATCAAGATAAATAGCCGTTGTCAGCTGCTAAAGATATACCCTTTTGCTAGGCAAGTGTCATGATAGCGCTAAGAGTTTTCTATCAAAATCTATATTCGCAACAAATTCCTTTTTATGCATAGAAAGCAAACCTAATATTTAGCACATTCTGCTTTCGACATTACACAATGAACTTTTGAAAAGGATATCTGGAAAATTGAACTCGGCTTTGAGAAATGAGAGGAATGACAATATTTGAAAATTTTTATTTATAGCTGTCTCCTAATTTATAATTTAGTGGATGTGTTGCCTAAATAAAAATCAAGTATGAACTTTCACCTAGGAGTAAAATTTCTAGGCAACTTTCACGGATTTTGGCATCCCAGTTCAGTCATTTTATTAAGCATCGTACAAAGAAAGGCTGATTCGGCATCTTGATTAGAAATTGTTCAAAAAAGGAGTTTGCGTCCAAAGATGGTTTTCAGCCGATAAACGTGTTCTCAACTTGATTACGACGACCAACGTCATTTTTATAATACCAAGCCCAATACCCCCTTTTCTTGGATGTACTTAACGGCTTGATCTCTTTTTGATGGATTGGCTGCATTATTGATAACAGCTTGACTCGGCTGAGAAATAAGAGGGTTGATCTTTTCCTTTTCTAACTCTTCATATTTATTAGAAGAGATTACTCTCAAGGAAAGTTCAGAAATTAGTAAAGCTGAGGAAATTTAGAAACCCATTCTTGTTTTTCCAATGGTGAGATGTATTTAAACTCATTTATCAAATCAGGTAATGCGTAACGAAAGTTGTATTTAAACTGCATTTTCTTGGCAACCTCTGTTAATTCTTGCTCTGTTTTTTTATCTCCTTGATAACAAATAAAAATAATATTTGGATCTATCTTTGTTGAAGCTGCCATCACATGATCAAACTGCCTAAACATGTCTTCAATGATTTCTTTCGGAATAAAAGGAATATAGGCATTCCAAATAAATACACCATTTTCATTCAAGCAGTTTTTCACATTTGCAAAAAATCCTTTATACTCTCGAATTGTTGATGGTTTGCAAAAATACACGTCGCAAAAAATTAAATCATAACACTGGCTTGTTACGGCCACATATTTAAACGCATCATTAATAATAAAATTGACTTTGCTCTTATCTATTTCTCGAAATTTTTCAACAATATCAATCATTACTGGATTAATCTCAATAACGTCGATATTTATCTCCGAAAAATAATACTTCAAATAGCTTAAGTATTCTCCCGCCCCTAACCCTAGTAATAAAGCATTTTTTATTTCTTTTAAAAAACAAAAGCCAGCCGTTACAAAAGGCTGATATTCAGTCCCCAAGTAAGTAATATCACCTTTAATAAGAGTAGAATGCGCTGAGCTATATTCTTTATTTTCGCAAACATTTAAAACTTCAGGGGTACGAGTTGTAACAACTTCAATTAACCCAAAAGGAGTTTGGTTTGAATATAAAATCTTTGGTAGAAACGCTTCTTCAGCATACCCATTCATACTCATACAGAACAAAGAAAAGAATATTTTTAATGAGAGCAACATAAGCAAATAATCTCTTTTAAAAAATTGAGATATAAAAGGAAAGCCTGTAGGAATGCTTTCTTAATTCAGGCATTCCTTCTATCTCACCGTTATGCTTCCTCTTCCGTCAATTCTTTGATCACACGACCAACATTCATCGTTACCCATGGATGTACTTTTGCCCCCGCTCCTTGAAAATCATCTTCTCCTCGGCTTAGTAGAGTGCCGCTGTTAGAATCGCTCATAATGAGTTTTCGAGCGAGTTGTGTTTTAAATGACGATACTGCTAGCTCATCACCCATTAAATCGGCTTCGTTGATAACACCAAATTTTTCTAACAACATGGAAGCGTAGGTTACACAGTTATGATTTCCTTCCCAGTCGTTCCTTTCTCCATACCACCATGCAGATAAGCCAGTTCGCGGACCATAAGAGGCTCCTGTAGTAGAATAGGAGCAGTCCTTGCGTCCCCGATTGCCCCACAATTCTTGATATGTATCATACGCACGCTGCCATCTAGGTTCTGTTGGTTCAACACACCATGTCATAAAAGGGCTATAAGGAACGGTATCTTTATCTTTGCGAGGTAGAACAAGATTTCCTAAAATCATTTTCAAACCATCAATTTCTTGCACATGATTATATCCCCACCAGGTGAGATCTTTATCTTCCTTCATTGCTAAATGCACAAAAAGAGCCTGACCATTTGTTTCGTTCGCATACTGCACAATTAGCGCAACGTGCTGCGTCCAATCCCCTAAAACCTGAATTTGTTCTTTTGAAACTAGCGTAATGAATAATCCTTTTTGAGTAGGAGTATCGGGGGACCTAAAAAAGACAAGCTTACCCGTTTCAATACTTGAGCTAAAATAATCCGCCCACACTTCACTTCTTAGTTTTTTATCTTCTTTCGCTACAGCGGCAATTTGTGGCGCCATTTCTTCAATTAAACGTTGATTTCCCACATATTCATCTTTCCATTGAAGGAGTTCTGTATCATGTCGGGCTTTAGATGCATTAATACGCTGCGTATATTTATCTTCAACAGCTTTTTCAATTTTTGAGGTATCTTTAGATCCAGCGATACCTCCTCCCCCGCCGCTATGACTTATAGCAAAAGTATGTCCTTTTCCGTGACCATGCCCATGTCCTCCGTGACCGTGTCCATGGCCACCATGACCGTGACCTCCCCAACCTCCATGTCCACCACCGTGGCCACCGCCGTGACCTCCAAACCCTCCGCCACCATGACCTCCTCCAAACCCTCCGCCACCGCCTCCAAGGGCAAAGCAATCTATAGCGGCAAAAACTCCCGCAACGGTAAATACCAGTACTTTCTTCAAAAATTTCTTCATTACTTTTCTCCTGAATTACACATGATAAAATTTTTTCTTAATTTTCTTCATCTTCAGTATTCCTAGATGCTTTCTTTATGCTAAAAGCAATCGTAACTCCAGAAGATGTTGACCTTGAATCAATATAGGAAGACTCGCCTGTATGAACCGTGGGTGCTTTTTTTTGTCTTCTTATTGAATCTCGCATGCGTTTTTGTTCTGCTTCTTTACGCTTACTCTCTTCTTCTTGAGGGTCATAAGCGAAACTTTTCTGCATCGCAGGAGGATACTCATCGTCTCCTATATCCTTTTCAGAAACTGTAGAAGATATATCTGTCCTAGTTGCTCGTCGATGGTCAATGTTGAGAGGGTTATCTTTCATGGAATCTATTTCACTAGCCTCAGTACTAGAAAACCCCTTCTCACAAACCACAAAACTAGTTATGAATATAATTGAAAGTAAAAATTTCATATTGCTCCTCTTCTTAATCTTGTTATTTCAAATACTTATACAATCAACAGACTATACAATTTTCACAGCGACTTTTTCTTGGTTTTACTGGATCATTACTGCTAGAATCTGTTTCTTGAAAAATAAGCTTATCTGTCCATTTTTGATCCTTGTCTTTTGTCTCTATTGCGACATCTGTCCATGGAAACGTACCTAAATGAGTCTCAAAGGTACGTAATCCTGTTAGAATTTGATCAAAAAATCGCTCTTCTCTGGTGATTTTTAGTCTGTTTTCACGTATATACTTAACAAATCGGCCAATTGCACATTCTGCAAGAACACTAGCTCCTTGTTGAGTCAAAGCCTGAATTTTATTTGCATAAAAATAGGTAAGCTCTACTGCGCTCTTTTCCACTTCCTCTTCTATTATGCGTACTGTTGTAAAATACGTAGCAAGAAAGGCTATTTTTGGCTCCTCTATTGCATCCTCAACAGCAGCTGCGAGCATAGAAGCTCCTGTAGCCACCATACTTGCTCCAGGAAGGGGAATAACATTGCCAAGAAGATTAATACAATTGGGAAGACTGAAATCACTCACGTTTTTTGCTAAAAGACCTGTATGCAAAATCTTATAGGATAAGAAGATAGCTCCAAGCTTCCCATTAAAAGTTTCATAAAAAGCTTTTAAGTTTTCATCCGAATTTATATAAGATTTCCGCTGGCTTTCGTGTTCTTCTACTCTTTTACCTGTAACCAAGGAAGCTATTGTTTCTTTCTCTCGTAAATAATGAACAATGTTGCTATAAGATGTTGGAATTCTTAATTCCTTGCACATGGCATACTGTCGTGCTGTAAACCCCGCGTTACTCTCCTCTGCAACTGATGCTCCGTATTCTAAAAGTGTTCGCACTACCTCTCCATGCCCACAATAACTAGCCCAGTGCAAGGAAGTCCATCCTTCATCATCTTTTTTATTAGGATTAGCGCCATTAACACAAAGAATGCGCACGACATCGTTATACCCTCTTTCACTTGCAATTCGTAAAGATGTAATACCCTTATTTTCTTCTCTATTAAGTAATTCACTTAATGCTCTAAGGTCATAATTTCTACTTTTAAGTTCATTAATTAATAGCTCTACAATACGTCCATGCCCTTTTGTGCTAGCCATATAAATTGCTGAGCAACCATCCGCGTCCATGTTCTCAACTCTTGCGCCTTTTGTAAGTAACAAAATAGTAAGAGACTCTCCTAACTGCCCTCCAGTGCGCGCTACTCTTTCTAATAAACTCCTGCCTTTATTATCTAGCAGGTTCGCATCGCCTCCTGATTCGACGTGTCGTTGAATTTTCTTTAAACCAGTTTCCCCTTTTAAAGCAGACCAGAGTTTATCCCTTGGAATATTTACTAAAGACGACGAGGTGGACTTATCTAGGAAAGCTATATAATCTTCATCTACCTCAGAGCTTAAAATTTCTGAGAAAAACATACCACCCAAAAAGCAAAATTTTAGTGCCGCTATTAAAGCCAATTGACCAAAATAAGGAGGTACTCTTGGAGAGTGTATTTTATTAAAAATTCTACTCACTATTAAACCCAAAAATTGGATTTCCACACGTCGGAGTTTCTTCTAAAATTTTTTAAATTTCTAGTGGTAAAAAATATAAAAAAATCTAACTAGACAGCAATTTTTCATAGCCTTATAGTTAATGCCCAAAGTTAACTAAGAATACTCCTTGGAAGGATGTGGTTAAAAAGCATGAAGGAAAAAGCCAAGCGACAAATGGCTCCTTGATGAAATGACCGTAAAAATCAATGGCGAGCCCTTTGTGTTATGTGGCGGGCAGTTGACGAGGAAGGAATAGAATTAGATGTTTTTCTGCAAAAGCGTCGCAATAAAAAGGCAGCGATTCGTTTTCTTAGCCGCTTGCTAGGAGTTCATCCTTTCCCACGTGTCATCGTCGCGGACAAGCTTAAAAGCTATAGCAAACCCATAAAATATATGTGTTCTAAAGCAGAACATCGCTCGCATAAACGCTTAAATAATCGAGCAGAAAATGCGCATCAGCCTACTCGTCGAAAAGGGAAGTATTTAATCAAATTCAAATCATTTCAAGGCGTACAAAGACTTTTATCGCTGATGAGCAAGGTACGCAATGTTTTTGCGATGGAAGTCGGGCACTACAAAAAGGAAGCAGCATATCAACGACTGGCCTTTGCCGCCGCCCAGGCCATTTGGTTGGAGGGAGCTCAATGACTAATTTCTATCTAGAAATATAAGGTCTGTTCCTAATCTCATCTTCATTAAGTTAACTTGACGGTGCCGTTTTTACTTGAGTATGTCATAAAAATATACTATATTTATGACAAATGGAGGTATCTTATGCCTAATATTATTCTTGATCAAATTCACGCCCACACGCCTGGATGGATTTTTAGCGCTTCCAATTTCTCTGGACTTGCACCGCGCAATACTATTGACCAAACCTTATTGAGACTTACTAAAATCGGACATATTCGCAAAATCTCCACAGGGCTCTTTTGTGTGCCAAAAACACACCCTCTTTTAGGACCTCTTAATCCTAGTATTGATGATATTGTACAAGCCTATGGAAAAAAATTTGGCTATCAAATTCAAGTGAATCCTCCTAAAGCGGCAAACTTATTAGGTTTAAGTCAACAAGTTCCTGCCAAAAATATCTATCTCACTGATGGGCCAAACCGCTCTCTTACTCTTAATGGGCAAACCGTGATTTTAAAGCATGTTTGTCCGCGTAAACTACTTGGTATTGGCACCAAAGCTGGCTTAATCGTACAAGCGCTGTATGCTTTCGGTGCAAAGAGCATAGACAAACTCCTTACGGCCAAGCTAAAAGCATTAATAGATCAAGATGATAAGAAAAAGCTTCAAGAGTACTTGGTCTTTATGCCAGGCTGGATGCAAAAAATTATGGATACTCTGTTAAAATGATAAAAAATCTGCTCGCTGACTATTTTACGCTTGAAAAAACAGCGCAAGCAGAAATCATTTACGCGAGCGCGCTTACGATGAAAGTGGATCCCATTATCATTGAAAAGGATTTATGGGTTGTCTTAGCATTGCACACATTATTTGATCAAAACCAGGAGCACAATACCCACAAAGCGCTAACTTTCAAAGGAGGAACCTCCTTATCAAAAGCGTATCAAGCTATTGAGCGATTTAGTGAAGATATCGATATTACTATTGATCGTAAGTACTTAGGACTACAAATCACGGACGAAGAATTAAAGACTTTCTCACGCAAACAACGTGATAAAACATTACAAGAGTTAGCTATTCAAGGGCACACATTTATTAAGAGTTTACAGCCTCAACTTGAATCAAAGCTGTCGAGTTTAATTTCTCACGGAAACATCACCATAAATTTCAGTCAATCAGACCCTTTATCTCTTGAGATTTTTTATCCTAGCTGTATTAAGTCCTCTTACAACTCCTATATTAAGCATCGTATTTATATAGAGTTTGGTGTAAGGGGAGATTCCTACCCTACTGAAACACGTACCGTGCGTTCTTATTTGCACGAAACCATTAAGCAGCTAAGTGATGTAGATGTTTCTGTTAATGTCTTGCTTCCCATCAGAACTTTTTTTGAAAAAGTTACCCTTCTTCATGCACAAGCACACACAGAGGATACGTATGAGCGACTATCAAGGCATTACTATGATCTGCATCAATTAGTTCAAAAAGGTTACCTAAAAGAGGCTACAGCTCAAATAGAACTCTTACAAAGCGTTATTTCTCATAAATCGCTGTTTTTTGCTTCGAAAAAAGCTTCTTATGAATCAATCTTAATTGATGGCTTAAAACTACTCCCATCAGAACATAAACTGCATGAGCTTCGCAAAGATTACCAAGCTATGGAATTGATGATTTTTGGAAAGTATCCATCTTTTGAAGAGATCATTAATTCTATTCAAGAAATAGAAACCTCTCTTAATAAGAATATACAAAACCTTTAGATCAATAATCTTATAAAATAAAAGCTCAACTAACAGAGGATTTTTAGTTTTTCTCAATTTAAATAACACGCGGCCTCTTAACCCAGCGAACACCCGTTTAGTGTTTTATGAGTAAATCCACACCAAACTGAGCAAAAATCCTATCAGCATCTCCATAAGCCGTGTTTTCCCTCTGTCTGTTTTCTATATCTACACTCGGCTCCATACGCTCTTTATGCTTTTTAAAACGTTTCATTATATCTGCATATTTCTCTGCAACTCTTTCAAAAAGCATATGCACTGCTACGCCATCCTTTGATCCTGAATCTAGGCTTCGATATAATTCGCGGCAATTTTGTGCGAACGTCTGAAATTCTTGCGTTGTCTCTTCTACAGACATTATTCTACTATATAACTCTTCAAAGCGGGCAGAACTCTTATACCCTTCTTCAATATCGTCTACTCCATAAACGAAATTCAATTCTCTATCAATCATTGGTCTCGATATGGATATTCCGGATTGTATTTTTGTACAAAACCCTCCGCTGACGCTATCTAAAATTTTGTCATTATAAGAAGAGAAAGCAGGAGTTATTAAAAATGTCGTCGCCACAATGGCAAGTAATATATTCATCATAATTAACCCTCCTTAAAAGAACCCCTTAAGTACTGCATATGGTAAACCTGCAGAAAAGTCAAGAAAATTCTTCTCTCCAAAATTATCCAAAAAATCAAATAAACCAAGTGATTGCACTACCCATTTATCAGGATCACGCAAATAATTTCCTAACTCCTTTTGTGCTGCCTTTGCCGCGTATTCGTTTAGGAGTTGAGGCAATTTTTTCAGGAAAATTTCTCCCCCTTCTTCTGCAAGAAGAGAAGAAGCTAAAGGCTCTTCTAACCATTTATCAATATTTGCACAATATTGAGCTAAAGCAGGTTGGCTTAGAGCTTCTCTTTCACCTAAAATCCTAGAATCAAAAATTCTTTTGAAAAAATCTTCCAAAAACAGTTCTGCAACGTCTTTAATAGCACGTATCTCTACGATGGCTTCCCCATGCGACTTTTCTTCTGGGGTCATTGCACCTCTATAGCGTCCCATTGCATTATCTTGATCTTGAAGCAGAGGAGGAGAAAGAACGTCATACTCCCAAGATGACAGAGAAAAAGGAAACAAGTTTAACCTACTATGCTCAGGAATATCCACACTCTCTATGGCACGGCGATAATACTGATTAAATATATTAGCAAGGCTTTGTCCTTCAATTTGGATATTCTCTTTAGAATTTCTAATCATGGTAGTTGTTACTATTCCTTTTTTTAGGAGATTCTCAAGAAAAATCCTATTCCCATTTTCTAAAAAATCTTCTTCTAAATTAGGCAAAAAAGCAGATAGGTCTTGGTATTCTCCGGTTGTTCCATCAAAGAACTGCTCTCCGTAATTTGCTCTGTCTAATAATCTAGGAACAGCAAAACCAGAAAAAAAAGATTGATTTGCCTGCTGACCAAACATAGCAAAGAAAAAATTAGCATAATTACCCTCATAATTAATATCCCTACGCATAAGGGAGAATGGGCGTCGCGATAAAAGAGGTAACTTCATTTTTGCGTCAACTTGTTGACTTCTTCTCCATGCTAAAACGGATTCTCTTAAGAGTTGTGAGTCATTAGCGTCTGCATCAGGGGTTAATTGCACAAGAGTTAAGGCATGCAAAAAAGCCAAACCAAAAACTTTTTTATTCGCGTAAAGAGATAAAATCTGCTGATATGCCGTTCCATTACCTCTTTTCATTGCGGCTTTAAGCTTATCAACTCCTGGTAAACTAGCAACAAAAGACATTGTATAATTAGGACGATCAAAGCCAAATAAATTAAAGTACAGAGGAATAGTGAACTCTAACGGATGCTGAATAGTGACCTGTGGATTGAAAATAGGTTTCCAGCTAACTGAAGGTTTATGCAAGTGCCCTTCGCCCACATTTTCTATAATATCTCCTTGCTCTAAGGTGTATCCTTCCCTTTCCAAATCTTCTTTGACTAGCTCCATCCATTGATAAAAAGTAACGGATTCATTTTCTTTTAACATCTCTGTTAGGATGAAAAGAGACTGAGAAATACTACTAATACATTGCCTTAAGGATTCTTTTTGGTTATGAGAAAAAGGTGAGGTAACAAATTCTATATCGCTACTGTCAAGTTCCACATGCCAAAGTTCATTGTCCAGACGATCTTTGATAATAAATATTGGTTTCTTTTGGATCAAATTATTGTTAATTGCCCATTTGCAAATGGCTACTAATTTCTTGAAGCTCAAAACCAAGTTTGAAGGGCATTTTTGGCGAAGAAGAAGCTCTGCCTGTTCTTGGCTGCTCAGAAAATGCACTAGCGTAAGATTGAGAACAAATAGAAAAACATATTAATCCAATTATTATGGAGAAAATGGACAAACCACGAAAAGAAAATTGATGTTTTTTTATTTCATGCATAATTTAAATATATTTCACTTTCTTATATTTTTTGGATTATAAATTATAATTAGTTAAAAAAGCAAAAATAAAATAAAAAATTTAATGCTTCCTCATATATAAGCGAATAACTCTCCAAACGTCATATATAGATGTCTTTTGCTTAAACTGATGGTACTTAAATTCCACTTTTGTAATGGGGAACTCTCGAGGTAATTGAAGATATGCCCTTAAGTTTGGTAGTTTCATTATTTCTGAATAGGGAACAAGTGGCTTATGACGTTTTTGATCAGACAAACTTACTCCGTCACGCATTTGATGCGCACCAAATGAAATACTCTCTTGTGCCTCAACTACTTCTTGTTCCCCTAAAAACTCCGACATGCGTTTAGCTGTATAACTATCCGGTGTTCTAAATATCACTTTGGTTCCTGTTAATCCACAAATGATTCTACTCACATCTTGTCCGTATATTTCATCAAGCTGTGATAAAGTTTGAATTCCTAAAACAAAACAGCCGTTATATTTACGCACCTCTGCTAATGCTTTAGATAAATCAGGTAAACGATTTAAGGACGCTAATTCATCAACAAAGAACCAAACCTTGTCTGGACTTCTTTTTCCCATCAATGCTTTAGATGCTAAGCTTAGCCAGGCAGTCAAAAGAGGCACAAGCGTAGAACGTTGTTCTGGTGTTGCCGCTAAGAATAAGAATCCTTTTGAGCCTGGATCTTGAATCCAGTGGCGAATAGAAAAGCTTTGCCCCTGGTTTTTATCAAGATATTCAAAAGCCTTGATGGCAGAAGAAAGAGTTGCTCGTATTGAAAGTGCTGTCTTTTCAGAATCTGGATCCATCATTGAAGAAGCCGCTGTGTTTTTAAAATAAGCGTGCACATTTTTTAAGTCGCTATAAAGAGTAAGTTGTAGTAGCTTTTGCATGCTATATTCTTTTTCTTGATTAAGTTTTTTAGCAGCTACCGTTAAAACTGTTCGTGCGGCATTGGACCAAAAAGGGTCATAACTGGTTTGCGGCACAACAGATTCAGCAACTGTATCAAAAAGATAATCCTCTTCACACTCCAGCCATAAATTCCATGGTTGAGAACGCTGATCAAGGGGATTAAGGATAATATCTTTTTGTGGATCATAAAAATTATCAACAAAAGATCCCGTCGTATCAACAATCACCGCTTTACCATTTTGTGCACGGATTTGCAGTAATAGTTCGTTCATAGCATTAGTTTTACCGCATCCTGTTGTTCCGACAATCAGAGTGTGCTCCATTTCTGAATCCAAGACATACGGCACACTACCAATTGTAATTCCAGAGGCTAGTTTTTGTTGTTTAAGTAATTTTCTAAGAAATTCAGGCATTGTCAGGTGTGCACCTGATAAAACCTTAGTTTCTTGTTTTTTTCTGCCCATTCGGACCCAAAACCAGGAAACCAGCACAGAGCCAACGATGGCAATTAAAGCACTCTGCAGAAGCTTCTTAATAAGCGACAAGCTAATATAATCCAACATGCGCAGCACCACCTCTGAATGCAGTATGGTGTAATCACTAACGGAATATCCTTGAGGATCACCTAGATGGTAAATCACACTAGAGGAAGACAAAGAAGAAATCGCCGACGGGCAGTTACTCATAAAGTATGCTTTCGCATAGACACCCACCAACCAAAAATCTTGCCAAGGATGTTCCAAGTACACGAGTAACACAAAACTCAATAAGAAAATTCCTATACTTACCTTAAAGGTTGCCACCATCACCTGCTTAATCATTCGGATCTTATGAAGCTGGGTTTGCCCCCCTTGCGTGAACGAATCTCCTATCATATTAAGACCTCCTGAAATGTATGTTTTTTGGTAATTTTTCTATGTTCATCACGCGCATTTTTTGCGTAATTACATGGATTTTTAAGAATTGAACGGGTATAATGTATCTATGAAAAATATAGATCAACAAGACATGCAAGTTAAAACCGTTCACAAAATGCAAAAGGTGCTTGATGACTCCATCAAGACGTTGCGCTTTTTGTGGCGCCATGCGTGTGTATTGGTAATGCTTGGCATGATGGTTAGCGTTGTGAGCTTGCAAACAGCAAACTGGAGAAACATCCTCATTTCTCTTGTCATTGCTGGTCTTGTTGATTTCTTTAAAATGAAGATCAAAATACGATTTACTGCACAACAACCTAACCCTATCACCGAACATATGCTGGAAAGCCAACGAAAATATATAGCTTGGTCCACAAATCCTGCCATTATGGGATCTCCTGCTTATAATTTTTCTCGTAGGAATACTCCTAAATATACTAATGATACTCATTTTTGTTGAGATTCTCCTATTTTATCCCATGTGCTCTTGCTAAATTCCACCGCATCATCAGCTAGATTTTTAATTTCTTGAATTCCTTTCGTACCTACTCTGCGAACAACCCCTTTTCCTTGTTCAACTTGAAGCTCGTTTCTCAAGCTGATTCCTTGGCTCTTTGTATCTAATGAGACTGAGGCAATTTCTCGACGTCCCTGAGTAATCTTTTCCTCTGCATTTTGTCGTGTTGAAATACCTGAAGTAGTAGCAATACCTCCCGCTTGATTTCTCACATGCTGGAGACTATCGTTCGTCACGGCATAAGATTGATGCCCTTGCTCTGCATCGTACTGACTTCGCACCTGCACTGATGAAGGTGCAGAAACTCCGCCTGGGTTTAATCCTCTTTCCGCCATATAACGTCCCGCATAGGCCATCGCCATTTTAGGATCATGCGCCATAATATATGCAGCTCCTCGCGTTCCTAAATGTCCTTTGGTATTATCCGCTGGTTGTCGTGCTAACCACTCCCCAAACTGCTGACCGGCGTTGTAATTAATCGTTGAACTATTAGCGCGAGTAAAGCTTGCTTGCTTATTATAATCATCTGCTGTCCTAAAGCTTTTTGCTGCTTCACTACGTTGATTCATCCCTTGCTCATACGCTCCGGAAGTTTCTTCTGCTAATCGTCGCGCTTTTTCATCAGTAATTGAGTGCGATAGCTGCTGAGAAGCTGAAGCCGCTTCCCTCACCGCTTCTTGGTAGTTATTATCTTCCACAAATCTCTGAGCTTTAACATATAATTCATTTTCTGAAGCACTTATACTACCTCCCCCACCTACAGCTCCTCCTAAAGATCCTCCAACATTTGCAAGAATTTGAGCTGCTTTAATAGTATCTATCTGATTCTGCTTTCCAAATTCCTTAGCGAGATTCGCCCCGTGATGAATAGCTTGGCTTTGCTCCGTACTGATACCAAGGTTAGTACTGTCCCCAGAACTCTCAAGCTTAGATAAGGTATCACTTAAGCTCACAGCAGAACGCGCACTGCTGCTAAGATGTTGTGAAGAGCTCTCACTTAAATTCATGGCATTTTGATAACTTCTGCTTGCCATTTCGGAGAGCTGCTGGCTTTGAGATTCTGCAATGTTAAGGCTAATCGGCAAGTTTGAGGTACCCACATTCGAAATCTGCGACCCATCTGCCATGGTCGTCATTTCCACACGACCATCTGTTAGGGAGAAGGAATGGGCTTTATATGCTGCTGCGTTCGAACGCTGCAACATCGAACTATTAGAAATCTGCACGTTCCCTTCCGAGACATTCCCAAAACTTAAATTCCCGGAGGTGATTTCTGAGGCCGCCATACTTGCAGCACCCTGACTGACATTGCCTAAGTGCGAGGCCATGTGCACAAAGCTTCCAACCCCTTTGACAATAGCGATACATAGGAAAGGGATACTCATCGCTAAATACCCTGCCATGGAAGCTATGTCCGCATTGAGATTTGTAAGTCCCACGGAACTTGCAATGGTTACACCCGCTTCGTTTGATAATGAAAGAAGGGATAACGTCTTTGAACGTGCTGCCATCGTCATGATGTAGTTCAAAATCGCATACAGCGGCGCCCACATTTGCAACCAGAGGAGAATTTGTGCCCAGCTCAACAAAAAGCGATAACCAAACGGCAGAAGCGCCATCGGGATAATAAAGAGGAAACACGCATAAGCAATCGCTTCTAAGACCGCTTTCATCGTCGGCAGCGTTTCTCCAGCCATTGCTCCTAAGGTCTCATAGGTCGAGCGCTGTTGTAAGTAGGCCCTGCGTGCAGCAAAGTTTTGCGCATTACCCACGGCAGCACCATTGGCTTCAATTCCATCAACGATACTGTAAATCATCATCTGTTGTTGGATAATCTCTTGGGCTGATTTCGCCATATTGCCTAGTGCCCCGTAACTTATCGGCAAGTATTTAAGCAGTTCAGCCTTACTATTAATCAAGGCATGATTACCAAAGATCTTTTTGCCAAAGATCGTAGCGCTTCGATCTAATTCTTGTCCCCATAAACGATTAAACCGTGCTACCCCTTCCCGGCACGTAATAATCTCCGGCCTTCCTGCCATGGTGCCTACTTGGCGTGGCTCTCTCCATAAAAAGGAGCGCACTGGTGAAGCATTGGTAGACACCAACCCCCAAATATCATCACTATGTCTGAGATCTTCAACCGTGTACTTACGCCCTAACATCGCATCATAGAGAATACATTGCCCCACAAACCCGCGCATGTTTTCTGCTAGGTCTTCATTGGTAATATGGAAGGATTTGGCTTGCTGGATGATATTACCGGCAAACAAAGAACCTGACTGTTGATACTTAAGATCATCGGGAAGGGTAAAGACTTTTTCCACTTGTTCAGTAATAATATTGCCGAATTTGCTGATGTACCCAGCAAAAGCCGCAAGGCCATAGGGAATATGATCAACTTTTTGATGGAATTTCGTGACCGGATCATGAATCCAGACACTAGCTTGCGGTGCAAATAATAAAGTCGTAATAACTGACATCGGAATAATCCAGTGGGTTAACGGCTTCATCATATCCCCATACACCGCATAAAGAGCAGCCCAAAACACCCCTAAAATCATGCCAATGCGTTTAAGAGGTTCATAAAGAGTGCCGGTATGCCCATTCAGACAAGCCGCAATCGAGTTAAAGACGCCTTGAAGAATTTCTCCATTACCGAAGGTGTAGATATCATATTCCATTGTTATCTCCTCTTCCTTACATCCAGTTATAGTCATTGGCAACGTTGCCCATCATCACGTGCAGCTGCTTCTCAATGACTTGGGTCGATTGGATCATCGATAAGTGGCTATCCATTTGCTGATAGGCGGATTGACGTTTTTGGGTAATGCGTTCACGTGCATAGCGCAATTGAGTTAAGAAGCGATCCATATGCGCATCATCAACCTGAATCGATTTCAGCTGCGCCACACTGTCATGAACAATATCAATCACTTCAATGACGTATTTATAGAGGATATCAAGAGCAATCAGCTCTGCGTATTGATGCACATCTATGGGTGCATAGCCCTTACGAAACGCCGTACTCACATTTAACATTTTATAGACAGGTAATCTTGTCGAATTGAGAAAGTCTTTCTCTTCAGCGGTAGGCTCGGTATCGGCATAGATCTTTTCAATCAGACTTTCTAAGATCAGGTGGGTCTTTTTGAACAAGGCATGCGATTCTGGCAGATTGATGTGCTGCATCACGGGACGCAGACACTTAGCATCATCACACCGGTAAACCGGCGTATTGCCTCCATTAAGCAGACCATTTAAGACATCATCCCGGTCTGCATGCCCAGGAAGAGTTAAAATTTCAAAAGACTCCTCACTTTGGCGAGCAATAATCGAGCCCACCAAGGTTAAGAAGAGTTGCGCGAGTTCTTGATCGGTACTTAAAAACGCGTTGGTTTGAATCGCCTTCCAGGCCAAGTTAAATTCTCCGACTAACATATCTTTAAACCGCGGATCCTGATTAATCTTATTTAAAATCCCCCCACGATCTCCTTTTGCCCCACATCCATGGCGAGCAGAGGCATAATCTGAAAACTTACCAAACTTCTCTTCCGTTCCCATTGCTTGGCAGAGATATTTACTTGCTTGGTCCGATTGTGGCCAAATTCCCCCCAACATCGTCGCCGCGGCTTCACAAGAGTTAATATTGGTCTGGTTAATTTGGGTGGCTAAGGCATTGAGTTCATTCATGATGTTATAAATCTGTGGGCTCACGGTTTGCACCGCCAGCATAAAGGCATAAGATGCCGCAGACGAGCCGATGTTACGCATCATCTCCACCATGGCATCAGCTCTTATATGCGAAAATCCCCCCGTCCACAGATCAATCCCGCCACATCCGGCCCTAAATCCAGGCATTTGCACAGTGGCGAGTTGCGCATTTCGGCTGCCGGTCCGCGCCATAATACTGCCACCAGTGTAATAGCCAGCCGATTGATCTCGGTAGGCTCCAGGCGCCGTCACGTTACTCGCCATGCCCGCACTTTTGAAAAACGCCATGAGATCTTGAGCAATCGGGGCATAAAGATTTGCTCCCTGAGCTATAATGAGGGTAATAAGTGCGTTCTTGGTTTTGAGAGATAAAAACGCTAGAGTACTTTTAAGATAACCAACAAAATGCCCCCATGCAGATTGATATTCCTGAGGACCTAACTGATTCGTTAACCTCTCTTGCCAAGGAACTAGACACCAACGTCCAAAGCCTTGTTCTTTATGCAGTGCAAACCTATCTTTATTCTTTGCGTTCGATTGAGCATATGAAAAATCCTGCTGTTGCCGAAGCTTTTGAGCAATGGCGCCGTGCTGTGCAGCAATCCGTAGCCTCTTTTGAAACGTTAAAAGCGACATAATCTTTTTCATACTTTCACCAAACTCATAATTCGTATTTCCATTTGATCAATACTCGTCATCCCAAAGGCTATTGGAATGACATGACCAGTATTGGGATTAACTGCAAACAAGGCTGGCATGACTTGACCTTGTTCACCTGGTTGCCACTGCTCAAACAACCCATTATCCGGTTGAGCATTAGGGAAAAGCTCTAGTTGTCCTCCGTCTAAACTGATGGGCAGAACTTCCCAGCCATACTGCTCGCTAAACTGCTTCACAATCGGGGCAAACTGATGACAATACTCACAATTGCCACTGAAGAAGAAAAATAGCCCATATTCCTTTGCCAATGATTGGATGGTTTCTTTCACCTGTTTTTTTTCTAAATCAAGATGCACATGACGAGCCCTCTGATTCACTGGCGAGACAAGAGTGTGATCAAGCGTTGGGTTTAAAAATACATTTTGCATCCACCCCTCACTAAAAGCTTTAGACCGGTCAGTTAAATCTTTTTGCATATTTTGATACGCACGAATCTTTTGAGGTGTAGGGTCCATCCAAGCTGCCGCAAGACGGTTTTCGAGTTCTTCGCGATAGCTCGCCACAATTTCTTTGGGGGATTTTTTCTTTATTGATTTTTCGGGTGAGGCTTTTACTGCTGCAACAGCAGGTTCTTGTTTTTTTTCCGTTTCTACTTCTACTTCCTGAGGCTCATACCAATGCCAACCCTTTTCATGATTTTGGTAATAAGATGCTGCTTTTAAACTCGAGATAAGAATTAATCCCACTAAGAATGTAACCTGTCTTTTCATACCTTTTGTCCCTATCATCTTAAAGCTCATCTCTTGAAATATTTGTTGATGGAGTATCAGCTGTTGTTACTTCAGCGTCGGAGATTTCTACCCTCTTCGTCATTCGGGACATATTTTCTCGGATGCGATCTAGCTCAACACCTTGGGCAATATGTTCCTGCGCTTTTGGCTTGAAATTGGCTTGCACATCTTCATAAAGTTCAGATAAGTTCATGCGCGACATGTCGAGGCGACTTAACTCATCTGGAGTAAGTCCTCGGCAATCTGGCCCCTCTACATCCCCCCATCCAAGACCAAGTTGTGCCCTTCCTTGAGAATTGATAAGTCTGGCGAGTTTTGTGCCAAAACAACAAAAACTTGATTTCTTACGAATACAATATCCTGTTCCAAGGAGTTTTTCGGCACAGTATGTACCCACAAATACGCAGCGTTTATTTATCCTCCAATCGGCAAGCTCGCTCTCTTCCCCACTACACTTAGCAAGGCCTATATCCACACCCCAACCGAAAAGCTTGCAGCAATCCCGAAATGCTAGGCAATCTCTACGGCACTGCCTTGATTGGCCTTTAAAAATACCTACGTTAGCTTGGATATCATTTTGAACTTCTTTTAAAACAGCCAAATGGGCCATGGCATTGAGCATTTCCCCATTGGCTTCATAATCACTTTCTGCACAGTCACCGGTTAAACAAAAGGGTGACTTTTCTCCAACAACCCTGTATTTACGTGTTTTTTTCTTAGGCGAAGGACACCTTAGTTTTTTTTTCCAAGCCACGCAGACACCACCTATTTCTTCAACACAGACAGAACTATTATCGATGCATCCTTTAGCTCTGAGCGCCTCACAGGTTCTCTCGATCTTTTTTAAACAGACATAAGTATAGGTTTCTTCCCAGTGATCACGTGTAATAGGTTCTGTTTCTGTAAAAGGACCATCAGACTTGGGACTAACAATAGGACCACTAATCGTCCGTGTTGCTGGTTCACCGTGGACCCTTTCAACATAATGACAACGTCCTTGATCGCTTTGCTCTTCAAGATGCGTGCACCCATCCTCCCACTCTTCGGATACAATCTCAACTTTACGTGCTTGCGCAACCACAATTTTTGAGCAGCAACTACCACACCAACTTAGTTGATCACGGTTGTTTCTGCGCGCTGCACTAATACTGTAATTAACATGTCCACAGCAATATTTTTGCGTTTTTTTAATTTCAGGAATAACTTGAATTTTAATAACCAACTGCTTACGACACGTTTGTAGGTACTCCTTCCCGCCTTCCATACACTCAACAATTTCATCCTGATCTTCGGTACCGTTGGAGGTCTCTACAATCATTTCCTGCATCGTTTGCTCAGGGTTTGCAGTCGCTCGATTGGCATTAATAAATAACGGGTCTGTACTTGGATCAATAACAAACTTCTGTCGCGTCCTTGAATTCTCAGAAATCACCACGGCAGCTTGGTTAGCTCTCACCTCAGCGCTCGTCGCACCGCCAATTGAGCCATTATCCAAAGAGGCTTCTTTTGGATTATCGGTCACAAATCCTGGCACGGTCGAAGGAGAAGTGCCGGCTGCTGCCTGCACTCCTCCTAAAAGAGAGCCCGCCATGGCTTTCCCCTCGCTATGGCCGTTTGTCATTGCCTGCAAAGACGTGACCAAAGCAGAAAGACTTAGCAAGACGATAAAAGCGAACAATCTCATGCCATCTCCTGCAGCTTTTGCGCAGCAAACGCTAGCGATACATTTCCAGATAAACGCCCTATTTCTTGAAGATCCCCCTCTGGTGCTGTTTTTACCTTTATAAATACGGGTACTTGTTGAATTTTATAGGTTTCAAAAAGTTCAGGATTAATTTCTATCCCTGATCTCTCCTCTTCGCCTAACGCTTGAAACGCTGTTTGTGTCTCTTTAAACGAATCCCCCTTAAGACCCCGCATAATAAGAACCGCGCCATATTTCTCGGCGTCTTTAGAAAGAGCTATTAAACTTGCTTTAGGCATCGAAAACGACACAAAAACTAAGATTTTTCGGTCTTTCACAGCTGTATGAATCTGTTGCTCTTTGTCTATTTTCTCTCGGTTTTTCTTGAGGCACCCAGGAGCTATAGCGAGTTCTCCTTTGTTGTCTTGTTGACCCCGACACACCCCTGTTGTTGAAGATTTTACCATCGCCGCACTTTGGTGCGCGTCCGGCATCTCTTGAAGTTTGTCTTTGCTCCAACTCAAGGCATCATTATAAACCTTCTGCAGATCTGGTTTTTCATTAGCTGGGACCGATGCTTCAAGTACCGATAATCCAAAAACTATGCATAAAATTAACCTAAGCAGCATGATCTTTTTCTCCAAATCAAATACCCAAAATCTTCCCCTTGATAAGGGAATTCCTTACTACTTCCCCATAACACTTCGGTTCTGCCAAGTGGATAACATTGACGCGAACCTGTTGTGGGAATGGGATAAAGCATCTGCGTCTTGTATTGCGTTTTTTTGATAATCGGCATCGGGTAGCGATCGCACCAGGCATCTTTACCCACAGTGCCTTTCAGCAACCCTTCGCGATGTAACTTGGCAATCATCCGCTGCAATGCCAATAGACTTGCTTGCACGCCACCGACATGTGCTGGAATGGAACCACTAAAAGGATACATGCTTCCTTGGCATCCCCCACACCAAAATAACTCATCACGTCCAAACCCCGTACTTGCCATCACACAATCAGCCGCACACGCTGCTTGTGCAATGGGATTTCCAAACAGTACGGCTTCTGGGTTGAGAATAAAGGCCGTCTCATCGTCATTCCATAAGGGATCAAGTTCGGTGATGTAGGCAAGGTCAACATCACCTTTTTCCATACAGACCAGATCAACAATCAGTTCTAACCAGTACAACACCGGGTACATATACCAATGCACTTGATAGAAGGAATCGCGCATACGGGATGTGTTCCCATTTTGGTGGCCATTCTCCACCGACCCCGCACCTTGCACGCCACGTTCCATCATCTGAATCCCGCCCATATTGACTAAGCAATAGGGTGTGCGGGTCACATCAACCATGCGCACTGGTTCCCAAAATGAAATCGGAACCCCTACGCGGGGAAAAGGAGTGGAACACGCACATAAGATTTCTCTTAGGTTCTCTGTATCTTCGCCACTTGCCGACACGCGCATACCTCCAATCGTAATCGGGAAAATACAACTCCAGCAGATATCCGAAATCGGATTCACAAACCTTCCCACGCACTTGGCGGTCACAAACGCATGTTGCGAAACGAGAAGAAAAATAAGCCCAATCTTCCACATCGTTTCTATGTCCTCTGCTTGCTTGTCTTTGAGGTTTTTAAGCGCTGTGCTTCTTGATGCCTTGTTGCAACTAAAGTTGCAGCATCAGCCTTGACCTCTTCAATTTTAAGCAACAGGCCATCTTGCCTGACAATCGCAGGTACTTGGGTAATGCCAAGCTTATGGGTAATTTTGCCAAACTGATCAAAATACACAGTTATACCCAGATCTTGCATCATCTGTAAGGGAGCTCCCTTGACTAAAATTACCTTAGCGAGCGGATGGCTTTTTAATATCGAAAATGCCCAGGTAATATGCTCTGGTACGTCTCCATCAATAAACAGTAAGGGTTTTGTTAATTCACGTAATTTTAGTGGATTCACTTTCTCCCCCTTATGATAAAAAATCTTTCCCTGATGATCTTTCAGATCACTCGTTACTGTAATCGATGGATCAAAAGTAAATGTCCGAGGCTCTACGGTATGAATAATCCCCTCTACTGGAGCTGGTCGTTCAACCTGTTTTTTAATCTTGGCTTGAATCTTTTGTTGATGCATGTCCAGTGTCCCCTCCTGCTGCAATTTAGCAAGCCTTGCTTGTATGACCTCGATCAAGTTATTTTCTTCAATGGGAAACAACGTCCCAAAAACTCCTAAATCTTTCGCACAAAGATCTTGAAACAGCAGATAGGTTGCCATTGCTAAAATGCTTAAAGTTTTGGATTTCTGCATGTATCACACCACCGCTATTAAGCGACCTTGTAATTGGTGACGGTGCGCTAGCCCCACCTCAGCATACCGAGAATCAAAACTCCTTGGATGGGGTGCATATAAAAACACATAGCCTTTCGGAATGATCATGGGTTGAATAGACTTCAGAGACCTACCATCCCGTGTCGTCGGATATACTGTCCCAACACGTTTATTACCAACCCAAACCTCTCCATGCTTGTCATAAGAGATCTTGTCGCCCTCTACCCCAATAATTCGTTTGATCAAATTGCCCTGATAAAAGCTGTTATAGACTAAGGTAATATCCCCCCGCTTCGGCTTAACATGCGGAAAATGTATAAAGTAATGCTCGGGCATAGAATGGGTCGTGCTTTTGATGAAATGCACCTGCTCACTAAAGAACCCTACACTTAAGAAGGTGAGCACGAAGGCTTTACCTCCCTGTTTTAGGGAAGATTTGGCAAAACATGGCTTTAACCGTTTAAATAGGGGTACAGTTACACATATACTATTCACTTATTTCTCCTCATTAACTTGTTCTTCCCTCAATGGCGTTAAGGATTCGTTGAGAAGATCTGTATAATCCGGCAGGCTATCAGTTAAAACAGCACCTTTGGCAATTAAAATGACTTTCTTTTCTTGGGCTACCTGTTTAATTTGCTCTTTGAGATCGAAAATTAGCTGCTGCATCACCGCTGCTGGCACCTTGCCGTCCGAATATTGTTGCCCGAGATGGCTGGCTTGGAGATTGATTAATTGACCCATGTCCACCGTTGCAAAAACAGGCTTTTGAAAATAGACATTGAGAATCGCCATCAAGCTTAAGCTAATAGCGACAATGCTGAGGATGAGTGAGAATTTTGGATTAGTGATCATGCAGCTTTCTCCTCAATGTATTGTTGATGGTTAGGGTTCTTCCTTTTCTTTCTTGTTGCCACAATTTTTGAAACTGCTTCATCCATAGTAAATCCTTGGTTTTTGAGATCTTTGACGGCTGCATATTCTTCCGGTTTGGTTGAATACACCACTAACGAAAATGGATCTAGCAACAGCCGCTCGATGGAATAGCCATTTGGCGTAATCACCGCAATCTCTGCAAATTTTCCTTGCTTGGTCTTGACGGATTTGAGCTGGGCTTCCTTTTGCGGTGTCATGGAGATGCGCTTTTGTTCTTTAAGCAAATCAATGGATTCATCGCGTTGCGATAACATGCACAGCGTATCGCTATTCTCAAACACTGCCCGAGCTCCCGCACTTTGATAAAAGTCATTAAGGCTTTGGGTTCCCACCACCAAACCACCAAAATATTTGCGCAAACGCCGGGCCAGCATTTCCATGAAACTACCGCCCTGACCGCCTTGAAGTAGATCCCACGCTTCATCAAAAACAATTTGAAACGGGGTTTTACGATCGCCTAAGAACATCTTGTTGGTAATGTTGACGATCAACATCTGCACCACCACCGCTTGCAAATCTTTGCGCTCTTTTAACTCCTCCATTTCAATAACAATAAACGGATTATCAAGATCCACGGTGCTTGGACCATTAAAGAAGCGTCCATAGCTGCCATCCTTTGTGTAGGGGAAGAGACTCATGCCAAGGTCTTGTGCTTCTTTATCTTTATGAGCGAGTAACCAGTCGGCGATATGCGTGATCGTCGTGTCGTTCTTATAAACGTTCCAGCTTTCTAGCATCGCCTGCTCAAGAAGCGATGCGCCCTTATCCGAGACTCCATGCTTAGGGGCTGCCATCAACGGCAGCACCGACTTTAACATCGAGAGTGCTTCTTGGGCGACTTCCGGATTATCTATTGGTATGGTGGAAAAGGGGTTAATACACAAAGACGTCTCGGCACTAAACTCCATAAACACGCCGCCTAGAATCTCGCAGAGTTTTTCAAAGGATCTTCCCACATCAAAGATAAAGACCCTTCCCCCGATCGCCTTCATGCTTGCTACCATCTCTTGCATAAAGACAGATTTTCCTGAGCCAGAACGTCCAACAACGGCGACGTTGTAGTTGCCGGCATCGTTATCAAAGGGGGACCACGTCTTAACCTGCCCACGTTTTCCGACCAACAACATGCCAGGAGTCTTGGTGCCTTTCCACTCACCTTGAATCGGCAGCAAGTTCCCCGATTCCGTTGAAACCGTGGTTTTAAGCTTTTGCGCATACAACAGCGCTTGCACATAAGAACTTCCCCACATACAAGGGAGGCTACTTAAAAACATCGGCAGATGCAGGTATTTGTTCTTCTCTAACTTCCATTCTTTGGAGATAAAAAGGTTGTTCAGGATTTGCTCGGCGTTATCGATCTCTTCGGGTTCGGCCATTAAGATTACGCCAAAGTGGGTTTGGACAATCCGCTCACCCTTATTCACTTCTTCGCGTAAGAATCCAAGTTCTTCGGCTTCACGTTTACTCTCTGAGATATACTTACCAATCGGGGAAGCCGCTTGCTTTTCCACCCAAGAAGCTTTGGCCAGGAACTTGGTTTTTTGTTTGTCTTGCACCGGGATGGTTAAGCCGTAGTGGATGATAAACGGACAAGGAATTTGCGCTTGATCTCGGTTCTCATCACCAATGAGCTCACTCATGGCATGCAACGACCACATGTTAGGCCAAGAACGCACCCCATAGGTACGCACGGTCACTGTCTCATCGTGTAACTGTAGCTCATCTTTTTTAACTTTGAGGTCCGATTCACTGCAGCTTAAGTGGTCACTGAGTCGTTGGAAGGGGTTCCAGCGAATCTTTGGCACTTTTACCTGTCCAATACGATTGTTAAGAATGCCATCAAGGGTTGATAACAATTCCTCAGGCCCCCACACCACTCCAGGAATACTTAACATCTCTAGGGTTGTCATGAGTTGGCTTTTAATCCGTTCACAGATCTCTTCATCATCGCGTCGACTCTCAGTGCGTCGTAACGAAATACTAAAAAAACACCGAAAATTACGCACCGTAAACGGTTTAAACGGCGACTCATACGCAAAGGATTTCAGATATTCGGCACGTTTTTCTGACATTTTAATCAGCATGCTGGAAGAGTTAGGCGCGTTTTTACGAGCGTCAACATAACTCTCCAATTGGTCCCCCACATGCGGATCCGCCCAAAGCATCACTTGAAACGAACTGCCCTCCGGTAACGCTACCGCAAAGATATTTTCTAACTCTTTTTGCATCTCTACCGATGACCCCACCAAAGGATGAGTTTCGATGACAAACCCGACGGTTTCATCCGAATAAAACAGCTTGGTTTTACGGTCATAAGCATCATATGGCAGCAAATCACAGATTTTATGAAACTGGGCCGATTCTTGCCAAAAGCGTTTAAAAAACGATGCCTTCGGCGTTTCGTTTCCTCCACCCAATAGAGCAATGATTTTTCTGCCGAGCTTTTCTAAAGCCATGATTTATACCGCTTCCCGGCTTTGAGGATCAAGAAACACGGGCGTAGCTTGTGGTGCTAGTAGTTGTGCGGACCAGAAGCTGGGACGATGCACCGTATGCACCACAGACGCCTCATAAAAATTACCTTGTTGGTCTTGAAACGGCGCCACCCAAATCCGCATGACTTGTTCGGCTTGACGGTGAATAACCGTGTTATCGGAAAGAACAATCGGGGTTAAGGAGACAGGCGGTAAGGGTGCCGTTGAAACAAGCGGTGTCACCGTCTTAGCTGCCCTTTCATCCGAATGCACACCGGGAATTTCACCACGATCAATCATGCGATTAACCTCAGAGATCGATTTTGCCCCTACCCCTTCAAAAGCTTGCGTATCAAAACTCTCGTGAGCTGTACTGCATGCGGTTAAGCCCAAAAGAAACAAAGTCAACGACAATAGCTGTGTATCTTTATGACCATTACTTTTGATTAGAGTTATTATTTTCATTTGTTTTCTCCTCCTTGATTAGGAATCCAGGCCTCCACAGGCTTTTGGGATGGTTCTGAGGTATCATGTATTTGACTAAGGCGCTGTTGGTCATTGACCTTAATCATCGCGCCACGAGCCGCCGAATCTTCAAAGGCCACTCCTTGGGTAAAGACAATATCAACCTTACGTCCAGCTTGGATTTGGATCACCGGCTGCATTTGTTCCGCGCGCTTAATGTAAAAATCCGCGTATTTCTCTAAAGCGTTACTCGCCCCTTTAGCCGCGCCAAACTTCAAAATCTCCGGATTGGTCATCGGGTTCGTTTCCGCTAGCCCATTAGAGGGTGAAAAGGTAATAGGGCTACGAGACTGGCTTAAGAAGCCACCCATTCCCGATAAAAACCCACCCACAGCTGCATTGCGCATGCTCTCCCCTGCCCGGTCCACAACTACTCCTCGAAGCCCTGCTCTGCCGTCTTCACCGGCCACATATCCATTGACGTTCATCTCTACTACCTCGCCAGTTTTTCTCTCGGTACAGGTAAGTTTTTCTAAGCGCATATACACACGCTCTGAGGAAATATCGCCATAACAGGCAGCCAGCACATGACAGCCGCACAAATCACTCTTAAATTTACGCGGTAAGGTGCCTGGATCTATTACCTGAAGCAATACCGGTCTGGGATCCGAGCTTGCTTGAATACTCGTAGACGCATCCACGCCTCCCATCATCACCGCACCGGCAAATGCACCGGCAGGAATCGTGTTATCAACGGTTTTTAGTGCTTTGTTCTTTTTACTGTTGGCAAGCGCTACCGTTAAACGTTGAATACCCTTAGAGCGAAAACGTTTTGGCTGAATGGGAGTTTTTGCGGCAGTAACCTGCGCTTGAGCCTGAGGAGTCCCATTTGACCCGCTCGATTGCACAAAATCTTGCCCTGCAGAAACGCTTTCATGAACCTGCCGTATCTCATCTCTAAGTGCAGGCAAAGCTCCCATCCCTTGAGGAACCATCTGTTGAGAAAGTGCTTGGGGTTGAGGTGAGGATTGAGGACGTTGCTGATTGATCTTGAGCAAGATATCCAAGCTCTTTTGCATCGCATCTAAACGTTGTGTCTGGATGCTGAGGTCATTGGTAAATTTCTCGGCCCAGACCTCTTTGCTATTTAACCGTGAGGCGCCGCTCGTAACCGGGGCTTTATAGCTTTTTTGTTTTTTAATAGCAACGGGTGACTGGTGCGTAATCACCACCCCTAATCCCACAACGATGAGGATTAAAGCCGCAATAACAGCATATAACCTCGCCGTTTGCGCACTCTTGCGAAACTTAGCAATTACGGAAGCAATAGGGCCGTTTT
>JACCDN010642511.1_pt1 | contig 49769 bp, 49 predicted proteins | sample 7441691 | NCBI WGS metagenome assembly JACCDN01 (sample SAMN15323439, study PRJNA562643) | freshwater metagenome | isolation source: river surface water | place: USA:Blue River Watershed | collected 2017-08-16 | reverse complement strand
GGCAAGTGGAGGCGGTGGAATTGATGGTGGCGAGCAACACCATCACGGTGGCGCACGCCGACGCCTTGCTCAAGGCCACTCCCCCAGAGCAGCGCACCGACTTCAAACCCACCGAGCGCGACAAGCAACTGGCGCCCATCGAGCAGATCGTCAAACTGGAGAAGGAAATGAGCCAGGTCCAGACCCAGTACAAAGACGCCGAGGAAAACTACGGCTCAGACCTGCTCAACCTGGTGGTGGCCAAGGGCTACCTGACCAAGCTGCTCGGCAACGATGCCGTCAAAAGCTACATCACCCGGCACGAGCCCGAAATCCTCGAGCATTTCGAGTTGGTGGTGAACACCGTCAGCATGGAGGAGGCGGTGCAGCAGCAACTGGAGGCCGACGGCGAATTCGAGGAGCATTCAGACAGCAACGAACAACCGGCTGTAGAAAACACGCCTCCCGATTCTGAAAATGACAACGAACCCCAAACACTGGGAGGCGCCGCCGCCACCGAATAGGAAGCACACATGAAATGAGCGATAGGAATGTCATTGCCGCGCTGCAAACCCGAAGGGTAAAATGCTGACAATAAAGATAACCTTCGGAGGTGGCGATGCACTGGTATCTCGTTCATACCAAACCCAGACAGGAAAAGTGCGCCTTGGACAACCTCCTCCGGCAGGGTTATCAGTGCTACCTCCCGACTCTCCCCTCAGAAAAGCTCCGCCAAGGACTGCTAACCGTTGCGGACGAGCCCCTGTTTCCGCGCTACCTGTTCATCCGACTGGGCATGGGCGACACGGCCAAGAGTTGGGCGCCGATCCGTTCGACCAAAGGCGTCAGTCGTCTGGTCTGTTTCGGGATCGAACCCGCGCGGGTGGATGATGGTCTGATCGAACTATTGCGAACACAGGAAGCGTCGGTGCAGACTGAGCCGGAGCGGCTGTTCAAGCACGGCGAGCGCGTGCGCCTTACGGAAGCACCGTTTGCGGGCATCGAGGGCATCTACCAAATGGCCGATGGCGAGCGTCGAGTCATGGTGCTGATCGAGATTCTGAGCAAGCCAGTCGCGGTGCGTGTCGCACCGGTCAGTTTGCGCAAGGTGAGCTGAGACGCCTACCTCGTATTTATTGCCTGTTCGGCAAAAAAACAATAAAATTCTGGCAGAATTCCGTTCGTCCATCGAACTTGCGGTAGTAGCCTTTGCCGCACTTTATTGCTCCGGACCCCCTGCTAGAACCCGCTGACCGCGCTTGCTGATCGTGAAACGGCATGGCGGTAGCGTGCCTGAACACTATTGGCGTTGCTCGTGGCTTTTCAATACCAGTGTTAATGGACTGGGCGATGCTTCACATGAGTTCGGGTTAGTTAGGAAGTGCCCCATTGTCCCAAATCCAGCTACCCCTTCTCCATCTGCTTCATAAGCTATTTAGGCATATGGCACCGTCGCGGCGTATCCAGGTGCTATTTCTGCTGATGCTTATGGTGCTCGCTTCATTCGCTGAGATGATTAATATTGGGCTTGTGGTGCCGTTTTTGGCAGCACTTTCAGCTCCTGAGCGCGTTTTCGACTTCCCGATTGTGCATTCGATTGCAGAAATGGCTGGCATAACTCAGGCACAGCAGGTGTTATTGCCCATGACTTTCTTGTTTACGGGGGCTGTAGTGGTGGCTGCCGGGATGCGCTTGCTTTTGCTATGGACTACCAGCAATCTTAGTCATTCAATCGGATCTGAATTCAGTATTGACATCTACCGACGGACCTTATTTCAGCCATACGCCGCACATATCGAACGTAACAGCAGCGAAGTGATCAGCGCGATCACGGCGAAGACAAATCATGTCATCGCCATCATCATGCACGTCCTCACTTTGATTGGTGCCGCTGTGATGATGTCGTCGATCCTAATAGCGCTGATGATGGTGGATCCGTTGATCGCCACGGTGGCATTTGGCGGGTTCGGGGCGATCTATGCGATCATCATCCGATTCACCAAGGGGCGGTTGGCATACAACAGCCAGTGCGCCGCACGCGAATCGACCCAGGTGGTCAAGACGCTGCAGGAGGGTCTTGGCGGTATCCGCGATGTCATCATCGATGGCAGCCAAGCGGCTTATTGTGAAATCTATCGGAATGCCGACGTGCCTTTGCGGAAGGCGCTGGCGAGTACTGCCTTCGTAAGCGCCAGCCCGCGCTTTGCCTCTGAGGCGCTCGGCATGCTGCTGATTGCCAGTATGGCCTACGCATTGGCGCAGCAAGGCGGCATTGGCGGCGCGATCCCGGTCCTCGGGGCACTGGCACTGGGTGCTCAGCGCGCGTTGCCAATCATGCAACAGGCTTACAGTTCGATTACTGGCATTCGCGGATCGCAATACTCACTGCAGGATACGGTGGCCTTGTTTGAGCAGCCACTACCGTTATGGGTCAATGAGCCACTGCCCGAGCCTTTACCCTTTGCGCGCCACATTCGCTTGGAGGGGGCAAGTTATCGCTATGGCGAGGACAAGCCTTGGGTGTTGCATGATCTCGACCTAGATATTTCTAAGGGCAGTCGTATTGGCATCATCGGCCAGACCGGCTGCGGCAAGAGCACGCTGATCGATGTCATTATGGGGCTACTGGAGCCGAGGGAGGGGTGCATGCTGATTGACGACCAGCCGGTTACGGCGTTGAATCAGCGTGCTTGGCAACGGCACGTGGCGCATGTGCCGCAAGCGATCTTCCTAGCCGACTGCAGCATTGAGGAAAACATCGCCTTTGGTGTGCCGCTTGGCCGTATCGACCACGATCGCGTCCGCCTGGCGGCTCGCCAGGCGCAGATCGCCGATGTTATCGAGAGCTGGCCGCAGGGCTACAGGACCCCGGTCGGCGAACGTGGGGTTCGCCTATCTGGTGGCCAGCGGCAGCGTATCGGTATCGCGCGTGCTCTTTACAAGCGCGCCGACGTCATTATTTTTGACGAGGCGACCAGTGCGCTCGACAGCGAAACTGAGCAGGCAGTCATGCAGGCCATCGGTAGCTTGAGCAGCAACCTAACCGTTATCATCATCGCCCATCGCACGTCAACCCTGAAGGGGTGTACCCGCATCATCGAGCTTGAGCGGGGAGGCATCAAAAGGGCTGGTAGCTATCGGGAAATTATTCAGCCTCACGCTCACCTATGACGCAGCACATGCCTTACGAAGTAATTCCCTATGGCCGCCAGGACATTAACCAGGCAGATATTGACTCGGTGGCCGCGGTATTGCGTGCTGACTTTCTCACCCAGGGGCCGGTAGTGCCTGCTTTCGAGCGAGCGGTGGCGCGCTATTGCGGCGCCCGCCATTCCGTCGCTACCAACAGCGCCACCAGTGCTCTGCATGTCGCCTGTTTGGCGCTCGGAGTCGGCCCGGGCGATGTCGTGTGGACGACGCCAATTACCTTTGTCGCCAGTGCCAATTGCGCGCTGTACTGCGGTGCTACCGTGGATTTTGTGGACATTGATCCGCGCACGTACAACATGTGCCCCGAGCGGTTGGCGGAGAAGTTGGAACAGGCCGAGAAAAGCGGCAAGTTGCCCAAGGTCGTCATTCCGGTGCATATGTGCGGGCAGTCCTGCGACATGGCAGCCATTCATGCGCTGGCAGTGCGATACGGCTTCAAGGTGATAGAAGACGCTTCGCACGCCATTGGCGGCAGCTACCGCGGCGATCCGGTCGGTTGCGGTCGATATAGCGACATCACTGTTTTCAGCTTCCACCCGGTGAAGATCGTCACTGCAGGCGAAGGCGGCATGGCCTTGACCAATGATGACGGCCTGGCGCGTCGCATGGCACTGGCCTGCAGCCATGGCATCACAAGTACGGCGTCGGAAATGACGTCGCGACCCACTGAAGAAATGTGGAACTATCAGCAGATCTCGCTGGGTTTCAATTTCCGCATGACGGACATCCTCGCCGCGCTCGGCCTCAGCCAGATGCAGCGGCTCGACGACTTCGTGACGGCGCGCCACGCCATCGCGGATCGCTACGAGGAATGGTTGGACGGGTTGCCTATCGTGCGGCCGTATCAGCAACCGGACGCTCGGTCCAGCTACCACCTCTACGTCATCCGTCTCAAACCTGAGGATGTCAAGCGCAGTCAGCGCGAGATATACGAAAGCCTGCATGCGGCGGGTATACGTGTGAATCTGCACTATATCCCGGTCTATCGCCAACCGTATTACGAGGCATTCGGCTTCCGCCCCGGGTATTGTCCAGCGGCGGAACAGTACTACCGGGAGGCCATGAGCATCCCGATGTATCCCCAGCTGACCCAAGAGCAGCAGCGCCGCGTGGTCGATTTGATGAAAAAGGCAATGTCTATATGAAGCTTGCGGTTATCCCTGCTCGAGGCGGCAGCAAGCGGATTCCTCGAAAGAACATCAAGGAATTCAATGGCAAGCCGATGATTGCGTGGTCCATTGAAGCGGCGCTTGGCTGCGGACAATTCGACAAGGTGATCGTATCCACCGACGATGCCGAGATCGGCGAAGTAGCGTCGAAGTTCGGCGCAGAAGTGCCCTTTGTCAGGCCCGCCGAGCTGTCCAACGACCATGCCGGTACCACCGAGGTGATCGGGCATGCTACCCAGTGGGCACTCGGCCAGGGCCACGATGTTCAGGCCGTCTGCTGCATCTACGCAACGGCGCCCTTCGTCCAGGCCGATGACCTGCGCCGCGGCTGGGACCTGCTGTCCGGCGGGGACTGGGACTATGCATTTACGGTGACCGAGTTTGCGGCGCCCATCTTCCGGTCTTTCCGTCAGGCGGCGCAGGGCGGCATTGAGATGTTTTTTCCGGAGCATTTCCTGACGCGCTCGCAGGACTTGCCGGTGGCGCTGCATGATGCCGGCCAGTTCTACTGGGGCCGGCCGCAGGCCTGGCTGGAGCGCCGGCGGGTTTTCGATCTGCGATCGGCGCCCATCATCATTCCGTCTTGGCGCGTCCAGGACATAGACACCGTCGAGGACTGGACTCGCGCTGAACTGATGCTGCGTGCCTTTATCTCGCTGAATCCGTCGGATTGATGCGGGTCCTGATCCGGGCAGATGCTACGCAGGAGTCCGGCTCCGGCCACGTGATGCGTTGCGCCGCGCTGGCGCAGCGCCTGCGCCGTGCCGGCGCACAGGCCGACTTCGTTTGCGCCCCTTTGCCTGGGCGGCTGCACGACTGGTTGCTGCGGCAGTCCTATGGTGTGCACCTTCTGGACCCACTGGACAGCGGCGCACCGGAAGGCTGGCGCAAAGATGCACAGCAGACGGCGCAGCTTGCCCGCGCGCTCGGCGCCGTGGACTTGTTGGTAGTAGACCACTATGGTCTTGACCGACGCTGGGAAACCGCCATGCGTCCATTGGTGCGGCGCATATTGGCCATTGATGACCTGGCGGACCGCGACCATGACTGCGACATTGTGCTGGACCAGAACCTGCACCGCGACGCGCCCGTCCGCTACCTGAACCGGGTGCCGGTGTCCACGCGGCGGTTCGTCGGCCCCGGCTATGCGCTGTTGCGCGAAGAGTTTGACGATCCGGCGCTGCTTCGGGCTCGGAACGGCGCGCTGCGCCAACTACTGGTGTTCTTTGGAGGCACTGATCCGGGTAATCAAAGCCTGAAACTCGTCGAGGCCTTGCGGGGCATGGGGACGCTGGCGCCGCAGACCACGCTGGTGCTGGGCCCGGCCCACGGGCACCCGGCAGTGGTGCGGGCGCTGGCATCCGGGCTGACCGGGCTCACCGTGCTGGACGCGACCGACAATATGTCGGCACACATGGCGCAGGCCGACCTGGCGATCGGCACCTGTGGCGTCGCCGCTTGGGAACGCTGCGCGCTGGGCCTGCCCAGTCTGATCGTAGTCACCGCAGAGAACCAGCGCGAGGACGCGCAAATGCTGCATGCGATGGGCGCGGTGCGGAACCTTGGGGATGCGGCCGACGTGCAGGTGTCCGATTGGATCGATGCATTGCAGTCGCTGCGCACCGCGCCGCATCGTCTGCAGGCAATGTCGGTGGCGGCTGCGCAGGTCATGCATGGGCGCAGCGCAGCGTTGGCAGAATTCGAAAACACACTCTTGAATGGCTAAGGCAGATCATCCCTTGTACCGTCACCTGCGTGATGCCTTCGGTGCCGCGCAGGTACTGCCGGTGGTGCGCGCGTCGCTGGGCTTGATGGCCAGTCTGCAGGTCTGGCGCGCGGGGGGCCACGCACCCGTAGTTGCGCTGTGCGCCAACGTATGCCACGACGTGGTGGCGGCCGTACTGGGAGCCGGCATGCGCCCACTGTTCCTGGACATGGACCCGGCCAGCGGACAGGTGCCCGAGTCCGAGTGGCGGCGCGCGCGCGCGCAGGGGGCTTCGGTGGCGCTGGTGGTTCATTTGTACGGCAATCCGTCAGATGTGGCCATGGTTAGAAGGCACTTTCCTGCCGGGGATGCCCTGTTGGTGGATGATGCGGCGCAGGCGCTGGGCGTGCAGACGCCTAGCGGTGCTGCCGGTGGTTTGGGGGACATTGGATTGCTGTCATTTGGCCCGACCAAGCACATCAGCACCGGGGGCGCTGCGTTGCTGTTCCGTGCAAGCACGCTTGCGCAGGAGGTGCATCTGGCGCTGCGGGCGATCCCGATGGTGTCGGTGGCGGAGGCTGACAGGATGAGGGCGCAGTTTCGCAAGGGGCTGGAAAGGGCGCGCCAGCAATTGCGCAATACCGCAGGACAAGATACCGCGGCGTTTGCCGGCCTGCTGGATGGATATACGCCGAGCCTGTCGGAGTGGCCAGGCACCGTAAACCCAGAAGCTACTTGGCAAGCGCTTCAGAGCTATGCGTCAGAACGACAGTCTCGTTGCGACAAGGCTGCGCTCTGGGCGCAGTTGTTGAGGGACACTGGCCTGGAGCCGGTGGGCATGGGGCCGCCGTCCGTGCCCTGGCGCTTTGTCTGCCGGCTGCCTGGCTTGGCTTGGATGGACCAGCACCGGCTTGGCCAGTCGATGCGCCAGGCGGGCCTTGATGTGAGCCATTGGTATCTGCCCGCGCACTGGATGTATGGCGAAGTCGCCGGCAGCCTGCCGGGCGTGGAGCGATTGGCCAGCGAGGTGTTCCAGTTCTGGCTGGACGATGCAACCACGCTGGAGTCTATCCGGGCGCAAGCAGCGGCTGTCCATTCGTTGCTGGAGACGCTGCCATGACGGTGGGCCACACATGGCTACCCCAAGGCGGAGTCTGTGTGATTTCGCAGCCGACGTTTCTGCCTTGGCTGGGCTGGTTCGACTTGGCGGACCAGGCCGACACCATGGTGATACTGGACGACGTCGCGTTTTCCAAGCAGTCCTGGCAACAGCGCAACCGCATACGCACCGCGCGCGGGCTGGAGTTCCTCAGCGTGCCGGTACGCACCACCGGGCGCCTGGGTCAGCGAATCGACGATTGCGAACTTGCGGACCAGCATTTCGTCCGCAAGATGATTGCGTCGCTGCGGACGAACTATGCAAAGGCGCGGGGGGCAGCCATGCTGGACGAGTTGGCCGAGGTGTTGGCGAAGGGCGCTGCGACAGGCAAGCTTGTGGAACTCAATTGCGCGCTGATTGACTGGATCGCCGCTCGGTTGGAGGTGCAAACACCGATGGTGCGGGCGAGCACGCTTAATGCTGGTGGCCAGCGGGGCGAGCATGTGGCTGTGCTGTGCGAGGCGCTGCAGGTCAACAACTACCTGTCCCCTGCAGGTGCTCTGGATTACCTGCGGGAAGACCGTGCCGCATTTGAATCCCGTGGTATCGAAGTCTGGCTGCATGCCTACGATCACCCTCAATATACGCAACGTCACGATCCATTTATGCCCTACGCCAGTGCACTGGATCTGATACTGAATGAAGGGGCACAATCTGGCTCCATCATGCGTTCCGGCCGCCGTCCCCCACAGTTGTTGGGAGAGGTGCCCATGGAGAAGGAGCAAACAGATTGAAAATCGGTAACCATGAAATCGGGCGCCACCACGCGCCCTTCGTCATTGCAGAAATGTCCGGCAACCACAATCAGTCGCTGGACAGGGCGCTGGAAATCGTCGAGGCCGCGGCACGGGCCGGCGCCCACGGTCTGAAGTTGCAGACCTATACCGCTGACACCATGACGCTCGACATCGATGAGCGCGAGTTCCATATCGGTGACCCAGACAGCCTGTGGAGTGGCACCTCGCTGTACAAGCTATATGGACAGGCCTACACCCCATGGGAGTGGCACGCGCCGATCTTCCAGCGCGCGCGCGAACTCGGCATCGTTCCTTTCAGCACGCCGTTCGACAACAGTGCGGTGGATTTCCTGGAGAGCCTAGACGCTCCCTGTTACAAGATCGCCTCTTTCGAGAATACGGACCTGCCCCTGATCCGCCGCGTGGCGGCTACCGGTAAGCCGCTCATCATATCGACTGGGATGGCTAGCCTGGCCGAGCTCGACGACACCGTGCGCGCCGCCCGCGAAGCCGGCTGCCGCGACCTGGTGCTGCTGAAGTGCACAAGCACCTATCCCGCCACGCCGGGCAACACCAACATCTTGACGCTGCCGCACTTGCGCGAACTGTTCGGCTGCGAGGTTGGCCTGTCCGACCACACCATGGGGGTAGGCGTCTCCGTGGCCAGCGTCGCGCTGGGTGCCTCGGTGATAGAAAAGCACTTCACGCTGCGTCGCGCCGATGGAGGGGTGGACAGCACGTTTTCCATGGAGCCGGAGGAAATGGCGCAACTGGTCACCGAAAGCGAGCGTGCCTGGCAGGCCCTGGGGCAGGTGTCCTACGGCCCGACGCAGGCGGAGCGCAAGTCGCTGCAGTACCGGCGCACGCTGTATGTCACGCGCGACATACATGCCGGCGATGTCCTCAGCGAGGACAACGTCCGCGCCATCCGGCCGGGTCTGGGGTTGCCGACCAAGTATCTGCCGGCGGTGCTCGGCCGCCGTGTGGTGAAGGATGTGCGGCGGGGCACGGCTCTATCCTGGGATCTGATCTGACATGTATACACCCTGGTCGGTGGTGGTACTGGGCTGCGGCAACATTGCCGGCGGCTTCGATCAGGAGCGACCAGAGGGTGCGCTGCCCTACACCCATGCCGGCGCCTATCGCCTCCATGGTGGTTTCTCGGTGCTCACTTGTGTGGAACCCGACGCGGAGCGCCGCGCCGCGTTCATGCGACGGTGGTCGATTCCCGCGGGCTTTTCAAATATGGCCCAAGCTGTCGCGGCCGGTGTGCGCGCTGACGTCGTAAGCATCTGCACGCCGACGGCCTGCCACGCGATGGACCTCGCGGCCGTGCTGGCGTCGCTGCGTCCACGATTGGTGTTCTGCGAGAAGCCTGTAACTGGTTCGGTCGACGAGACCGCGGCGTTGGTCGAGCAGTGTGAGCGCCTGGGCGTCGCGCTGGCGGTGAACCACAACCGGCGTTGGGACCCGGCACTCAGACGGCTGCGAGATGACATTCGCAGCGGGAGGCGTGGCAGTCTGCGCAGCGTGGTAGGCCTGTACAACAAAGGCATTCTCAATAACGGCTCGCATATGCTGGACCTGTTGCGGTTTCTGCTCGGTGAGTTGGATATTGTGTCGGCCGGACAGCCGGTGGCGGACTATTCCGACAGCGACCCGACGCTGCCGCTGACCCTGCGCGGCGCGGGCGGCACGCCCATCGTGTTAGCGTGCGGCGATGCGCGCGACTTCGCCCTGTTCGAGCTGCAGTTCGTGTTTTCCAGCGGCGTGGTCTCCGTGGAAGACGGCGGCAGTCGCTGGCGCGAGCGCCGAGCCGTTCCCAGCGCGGACTTCGCCGGCTATGTGGCGCTGGACGAAGGGCAGATGGCGCCCGGCGGCGATGCCGAGTGCATGCTGGCCGCAGTAGACAACATCCACGGCTACTTGGCGCACGGCGCTGAACTCGCCAGTACGGGGCATAGCGCGCTGGCAGCGCAGCGGCTGTGCGAACAGGCGCGCCAGATGGCACAAATATTGATTAGCAAACACACGGAGTGACGGACATGACCACCCCCCCATCCGAAAAGCTGGCCCTGCTCGGCGGGCCACGCCTGATCCAGCACAGCTTCAAGCGTTACAACCCCATCGGCCGCGAAGAAGTAGAGGCCGCCAAACAGGTGGTCGAGAGCGGTGTACTGTCGCAGTTCCTGGGCGTCTGGCACGAGGACTTCTTTGGAGGCCCCAAAGTGCGGGAATTCGAGCGCCAGTGCGCCGAATTCTTCGGCGTCCGCCACGCGATCACCGTCAATTCGGCCACATCAGGCCTGATCGCGGCCGTGGGCGCCATCGGCATAGAACCCGGTGACGAGGTGATCGTCAGCCCCTGGACCATGTGTGCCAGTGCCACGGCCATCTTGCATTGGAACGCGATCCCGGTGTTTGCCGATATCGAGCCCGAGACCTTCAACCTGGATCCCGCCTCCATCGAGAAGTGCATCACCCCCCACACGCGGGCGATCATGGCTGTGGACATCTTTGGCCATTCTGCCGACATGAACACGATCATGGCCATCGCGCGCACGCATGACCTGAAGGTCATCTCGGACGCTGCACAAGCCCCGGGTGCGAAGTACCAAGGAAAGTACACCGGGACGCTGGCCGACATCGGCAGCTTCAGCCTCAACTACCACAAGCACATCCACACTGGCGAGGGCGGGATATTGGTCACCAACGACGACGCGCTGTGTGAACGCTTGCAGCTGATCCGCAATCACGCCGAGGCGGTCGTGGGGGCCAAGGGCCAGGAAGATCTGTCCAACATGGTTGGCTACAACTTCCGTCTCGGCGAAATCGAATGTGCCATTGGAATCGAGCAGCTGCGCAAGTTGCCGGCCCTTGTGGCGACTCGGCAGCGTGCTGCAGACCTTCTGTCTGCCGGCCTTCGCGGCCTGCCCGGGCTGAAGACGCCGCTGGTCCGACCGAACTGTACTCACGCCTATTATGTGTACCCGATGGTGCTCGACGTCGACTTGCTGGGCGTGAGCCACGAGCGGATCTGCGCTGCGCTGACGGCCGAAGGCATCGAAGGACTCTCGCCGCGCTACGTCAACGTGCATATGCTGCCGATGTACCAGAAGAAGGTTGCCTATGGCTCACGCGGCTTCCCATGGACATCAGAGATCTGCCGCCGCGAGGTGGACTACAGCCACGGAATCTGCCCGGTGGCGGAAACGCTGCACGAGAAGAGTTACCTCGGGTTTGCGATGTGCCTCAACGACCTGACGGACGACGACGTTGCGCTGATGGTGGCGGCGTTCCGCAAGGTCTGGAGTCAGCTGGACCAGCTGGCCTGACTTTCGGGAGAGTCCACGGGTGAGCAAGGACTGGGATGTGACGGAATGCGGCGACCTCGCGCGCTGGGACGAATTCGTGCTGCGTTCGCCGCAGCGAAGTGTGTTCGTGCAGTCGCGTTTCCTGCAGGCCTTGCAGGCGGGATACCGTTTGCTGGTGTGCCTGGAGCGAGGGCACATCGTAGCGGGCGCGGTGGTCATGATGGACGAGCAGGGGCTGCCCATGCGGTCCGTGTTCCCGTTTACCCAGTACCAGGGCATGCTGTTCGCGGACCACGCGGGAATGTCCACACACAAGCGCCAGGCGCGGGAGCTCCGCCTGGCCGAATGCTTGGTGGCCGGACTGGCAGAACGGTATGCCGGATGTTGCCTCTGCCATTCCTGGCGCATACCGGACCTGCGTGCGTTCCAGTGGCACAACTACCATGTGCCGCACAGTCCTCGATTCCGCCAGGACCTGCGCTACAGCGCGGTCCTGACACGCGAGTCCTGGGGCAGCCCGCAGGCACACCTGGCCGCGGTGCGCAGTGTGCGGCGGCAGGAATATCACAAGGCCATGCAGGGCCTGCAGTTGAGGCAACAGGCTGACGCGGCGGTATTGGTCGAGTTGTACCGGCGTACGTTCGCGCGGCAGCAGATAGCGGTGCCAGACCAGGAAATCCGCTTGGTACGCGCCTTGATGGAAGCTTCGTGCGCCGGGGGGTTTGGCAAGATGGCGGTAGCGGCTCTGCCGGACGGCACGCCGGTTTCTGCCGTGCTTTTCCTGCAGGATGACCGTAGTGCCTACTATCTGTTCGGCGCCAACGACCCGCAGTACCGCCACTGCTTTGGCGGGACTTTTCTGCTGATGCACATGATTGCGGACGCCTTCGATCGCGGCTGCCAGGAGGTCGACCTGGTGGGGGTGAACTCGCCCAACCGGGGAGATTTCAAGCTCAGCCTGAACGCGGAACTGCGGCCTTACTTCATCAGTACCTTGGAGGCCGCGTGACCTTCCCGGACTTCGCTGCGCTGCCCCAACCCGTCGGTGTCGTCGCGCACGATGCCGGAGCCGCCAACCTGCTCGCGGCCTGGGTCGCCGAGGCGGGGCAGGGGCCCTTGCGGTGCTGCCTGGCCGGGCCAGCCGGCGCGATCTTTGCCCGGCATGTCTCTAGCCTCCAGCTGCTGCCCTTGGAGGAACTCGTTGGGCAATGCCGGACGATCATCAGCGGCACGGGGTGGGCCAGCGATTTGGAGCACGAGGCGCGGCTCAGGGGGCGGCGGGCTGGTTGCCTGAACATCGCGGTCGTTGATCACTGGACCGATTACCGCGCAAGATTCACCCGCTCCGGGCAGGAGGTCCTGCCCGACGCAATATGGGTTGCCGATGCCGATGCGTTGCGTCTGGCGCAGGCGGAGTTTCCCGGCCTGGCCGTGACCGAATGGTCCAATGCGTACCTGCAGGGCCAGGTGGCGGCGGTACTCCGGCGCGAGCCGGACTATGCGGACCGCGCGAGCCATGTCCTGTATCTCCTGGAGCCTATCCGGGATGACTGGGGGGCGCTGCCGGTGCCGGGAGAGTTCCTGGCCCTGGACTATTTCGTGCATCAGCTTGCGGCGCTTGCCCTGCCGCAGCCTGTTCGCCTGCGGCTGCGCCCCCACCCGTCTGACCCTGCCGGGAAATATGATGCATGGCTCCGGGCGAACGCTGCGCTGCAGCCGCAACTGGACGCCACGTCGACGCTGGAAGAGTCGCTGGCCTGGTCGGGAACAGTGGCTGGCTGCCAGACCTACGCCATGGTGGTCGCGCTCGCCGCGGGCCGGCGCGTGGTCTGTACCATTCCGCCGGGTCGACCTGCGTGTGCGCTACCTCAGGCCGGCATCGTCTGCCTGGCCCAACTGGATGCTTGAGTGCCAATGAAATACTGCAAAAGTTGCCTGCAGCCCGATACGCGGCCCAACAGTCGCTTCAATGACGAAGGCATATGCCCGGCCTGCCACTATGCCGGCTTGGTCGTGCATGTGGACTGGCAGGAGCGGTACGAGATCATGCAGGATCTGCTGCGCCAGTTCCCTCGCCGCAAAGGACAACATTTCGACTGCATCATAGGCGTCAGCGGAGGCAAAGACAGCACCCGCCAGGCTTTGTTCGTGCGCGATAAGCTGGGGCTCAACCCGCTGCTGGCCTGCCTGAGCTACCCGCCGCAGCAAGTGAGCGAACGGGGCGTACGCAACGTATCCAACCTGATCAACCTGGGCTTTGACGTGGTCCTGTCCACGACGGCGCCGGAGACCTGGCGTTCGCTGATGCGGGAGAGCTTCCGTCGCTTCACCAATTGGGCTCGTTCCACGGAACTGGCGCTGTTTGCTTCGGTGCCACAACTGGCGATCCGGTACAACATACCTCTGATCTTCTGGGGGGAAAACCCAGGGCTGCAAGTGGGAGACCTCAAGACGCTGGGGCGCACCGGCTACGACGGGAACAACCTGCGGTACATGAACACACTGTCCGGCGGCGCGATGAACTGGATGCTGGAGTCCGACCACGATATCCGCGACCTGCATCCATTCGTCTACCCGACGACGGAAGAGTTTGACGCGGCCGGGCTGCAGATCGTCTATCTAGGCTGGTTCATGGGTGACTGGTCGGAAGTGAACAATGCCATGTATTCCACGGTGAATGGACTCGAGATCCGCGAGGACACGGTCGAGAACACCGGGGACCTGTACGGCATCACCGCCCTGGACGAAGAATGGGTCACCCTCAATCAGATGATCAAGTACTACAAGTTCGGATTCGGACGCGTGAGCGATTACGTGAACGAGGACATCCGCGTGGGTCGGATCACCCGGGAGCAGGGTGTGAAGCTGGTCGAGCAATACGACGATGCCTGCAGCCCGGCCTACATAGCCAGTTTCTGCGAGTACATCGGGATCAGCGTCGACCAGTTCTGGGAGCAGGTCCATTCGTCGCTGAACCGGGATTTGTTCTACATCGACGACGGTGGCCGCATCCGCCGCAAATTCAAGGTGGGGGTGGGATTGTGAAGCCAATCACCGTCGGTTTGATCGACTACGGCATGGGCAACCATGCGTCGGTAACGCACAGCCTGCGCGACATCGGGCTGCGGGTACGCGCCAGCGACGATCCGCAGGCCCTTGACCAGGCCGACCTGCTGCTGTTGCCGGGAGTGGGCGCCTTCCCCGCTGCCATGCAGGAGCTGCATCGGCGCGGCCTGGTGTCCTATCTGCAGGAGCAGGCCCGTGCGCGCCGCCCTATCATGGGTATCTGCCTGGGAATGCAGTTGCTGACCAGCGCGTCCTATGAGCATGCCCATACCACGGGGCTTGACCTGATCCCGGGCAACATCGTCCCGTTCAGTGACGGGGGATGGCACATCGGCTGGAACACGCTGGAGGTGGCCCACGAGGACGCGCAGCTGCAGTCCAGTGATGGCAAGGCGTTCTATTTCAACCACTCGTTTTACTTTCGCGGGGCCGACGAATTCCAAGCCGCGCGAACCCGCCACGCCGTGCCGTTCGCGTCGGTGATACGACGTGGCAGCGTGGTAGGGCTGCAGTTCCACCCGGAAAAAAGCCAGGGCGCAGGCCGGGAACTGCTGCGCAGCCTGGTAGAAGGACTTGTTCATGCTTAAGAAGCGCCTAGTGGGGGTGGTTACCGTCCGCAATGGCTGGGCGGTGCAGTCGTTCGGCTACCGTCGCTACCTGCCGCTAGGCCGGCCGGAAACGCTGGTCGAGAACCTGGACCGATGGGGTGTTGACGAAATTCTGGTGCAGTCCATCGACCGCACCGCTGCCGGGCTCGGCCCGGACTTCGACTTGCTGGACCGGCTCGCGCGCCTGGGCCTAGGCACGCCGCTGATCTATGGCGGCGGCATCCGAGACGCCGAAGATGGTGTGCAGGTGGTCCAGCGAGGGGCGGACCGCGTCACCGTGGATGCCCTTCTGCATGACGACCTGACCATGGTGCGGCGCCTAAGCGACCAGTTGGGCGCACAGGCCGTCATCGCGGCCATGCCGGTGACGGCCGCCGCGGGGGGGCTGCTGCACCTGGACTATCGCCGGCGCGAGGAATTCCCCTGGCCGGAAGCGGTGGCCCAAGCCATAGAAGGCGGCGTCGTGTCGGAGGTGCTGCTGGTCGACTGGCGCCACGAGGGTTCACCGGCGGCATTCGATGAGGCCATCGTCAACGCCATGCCTTGCAAGGGCGTCGCGTTGATCGTGTTCGGCGGTATCAGCCAGGTGGCGCAGATGCGTTCGCTGCTGGCGCGCCCGCAGGTCGCCGCCATTGCCGTGGGCAACTTCCTCAGCTACCGTGAGCATGCGGTGCAGGAATACCGCAACGAACTGGCCAGCGCCGCGCTGCGACCATCCACTTACGCCACCGAATACTCCCTGATCCGAGATGTCTGAACTTCAGTTCTGCCGGCGCTGTCTGTACAGCACCGCCCACCCCCTTGGCCTGACCCTGGATCACGAGGGTATCTGTTCCGGTTGCCGCATCCACGAGGAAAAGGACCGGCTGGACTGGGACGCGCGCTGGGAAGCCCTGCGCGCCCTCGTGCAACCCTACCGGGATCGCACGGGCCGCAACTATGACTGCATCGTGCCGGTGTCGGGCGGCCAGGACTCCCATTACATTGTTTGGCTGGTCAAGGTCCGCCTGGGACTCAACCCGCTGCTGGTCACCTACAACAAGTACTTCAACACCCCTCTGGGCATACGCAACCTGGCGAACCTGCGGACCCGGTTCAATTGCGACATCCTGTACCAAAACGTCAACCCGACCGCTGCCAAGAACATCACGCGGGAAACCCTGCGCCAGTTCGGCAGCGTGTACTGGCCGATCCTGGCCGGTCACACGGTGTTCCCGGTGCAGACCGCTGTGCGGTACCGCGTGCCGCTCATCATCTGGGGTGCACACCAGGGGCTGGAACAGGTCGGCATGTTCTCGCACGAGCACGAAGTCGAAATGAGCCGACGCTACCGCAAAGACCACGACCTGATGGGGCATGAGGCCGATGACCTGCTCACGGTGTTCAATACCCTCAAGGAAAGCGATGTCTGGCAGTACCGTTATCCGGACGACCGGGACCTGCACGCCGTGGGAGTACGTGGCATCTACTTGGGGAACTATGTGCGCTGGGATCCCAAGGCGCAGCATGAGCAGATGATCCGCGACTACGGCTACAAGACGGCCGCATTCGGCCGGACTTTCGACTGCTACGACCATGTCGACTGTTTCAACTACATGGACCTCCACGACATTCTGAAGCTTTGCAAGCATGGTTACTCCAAGGTAACGGACCATGCCTCGCGCGAAATCCGCTTCGGGCGCATCGACCGCGATCAGGGACTGGCGCTGGTGCGCCGCCACGAGCAGGAGCCGGCCCGGTACCTCGACCAGATTTGCGAGTGGCTGGGCATGCACCCGAAGTCGCTGCAGTTTGTCATGAACGAGTTCCACAACACCGATTTCTGGGTCGAGGAGTCGCCGGGCCGATGGCGCTTCAACGGATGGAGTGCACGCCAGGGCGGGGGCGCTGAGGCACGCGTGCTGCAGGGGGATGCGTACTTTCTGGCCAATGACCGCCTTGAATACAATGCCGGCCCCGGCTACGTCACCATTGGCAAGGGCTATCCATGACATGGAACAACAAGGAAAGATGACAGCATGAACTACAAGACTGAGCAGGAACACTTCTGGTCCGGCGACTTCGGCGACGGTTACCTTAACCGCAACAACGACGAGCAACTGGTGGTCAGCCGCATGGTGCACTTTGGCCGTTTCCTCCGGTCGGCGCCGCTGGTGGGTTCCATCATGGAGCTTGGCTGCAACGTCGGCATGAACCTTCAGGCGCTGAAGCGGCTCAACCCGGGGTTCGATATCGCAGCCTACGAGATCAACCCCAAGGCGGCGCAGATGGCGCGCGACCTCGGTGTCGCCGAGGTAACCACCGGGACCGTGATCGAACCCATCGACACCGGGCGCACTTATGACCTCACCTTTACCAGTGGCGTCCTCATCCACATCAATCCCGAAGCGCTCGGTGACGTCTACGACAACCTCTATCGCCTGTCGAACCGGTACATCCTGATCAACGAGTACTACAACCCGACGCCAGTGTCGGTCGAATACCGAGGCTCCAGTGACCGCTTGTTCAAGCGCGATTTCGCCGGTGAACTGATAGACCGCTACGGTCTGCGCCTGCTGGACTACGGCTTCCTGTACCGCCGGGACAACTACTTTCCGCGTGACGACTCGAACTGGTTCTTGCTTGAGAAGCCGGCGCGCCCCTGACACACAACCAACGGAAACACGGCATGTACAAACATACGGAAGAAGCGTGGCTCACTTGGAGCGAAATCAACCAGATCCAGAAGCGGCGACGCATTGTCTTTTTCGGCCGCGGCGAATGGATGGAGAAATCGCTGCCCTATCTGATCGCACCCGCCGCCTACGTGGTCGACAACAACCGCTACGAGCAGGGCCAGGTGGAGCAGGGCCTGCACATCCATGCGCCGGACAAGCTGACGTCGGAGGATCTGGACTCCGTCTTCGTCATCATCACTACCAACAGTTTCCCCGATGTTGACCGGCAACTGCGCGGCTACGGCATGCTGCCGGGCATCCATTTCTGCGTTTCCCCGTCGCTGAAGAACTTTCAGGTGACTTCGCGCGTCCATGGTCATAGTCAGACCATCCATTTCACCTGCTCCGACCAGCCGGACCGTGGCGGCGGCTTCTACAGCTACGACATAGCGACGCGCGAGAAAACGCAGCTCATAAAAGGCCATTGCCACGGTATCGCGCAAAGTGGCGACATCGTGGCCCTGGTGGATGACCTGGTGGGTGTGCGCATCATGAACACCGACCTGGAGACCCTGCGTGTCATCGACATGCCACCCAAATCGCGTCCGCATGGCATCGCGATCTGCGGGCAGCGCCGCCAAGTGTTCGTGAATTTCTCGGGGCGCGATGCGGTGGGCATCTACGACATCGACACCGGAGCCTTCCAGGGCGAGATCCAGATTTCCGAAAAATTCCAGAAGACCGGCGTCGCCCAACACCACATCAACGACTGCACCGTGTACGGGGACTACCTCTACCTGAGCATGTTCTCCGGGTCCGGCAACTGGAAGATCGGCATGTACGACGGGGTCGTCATGCAGTTTGACATCGACTCGCGCAAGTGCCTCGGGCCGGTAGCCATAGACCTCTGGATGCCGCACACCCCCATCGTCATCAACGGCGTGCTGCACTACTGCGACTCGATGCGTGGCATCGTCTCCGATACGACATGGCGGACCATGACCCAGCTGACTGGGTTCGTGCGTGGCATCACCTATGACGGCATCTACTACTACATCGGACAAAGCGCCCACCGGTATATCGACCGGCGCGCGCAGACGACCAACAACATCTCGCTGGACACCGGAATCTTCCTGGTGGATGCGGTCAACAAAGTCACCAAGTTCTTCTCTATTCCGGACCTCACGGACATCAATAGCGTCATCTACATCAAGAAGGATTGAGGTACTGCAGGAAATGACCAAGGCCTTGAGCGGAACGATGGCGCAACATCGAAAGGCCTGCCTGTGACCGACGCGCCGGTGCAGCATCGCGTGGTGCTGCACCAACGGCTGGGGCTGGGGGGATGGCTGCTTGCCTGGGCGACGGGCCGCAGCTGCCTACATGGCGGGCAGACGTTCGCACTGCGCCAGTGGCTAAAGCGGAATCTGGGCGCGGGCAACACGGCACGGCCACTGAGCTACGGTGATCTGGATCACAGCCCGGGCGTACGGTGCAACGCCTATGCATTGGCACTGCAGCAGTCCCAGGCGATCGGCCAGCGGCTCCGGCCCTTGTCTGAGCGGGTGGAACGGGAGCTAGGCGTGGATATGGCCCTGGTGGTGCGCAAGTTCCTGATGGAGACGCTCTTCGCAAGCTACGAATTTCAAGGGCTGGCGCGCCAGTACCAGCGAGAGCATCCGCAGGCGGTGCTCGTGCTGGAACCTATTCTCGGTGATGCCGGGGCCGGCAGCTCCCGCAAGCGCTGGTCCGGGGTCAGTTATATGTCCGGCCTGATGGCGCTGCCCCTGTACGCGTGGGCGTTCGCCCGGCGGCATTTCGATTCCGCGGAGGCGGTGCTCAAAGACGCAGTCATCTGCGAAGTCGACGGCCCCAAGATGCTGGCCATGTTCCTGGACCTGTTTGGCGGCCGTGCCGACCTGCAGTTCGTCACCGAACCCCAGTATCGGCACCACTTCACCGAGCAGCAGATTCGCACGCATCGCATTGCGTCCCGCAGCCTGGGGCCGCTGGCGCGGGCGCGGCTGCACGCACTGCGCCGCATCTTCGTCCAGGAAGGCTGGTCTCGCCGGCGGGACTGGGCGCCTTTGGGCAGCTTGCTGTTCGAACTGTACGGAACCCTGGCGCGCGGCTTGCTGCAGACTGTGCCGGCGCATCGTTGCACCTACTTCGTGTACGAACACCTGTTTACCTCGAAGGCGGTGCGCAACGAATTCATGCGCGTGGACGGCAACCGGACCGTATCAGTGCCATACGGAACCCATGTCGACAGCCATTTTTTTGCGCCGTCCTTCGGGTACAACTACGACATACTTTGTTCTTCCGGCGAACTGCAGGAACAAGTCTACCGACTGCAGCAGGCGCGGACCCCTGTCGTGTTGCGTACCGGGCCCTACGAGGCCAACCAGTCTGAGCAGCCGGACGCTGGGCGGGCTGCGCGCATTGCGCCACTGGCTGCATTTCGTGGTGAAGCGACCACCATCACCATTCTCTCCAGTGGCATCCAAGATGAAACCCGCACTGGCGAAGTCAAGCTCATGGAGCTGGCGCGCAGGCTGGCGGTGCAGCCCGGGGTTCGGGTATTCCTGCGACCTAAGCCGGTGCCTCCACCCGAGAAGTTCCGCGGCTTTTACGATGACGCGTGCGCGGGCGTTCCGGGCATGCTTCTTACGGGACCGGAGTACCGGCTGACCGATTTCCTCGGCGTCACGGACTTGTTTGTTACCTTCTGGTCGCATTCGGCGGCAGACCTGTGTGCTGCGGGAGGGGCTGTCGTAAGCATTGATTTCATGGACGACGACGCGGTGCCCCTTTGGCAGACCGACCAGCCGGATTGCTTCCTGCCAGAGGCAACGGCGTTCGACCGAATAATGGACTGGGTGGCGGATAATCCACCAGGGACTCGGGCCGCCCATGCCGCGCGCATGGAAGCCTTGCGCGGCCGGCTCTGCCAGCGTGCGACGGACTTCAATGCTTACAAGGCCGCACTGCTGAAACAACTCCAGCCGTGGATGCCAGCCGAGGCCCGGGCTTCATACGGTATTACTGAAACATGAAATACAAAAAGATTCTTGTCACCGGTGCCGACGGCTTCATCGGCTCCCACCTGACCGAAGCCCTAGTGCGTCGCGGCTATGACGTGCGCGCCTTCGTGCTGTACAACTCCTTCAATTCCTGGGGCTGGCTCGACCAGTGCGGGCAAGACGTGCGGGGCCGCTTTGAGGTCTTCGCCGGCGATATCCGTGACCCGCACGGCGTACGTGCCGCCATGGAGGGCTGCGACGCGGTACTGCACCTCGCGGCGCTCATCGCCATCCCGTATTCCTACCATTCGCCCGACACCTACGTCGAGACCAACGTCAAAGGCACGCTGAACGTTGTACAGGCAGCTCGCCAGCTTGGCGTCCAGCGCGTTGTGCATACCTCGACCAGCGAGGTCTATGGCAGCGCTCAGTTCGTGCCGATCACTGAAGAGCACCCACTGCGCGGCCAGTCACCCTATTCGGCCAGCAAGATCGCCGCGGACCAGATCGCCTATTCCTTCTGGGCGTCCTTCGAGACGCCGGTGGTCATTGCCCGCCCGTTCAACACGTACGGGCCTCGCCAGTCGGCGCGGGCCGTCATCCCGACGGTCATCTCCCAGATCGCCGCCGGCCAGCGACAGATCTGCCTGGGTGCGGTGACGCCCACGCGTGACTTCAATTACGTGCAAGACACGGCGGGCGCATTCATCGCGGCGCTGGAGTCCGACGCCGGCTTGGGCGAGGTGGTGAATTTCGGCAGCAACTACGAAATCTCGATTGGCGACACGGTCGGGCTCATCGCACAGATCATGCAGGCCGACGTCGAGGTCGTGACCGACGAAGTGCGGCTGCGCCCCGGAAAGTCCGAAGTCGAGCGCCTGTGGGCGGACAACGCCAAAGCCAGGGCGCTGTTCGGCTGGCAGCCGGTTTATGGCGGGCGCGAAGGCTTCCGCCGCGGCTTGGCCGAGACCATCGACTGGCTACGCCAGCCCGAGAACTTGCGCGGCTACCGGGCCGACGTCTACAACATCTGACCGCATGGGCGACCGTACCAATATCCAAGGGCGGCTGCCGGCATCCGTCGTAGCCGCGATACAGCGGGTGATCGGCGCCGCTCCGGCTGCGCTGCACGAACCTCGGTTCGCTGGCCGAGAATGGGAGTACCTGCGGGAATGTCTGGATTCCACCTTCGTATCCTCAGTCGGCAAGTTCGTCGATCGGTTTGAGAGGGATCTAGCCGACTACACCGGCGCGGCGCACGCCGTGGCTACGGTCAATGGCACTGCGGCGCTACACGTGGCGCTCATGCTGGCGGGAGTGCAGCAGGGGGATGAAGTAATCATCCCGGCGCTGACCTTCGCGGCGACAGCCAATGCGGTGACCTATTGCGGGGCGGTTCCTCATTTCGCCGACAGTGACCCGGCGACGCTGGGCATAGACCCGGTCGCGTTGCGCGAATGGCTGCGCCACAGCACCGAGATGCGTCAGGGCGTGTGCACGCACCGTGCATCCGCGCGGCCGATCCGCGCAATAGTTCCCATGCATGTGTTTGGCCATCCTTGCGATATGGATGGCATTTGCGCGACCGCTCAGGAGTTCCGACTGGTGGTGGTGGAAGATGCAGCCGAGTCGCTGGGTAGCGTGTACCAAGGTCGCCATACCGGCACTATCGGGCAACTGGGCACCCTCAGTTTCAACGGTAACAAGACCATCACCACTGGCGGCGGCGGCGCCATCCTTACTAATGACCCTGCGCTGGCGCGTCGGGCAAAGCACCTGACGACCACGGCCAAGATTCCCCATGCCTGGGAGTACCGGCACGACGCGGTGGGATACAACTATCGCCTGCCCAATTTGAATGCAGCTCTTGGGTGCGCCCAGCTCGAGCAACTCCCGGCGTTCGTGGACGCCAAGCGCGCGCTGCATACGCGTTACCACGAAGCCTTTGCCGGAGTGATGAGCGTGCGGCTGCTCGATGAACCAGTCGGCTGTCGCAGCAATTACTGGCTGCAGGCTCTAGTGCTGGATCCGTCTGAGGCTGAGCAGCGCGATGCAGTGCTGGCGGCGACCAACGCCGCAGGCTGCATGACACGGCCCATCTGGACGCTGATGCACGAAATGCCACATTTCGCGGCATGCCCGCGGATGCCGCTGCCGGTAGCGACGGACCTGGTTGGCCGCGTCATCAATATTCCGAGCAGCCCTGGGCTGCAGATGGGGCGCGCGGAATGACCGATATCCTGCTGCTGGGCGCGGGTGGCCATGCACAATCCTGCATCGAGGTACTGGAGAAGGCCCACGGTTTTCAAATTGCTGGCCTTGTTGGGACGCGGGACCAGTTGGGGCGGTCCGTGCTCGGCTACCCCGTACTAGGTACCGACGAGGACCTGCCAGTCCTGTCTAAACGTGTGCGCTACGCGTTGGTCTGCGTGGGTCAGATCCACCCCACGCAGCTGCGTGCCAGGCTGTTCGCGCAGGCGCGTTCGTTGGGATTCGAGCTACCGGTGGTCATAGCTGCCGACGCTCAGGTTTCGCGGCATGCTGTGTTGGGGAGTGGAACCATTGTGATGCATGGTGTGGTCGTCAATGCCCGTGCCCAGGTCGGCGCGAATTGCATCCTGAATACGCGATGCTTGGTGGAGCACGGGGCACAGGTGGCGGACCACTGTCATATCGCCACGGGCGCTATCGTCAATGGCGAATGCCACGTGGGCGAGGGGAGCACCCTGGGCAGTGGTTGCGTGCTGCGCGAGGGGGTTCGCCTTGGTAGGGGCTGTCTGGTTGGTATGGGGCTCGCGCTGCGCCATGACTTACCCGACGGCGGCGTGTTTACCGGTCAGCGTAAGGAGGCATGCCAATGAAGACACTGGTGATTGCGGAAGCCGGCGTGAACCACAATGGCGACATGGACTTGGCTCGTCGGCTGGTGAACGCCGCCGCCGACGCCGGGGCTGACATGGTGAAATTCCAGACCTTCAGTGCGGACCGGCTTGCTTCGGCGTCGGCTAAGAAGGCCGAATATCAGTCGCGGACGACAGGGGAGCAGGAGTCGCAGCGCGACATGCTACGGCGGCTCGAGCTGTCGGAGCCGCAGCACCACGCGCTACAGGAACAGTGCCTCACGCGGGGCATCGGATTCCTCTCCACCGGCTTCGACATCCAGAGCGTCGACCTGCTGGTGGGCATTGGCCTTCGACTATTCAAGATCCCGTCGGGAGAAATTACCAATTTACCCTACTTGCGGCACATCGGCGGGCTGGGCGGCGACGTGCTGCTGTCCACCGGCATGGCCAACCTGGGTGACGTGGAGGCCGCGCTGACAGTGCTGCTGCAGGCCGGCACACCCAGGGACCGCATTACGGTGCTGCATTGCACCACCGAATACCCTGCGCCAATGGACGGGGTCAACCTCAGGGCCATGGTGTCTATGGGGCAGGCCTTTGGCGTGCGCTGTGGCTATTCCGACCATACAGAAGGTATTGAGGTGGCGGTCGCTGCGGTGGCCATGGGGGCTTGCGTTATCGAGAAGCATATTACGCTGGACCGCAACCTACCCGGGCCGGACCACCAGTCAAGTCTGGAGCCCGGAGCCTTCCGCGCCATGGTCAGTGCGATTCGCAACATCGAGCAGGCATTAGGCGACGGCATCAAGCAATGCACGCCAGCGGAACGCGCCAACATGGCGGTTGCCCGCAAGTCACTGGTGGCAGCTTGTGCCATCGCCCAGGGCGAACGGTTCCATCCAGGCAACGTCGCATGCATGCGGCCTGGCACCGGTCTGTCGCCTATGCTCTGGGACAAGGTGATGGGGCGCACGGCCGTGCGAGGATTCCATCCGGGCGAACTGATAGATCTATGAAGCGCCTAATCTGCGTTATCACCAGCACCCGCGCGGACTACGGTCTACTGCGTTGGCTCATGCAGGGCATCCAGGACGACCCGAAACTGCAGTTGCAGGTGCTTGTCACTGGCATGCACCTCTCGCCCGAATTTGGTCTGACTTGGCAGGCCATCGCCGACGATGGCTTTGCCATAGACAGCAAGGTCGACCTGCTGCTGAGCGGCGACTCGCCAGCGGCTGTCGCTAAGTCCATGGGGCTCGGCCTGATCGGATTTGCCGATGCCTTTGCTGGATTGCGGCCGGACCTGATTGTGCTGTTGGGGGATCGCTTCGAAATATTCGCTGCTGCTGCGGCAGCGCTGGTGGCGCGGATCCCGGTGGCCCACCTGCACGGCGGAGAAACCACAGAAGGTGCGTTCGACGAGGCGTTCCGTCATTCGATCACCAAAATGTCCCAGATGCATTTTGTCGCGCACGGAGACTATCGGCGCCGGGTACTGCAATTGGGTGAGGATCCGGCGAAGGTCTGGGTGGTAGGTGGGCTGGGCGTGGACACGCTGCGCCGCACCCAACTGTTGGACAGGACCTCGCTAGAAGCCACGCTCGGCATGTCGCTGGGGCTAAGGAACCTCCTGGTCACCTTCCATCCCTCCACCCTGGAGGAAGGCGGTGCCCGTGCGCAGATGCAGGCGCTGCTTGATGCCCTGGCCCAGCGTTCCGACACCCAACTGATTTTCACCCTGCCCAATGCCGACACACAGGGGCGGGAACTCGGCGCTATGATTCGCGCCTTTGCCAGCCAGCATCCCAATGCCCACGTGTTTGCATCCCTGGGCCATGTCCGTTACCTCTCCTGCGTAGCGCAGGTCGATGGGGTGGTCGGCAATTCGTCCAGCGGCCTGCTGGAGGTTCCCAGCTTTCGCAAGGGAACCGTCAATATCGGCGACCGACAGCGCGGTCGTCTAAAGGCACCCAGCGTAATCGACTGCGATCCGACCGCCGCCGCGATCAGCCAGGCGCTGGACCGCTTGTATGCGCCCCAGTTTCAGCAGGTACTGGCCAGTACCGTCAATCCCTACGGCGATGGCGGGGCAAGCGAAAAAGTACTGGCCGTCATCCGTGACATCCCCTTGTCGGGCCTAGTGAAGAAGCCTTTTCATGATTTTGCATTACCAGGGGAGCCTCGATGAGCAAGCTTGACGCACGTTGGAAGCAGGCCATCTTGCCAAGGGATGCTACATTGCTCCAAGCGATCCGAAACTTGGATCAGGTAGCGATCAAAATCGTCTTGGTCGTCGATGCAGATGGGGCGCTGGCTGGAACCGTATCCGACGGCGATATCCGGCGGGGGTTGCTGCGCGGGCTGGGCATGGAAAGCACGGTCGCCGAGGTGATGCATGCCAATGCGCTGGTTGTCCCGCCTGAAATGGGGCTGGAGCTGGTGCGCCAGCTTATGGTGGCCAACAAGATTCAACAGGTGCCGGTGGTCGACGATCGCTTCAGGATTGTCGGCCTGCACCTGTGGGACGAAATGCTGGTGCCCGGCGTGCGCACCAATCTGATGGTGATCATGGCTGGCGGCATGGGCACCCGGCTCCGGCCGCATACCGAGAACTGCCCAAAGCCGATGTTGCCAGTGGCCGGCAAGCCGATGCTGGAGCACATTATCGAACGTGCGTATGGCGAGGGGTTCCGCCGATTTTCGCTAGCGATCAAGTACCTAGGTCACATGATTGAGGACTACTTCGGGGACGGCTCCCGCCTGGGGGTGCAGATCAATTACCTCCGCGAGCAGGAGCCACTGGGTACCGCCGGTGCACTTAGTCTACTGGCCCCCCTTCCGCAGGAGCCGGTGATAGTCACCAATGGAGACGTACTTACCGACATCCGCTATGGCGAGCTGCTGGATTTCCATGTCAGTCACCACGCCGAAGCCACAATGGCGGTGCGTGTCTACGAGTGGCAGCATCCGTTCGGCGTGGTTCATACCCGCGGTGTCGACATCGTCGGCTTCGAGGAAAAACCGGTTTCGCGGTCGCACATCAATGCGGGCATCTACGCGCTGGAACCGTCGGCCCTGTCCCTGCTTGGACGGGGTGGGCACTGTGATATGCCCACGCTGTTTGAGCGGCTGCAAGCCGCGGAACGGCGCACGGTAGCCTACCCGATGCATGAGCCGTGGCTAGATGTTGGCCGCCCTATCGACCTGGAAAAGGCGCGCGCCGCAGCGGGCGCGAGCGCATCATGAAGCTGTTAGCGTTGGTCCCCGCGCGCGGTGGCTCCAAGCGCTTGCCGGGCAAGAATATTCGCCTGCTCGGGGGGCGTCCGCTCATTCAATGGAGCATCGACATCGCCCGAGGGGTGCCCGCGATTGCCGACGTGCTGGTTTCCACTGACGACCCGGAGATCGCGGAGGTCGGCCGCTTTGCCGGCGCGCTGGTGCCCTGGCTGCGGCCGGCAGCGCTGGCAACGGATACGGCCACCAGTGTGGACGTTGCCCTGCATGCCTTGGACTGGTACGAACAAAACCGTGGCGCGGTGGACGGCCTGCTTCTGCTGCAGCCGACCTCGCCCTTACGTTCACGTCGGACGTTGGAGTTGGGCATTGCAGCGTTCGCCGCTGGCGGCGGGCGGGCCGTCGTCGGTGTTGCGCCTGCGGCGACCCATCCTGCATGGACCTTCAGGATGGATGGGGACAGGTTGCGTCCGTGGATCGACGGCACAGGACTCACGCTGCGTTCGCAGGATCTGCCACCCGCTTATGAGGTAACCGGATCGCTCTACCTTGTGGCGCCCGCCGTCCTGAGGCGTCACCGAAACTTTTTCCCTGAGGACACGATGGCGCTGCAGGTCGACGGACGCCGGGAACGGATGGATATCGATACGGCGGAAGACTTAGCCTTGGCGCAGGCGCTGCTGTCACTGGAGGATACGGCCAGCCTGTGAATGCAGGACGGGCTGGTGATTGCGAATGAACCGGGATTACATTTCAGACGGAGCCGCGCAGGCTCGCCCCAGGGTTGCGATCTTACTAGGTGCGCCGTTCACCGACCAGAATGTTGAGCGGCTGGGCCTGTTGTCGCTAGCGCAGCATTTCGACGTCTTCGTTGTGGACTGTGCGCGATTGATCGGCCGCAACCCGGACGCGATCGCCGCGCAGCGTGCAACTTGGCCTCACTACCTGACGGCTGATACGCCGGATGCGCTCAGGCTGGCGCTGCAGTCGTACGGCGTGGGCTGGGCCATAGACAACATTGGGCTGGACGTCGAAACTGCCTGGCTGGGGGAACTGGTTCAGTCGCTGGGGATTGGGCTCATTAGTGTCCAGTCGGGACTGCTGCCTCAGTCCACTCTGTTCAACCGACTGCATTCGTTCTTGGTACTGCCAGGAGCGAAGGATGCTGCAGCGCTGGAGGCCCCGTCCCATGATCAGCCGCCTGTGCCCGGTGCGGCAGCGGCGGTCGACAGGTTGTTGGCTTACGGCGGCAAGATTTTCGGGCGCTTGGCCCTGGCGTGGCGTCGGCGGCAACAGGTTCCCGTCCCGGACCTAGTCCTGCTGGCGGGCGATGATGCGTTGCGGCAGGGCAACTCAGGCCGAGCGCCGGCGCGGATATGGATTGGGTCAGAAGATTTCTACAAGTTCCGGGAAGTCGAGGCCGCCTTGGCAGCGCAGGGGCTGGTCAACCCGCGACCGCCGTTTGTGCTGTTCGTCGACGTCTGCCTACCTCATGCGAGCGACTGGAAGTTCCTTGGCATCAAACCACCGATCTCAGCATCCGAGTACTACCCTCGGCTGCGCGGGCTGTTCGACACTGTCGAACGCTGTCTGGGCATGCCGGTGGTGGTAGCTGGTCATCCCAACTCCCGCGGGGTTTCGGACTACGGCACGCTGATCGGTGGGCGCGAACTGGTGTTTGGTCAGACCGCTGCGCTGGTGATGCAGTCCAGCCTGGTTCTGACCCATGCGAGTACGGCGACCTCCTTTATTGCGATGGCGAATAAGCCGTCGGTCTTCGTCAGTTCACGGGCCATGGATCTAACTTACTATGGCGGCCGCGTGCGCGCCATGGCTCAGGCCATGCGCAGCCCACTGGTGATGCTGGAGGACGCCGCCGTTCTTGCGCATTCTGCGTTGCCGTCCCGGGCCGATGTGACCGCGTGCCACCGTTACGTCGCCCGTTACCTGCGCAGCGACCGCTCCACCGAGGTTCAGCCTTGGGCGGCCCTCATCGATTACATCGCCCGGCATCCATCCGGGCCCATTCACCGCTGAGCGCCGTCTCTGTCGCCAGCTCCGCCGCAAGGCAATATACAAGAGAAAGGCCAACCATGCATCCCTTCGAAGCCGTCAGAAATTTTGAAAGCGACCTCGCTGAATACGCCGGTAGCAAGTACGCAGTAACCGTCGAGAGCTGTACTGCGGCGCTGCTACTTTCCTGCGCCTATCTGAAGGTCGATGTCGTAACCCTGCCCAAGCGTACCTACCCCTCGGTGCCCTGCTCGGTTATCCATGCCGGCGGTCAGGTGCGCTTCGAGGACCTGGAATGGGAAGGCATTTACCAGCTCAAGCCGTATCCCATTTACGATGGTGCCAAGCGTTTCCGCCGCGGCATGTACATTCCAGGCTCGCTGCACTGCCTGTCCTTTCATGCCAAGAAGCTTTTGCCTATTGGGCGCGGCGGCGCTGTGCTGACGGACGACAAGGCCGCCTACGACTGGCTGAAAGTGGCGAGCTTCGACGGTCGCACACCCGGCGTGCCCTTGTCGCAAGACAATTTCCAAATGATCGGCTGGAACTGCTATATGACGCCCGAGCAGGCCGCCCGCGGCCACCTGCTGCTGTCCATGGCTGCCGACTACAATGAGGACCAAAAGGAAGTTCCGCCGTACCCGGACCTGTCGCAGTTCCCCATCTATTCTAGGCGCTGAGCAAATTGCCACTACCGAAGCTTCACTTTCATTCGGATTGCGAATTTTTCTCCGGTAGTGAAAACATGCTGGCGAACCTGTTTGGTCACCCGACTCTGCGCGAGCATTTTCTCTTGAGTTTCAGCTACCGGGCCACGCCGCGCTATGAAGAAGGTCTGCGGCAGCGCGTGGCGGTGGACTTCCCGACCTGGCCGCTGGATCTGCCCAATTTGGACACCCTGCCGCTGCCGCGATGGCTGGCGGGCCGGCGCCTGCTGGCGGCGATTGCGAGACAGATCGCCTACCTGCCGCTGCTGGCCCGCGAGGTTGCACGGTTGCGCATGGTGCTTGACGAAGTCAAGCCGGATATCGTCCACATCAACAACGGTGGCTATCCCGGGGCGTTGTCTTGCCGCGCCATGGCGCTGGCAGCCAGGTTGGCCGGGATACGTCGGGTGATCATGGTGGTGAACAACCTGGCGGTGCCCTATGACCGCTCCTCCCGCTGGCTGGACTGGCCGCTGGACCGGCTCGTGGCCGGCGCGGTGCAGCGGTTTGTGACCGGATCCGCCGCTGCCGGCCACAGGCTGGCCAGCGTGCTGCGGCTGTCGCCTGCACAGGCCGGGGCGATCCACAACGGCATCCGCGTGCGCGCACAGCGTGCAACGGTGGACCAGACGCGCCAGCGTCTGGGTCTGGCGGGTTTCGGGGGCATGGTGTTGGGCATAGTCGCATTGCACGAACCGCGCAAGGGCCACCAGGTGTTGCTTGACGCGCTGGAAAGTCTGCACGCATCCGGGGTCGGTGCGGCGCAGTTGAAGTTGCTGGTCGAAGGCGACGGCCCGCTGCGCCATGCATTGCAGGCAAGCTTGGCGCGGGCGGGGCTGTCCGACATGGTGCAGTTCGTCGGCGTCGAGGAATACGTCTTTGATTTCATGGCCGCGGTCGACGCCCTCGTACTGCCATCCATACGCGACGAAGACTTCCCCAACGTTATCCTTGAAGCGATGTCGCTCGGAAAGCCGGTGATCGCCACACGCCTGGCGGGCATACCCGAGCAGGTCGACGACGGCGTCACCGGCCTGCTGGTGGACCCCGCCGACGTGAGCCAGCTGGCGCAGGCCATTGGCCGTCTGGCCGGCGACGCCGCAGGTCGCCGCGCGATGGGCGAGGCGGCACGCCAGCGCTTTGGCGAGCGGTTTGCCTGCGACATTGCGATGGACAACTACCAGCGCCTGTACGCAGAAATCCTGGAACAACCATCCCGTCGGGACTGATATGTTTGAGATCTATCGTGGCCGCAAGGTCTTCATTACCGGGCATACCGGCTTCAAGGGTTCTTGGCTGGCGTTTCTGCTGCACGAGGCCGGTGCTGAGGTGATGGGCTTCGCCCTGCCACCGGCGTCCGAGGGCAGTCATTTTGAACGTCTTGGCATGGCGGACAAGGTGCACCACGTGGTGGGCGACATCCGGGACGCCGCCGCTCTGTCGCGTGCCATGGCTGGCTTTCAGCCGGACTTCGTCTTCCACTTGGCCGCGCAGGCGCTGGTGCGCCCGTCGTATGCCGACCCGGTCGCCACTTTCGCAACCAACGTGATGGGCTCGACACACCTGCTCGAAGCCGTGCGCGGCTGTGCCTCGGTGCGTTCGCTGGTCTACATCACGTCCGACAAGTGCTACGAAAACGTGGAATGGGTATGGGGCTACAGGGAGAGCGATCAGCTTGGTGGTGCCGACCCGTACAGTGCATCGAAGGCAGCGGCCGAGCTGGTGTTCTCGTCTTACGTCCGTTCGTTTCTGACCCAGCGCCCGTCGCTGGGCGCAGCCAGCGCGCGCGCGGGCAATGTGATCGGTGGCGGTGACTGGGCGGTGGACCGCATCGTTCCCGATTGCATCCGGGCTGTGGCTGCGGGCCAGCCCATCGTGCTGCGCAACCCGTTGGCCACCCGTCCCTGGCAGCATGTGCTGGAGCCGCTCTCTGGCTACCTGCTGCTGGGCGCGCACCTGTTTGAGAATCCGGCGCGCTGGGGGGGCGCCTGGAATTTCGGGCCGTCCACCCACGAAGTCCGCACCGTGCAGGACGTGGCCCAGCACATGGTCGACCATATCGGCTCCGGCTCCATCCGGGTGGAGCAGCAACCCGGGCAGCTGCACGAAGCCCGCCTGCTCCAGCTCAACTGTGACAAGGCGACCCAGCTGCTGGGGTGGCACCCGCGCTGGGGTGTCGACCAAGCGCTGGATGCCACGGCTGCGTGGTACGCCCGTTCGCTGGCGGGTGAGGACGTCCAGGCTGTCACGCACAGCCAGTTGCAAGCCTATTTCCCCGAGCTGGCCTGAGCCGTCCGGGCAAGCGACATCACACACCTCGCAGACGACATGGACTACAACACGGCACCGCGCAGTGGCGAGCAGGGCGTCAGGATGCTGGGCCTGCTGTGGCGGCGCTGGTTCGCCAACCGCAGCCCCATGCGCCACGGCCTGGCGCATCTGTTTCCGTTGCATTGCATCGATTTCCGGTTGCACGCCGTGAAGTGAGGTGATGATGTCCCCCCTTGCGCGTGAACCGGGCCATACCCGGCGCAACCCCTACAACTTCCTTTGAGCCCCATATGATCGACGGCGTGGTTCTGACCCCCCTGCGGCAGATATTCGACGAACGCGGCAAGGTGATGCACATGATGCGCTCCGATTCACCGGTATTTACCCAATTCGGCGAAATCTATTTTTCGTGCACCCATCCAGGCGTGGTGAAGGCCTGGCACCTGCACAAGAAGATGACGCTGAACTACGCGGTCATCTCGGGCGAGATCAAGTTTGTGCTGTACGACGACCGTCCTGGCAGCCGAACCCGTGGTGAGGTTCAGGAAATCTTCCTGTCGCCGGAAAACTACTTCCTCGCTACGGTGCCGCCCATGGTCTGGAACGGCTTCAAGGGCATGGGGACGGCGACCGCGATCGTCGCCAACTGCTCGACGCTCCCCCACGCCCCCGACGAGATCGAGCGCCGGCCACCAGACGACCCGTCAATACCCTACGATTGGCGCCTTGTCCACCGCTGACAGTCAGCATCACCCTGGGATCAGTTATGAAAGTCATTCTCCTCGCCGGCGGCTTTGGCACCCGGCTTTCCGAATACACGGATATCGTGCCCAAGCCGATGGTTCCGGTCGGTGGCAAGCCCATCCTGTGGCACATCATGAAGACCTATGCGCACTACGGCCACAAGGATTTCCTGGTCGCCCTGGGGTACAAGGCCGAAGTGGTCAAGGACTACTTCCTCAACTACCGGGCGCTCAATGCGGACTTCACCGTCAACCTCAAGTCTGGCGACGTGATGCCCCACCAGCTCGATGAAGTGGACTGGCGCGTGACCTTGGTCAATACAGGCCAGGACTCCATGACTGGCGGCCGAGTGCGGCGCATGCGTGGTTACGTTGGCAACGAGACCTGCATGTTGACCTACGGCGACGGCGTGGCCGATATCGATGTCGAAGCCCTGCTGGCCTTCCATCGCAGTCACGGCAAGCTGGTGACGGTGTCTGCGGTCCGTCCGGCGGCGCGTTTTGGCGAGTTGGAGCTGGACGGCGATTCGGTCGTCAGCTTCAAGGAAAAACCGCAGTTGCACGAGGGCTGGATCAATGGCGGTTACTTCGTCATCGAACCCGGTTTCTTTGACCTGATCGACGGCGACGACACCATGCTGGAGCGGGCCCCGCTGGAGCGGGCGGTGAAGGCCGGCCAGCTGGCCGCCTACCGGCACGACGGTTTCTGGCAATGCATGGATACCAAGCGCGACCATGACCTGCTGGAGTCCCTCTGGAGCAAGGGCGCGCCCTGGGCAGTAGGGGGCTGATGGCCGTGCGGATATTGGTAACTGGTGGCCAGGGCTTCGTTGGCGCGCGGCTGACGCGCCAACTGTCTGACGACGGCCACCAGGTGCGGGTCGCCTCCCGCAGCGGGCTGGGCTCGCTCGCGTGGTTGCCGCAGGCGCAGGCTGTGCAGATGCGCTGGGACGACATGGCCTCGCTGGACGCCGCCTGCGCCGGCTGCGAACTGGTGATCCATGCGGCGGGCATGAACGCACAAGATTGCGCAGCCGACCCCGCCGGCGCGCTGCAGTTCAACGGTGTGGCGACGGCTATGCTGGCGCAGTCGGCGGTGCGCTCCGGGGTGCGCCGCATGGTCTACCTGTCCACGGCCCATGTGTATGGCAGCCCGCTGGTGGGGCGGTTCGACGAGCAGTCTTGCCCGCGCAACCTGCACCCCTACGCAAGCTCGCACCTTGCCGGGGAAATGGCGGTGCTGCATGCCGCCAGCCGCGGCGCGATGGATGCCACGGTGGTGCGCCTGTCCAATGCCTGCGGGGCGCCTGTGACGGCGCAAGCCAATTGCTGGATGCTGCTGTTTAACGACCTGTGCCGTGAGGCCGTGGCCCATGGCCGGCTGACCCTTCGCACCGATCCGCGCCAGCAGCGCGACTTCATCCCTATGGCCGATGCGGTGCGCGCCATTGCCTGGCTGGCGCAGCTGCCGGCAGGGCAGGCGCAAGGTATTGTCAATGTGGGCGCTGGCCGCGGCTGCACGCTGCTGGATATCGCCCACCTGATCGCAGCTGGGGCGCAGCGCGTGCTGGGTTACGAACCGCAGTTGCACCTCCCCTCCGTCGGCGGCGACGAGCCTGCGCCGCTTGAATATCGCATCGACCGCCTGCTGGCCACGGGGTATGTCCCCCGGCCGGCCATGGATGCCGAGGTCGATGCCACGTTGGCCTTCTGCCGGGGGCAAGAGGCAAGGGCATCATGAGTGGTGGCGTGCTGGTTACCGTCGTCATCCCGAGCTACAACCATGCGCACTTCCTGCCGCGCGCACTGCAGTCGGTGCAGGCCCAAGGCTGGAAAGACTGGGAAGTGGTGATCGTGGACAACCACTCCACCGATGGCACCGACGACGTGCTGCAGCCCTGGCTCGGTGAGCGGGTGCGGCTGCTGAAGATCCACAACAACGGCGTCATCGCGGCGTCGCGCAACCTCGGCGTGCGCGCCGCCCGAGGCGAATGGATCGCTTTCTTGGACTCGGACGACTGGTGGGCTGCCGACAAGCTGGAGCGTTCGATGGCACTGGCGCTGGCCGGTGCCGACGTCGTTTTTCATGACCTCACCATGGTCGATGCCCGCGGCAGGACAAGCCCCTGGCGCCGCTCGCGTGCCCGGAGCGTCGGTGAACCGGCCTACGAGGACATGGTGGCCAATGGCTGCGCTCTGCCGAATTCCAGTGTCGTGGTGCGCAAGGCGCGGCTTGACGCCATTGGCGGCCTGTGCGAGGACAGGGAACTCGTGGGCTGGGAAGATTTTGAGACCTGGCTCCGGCTGGCGCGCAATGGCTGCCGCTTCGCCCGCTTAGGGGGCAGCCATGGCTACTACTGGATAGGGGGCGGCAACTTCACCAACCCGCGCCGCACCTTGGACAATATCGATGCCTTCCTGGCGCGCCATGCCGGCGCAGGACAGCCCACGCCCTGGTGGTGCAATTACGCGCGAGCGGTGGCCTACCGCGGGCTGGGCGAAGCCGACAAGGTGGGGCCCTGCTTCGCCGCTGCATGGCGGGCCCGGCCAGGGCCGCTCAACCGGCTGCGCATCGCCGCCAAGTGGCTGGTATCGAGGTGACCGGTCATGAAGTCTGAGAACCTGTTACGCCGTCTGGCAAGCTCCAGGCGGGGCGCACGCGCCGCTGGGCAAGCCAATCAGTGCTTGGGGCGGGCATGAACGTGCTGCTGGTCAACCACTTGCTCGACGCCGTCAGCGGCGGGGGCACGGCCGAGCGCACGCTGCAGCTCGCGCGGGGAATGGCGCAGGCTGGCGTGGACTGCACGCTTCTGGCGCTGGACATCGGCCTGACGCCGGAGCGACGTGACGCGCTGAAGTTTGCCCGGCTTGAAGCCGTGCACTGCCTGAACACCCGCTATTTCATTCCGCGGTTGTCCATGCGGCGCGTACGCGAACTGGTGTTCGCCGCGGACATCGTGCTGGTGTCGGGCCATTGGACGGTGATCAATGCCATGGTCGCGCTGGCCTGCCGGCAGGTAGGTCGGCCCTACCTGTTCGCGCCTGCCGGTGCCTTGGCGCCCTTTGGCCGCTCACTGCTGCTCAAGCGGGTGTATGACATCGCCGCGGGGCAGTCGATGGTGCGGGGCGCAAGCTCCTGCATTGCCGTTACAGAGGCCGAACGGGCCGATTTCGCACCCTATGGAATTGAGGCTGGCCAAGTGCCGGTGATCCCCAACGGCATCGATCCGGCCGACTACCGGAGCGCGGATCCATTGCGAGAAGGGCTGGCGTTCCGGGCCCGGGCCGGCCTGGGGCAAGCGCGCTTTGCCATGTTCCTGGGGCGGTTGAACCTCATCAAAGGGCCGGACCTGCTGGTCGAGGCCTTTGCCTCCCTCTCCGACCGTATGCCCGACCTGCACCTCGTGATGGCCGGCCCGGATGATGGCATGCTGCCTGCGCTGCAGGCGCTGGTGCTGTCGCGCGGCCTGGCGCAGCGCGTGCACTTCACCGGCTTCCTGGGCGGGGCTGACAAGGCTGCGGCCCTGCGCGAGGCCTCGCTCCTGGTGATCCCGTCGCGCCGCGAGGCCATGTCCATCGTGGTGCTGGAAGGCGGTGCCTGCGGCTGTCCGGTCCTGTTCACCGATGCGTGTGGTCTAGAGGACATTGCGCGGCGCGGAGCGGGCGCCATGGTGGCGCCCTCTGCGGCAGCGCTGGCGACGGAGATGGAGCGCCTGCTCCAGGATGGCTCGGCCTGTGCGGAAATGGCAGGCCTTCTGCAGCAGATCGTGGAGCAGGAGTATTCTTGGACCGCACAGGCCCAGCGCCACATTGCGCTGGCCGTCCATTGCTTGGGTGGCATAGCCCAGGAAGCGGGATGAGCATGCGCCTTCTGGTTGTAACCCAGTACTTCTGGCCCGAGGGATTTCGCATCAATGAGCTGGTGCAGTCCTTGGTGGCGCGCGGCGTCGCTGTAGACGTACTCACCGGCAAGCCCAACTATCCGGAAGGACGGGTATTCCCTGGCTACCGCGCCCGCGGAACCCAGCGCGAGGATTGGGAGGGCGCACGGGTATTTCGGGTGCCGTTGGTACCGCGAGGCCTGCGAAGCGGTGTGCGGCTGTTGTTGAACTACCTGTCGTTCATCGTCACAGCGACGGTCATGGGTAGCTGGATGTTGCGCGGAACCCGTCCGGACGCCATCCTGGTCTACGCCACCTCGCCGTTGCTGCAGGCGCTGCCCGCGCTGTTCATCGGGCGGCTGAAGGCTGTTCCGGTGACGATCTATGTGCAGGATCTCTGGCCGGAAAGCCTAGAGGCTACGGGCTACGTGCGCAACCGGCTGGTCCTGGGGCTGGTCGATCAGGTGGTGCGATTTATCTATCATCGCGCGGATCTGATCTTAGTGTCCTCTCTGCCGTTCAAGGAATCCATCGCGCGGTATGCCCCATCGGCTCCCGTGGTGTATTACCCCAATTCAGTGGACGCCTCATTTGGCAACCCGGACTCCGGCCTCAAGCCCGCGATAGCGGCGCTGGACGACGGCTTTTGCGTGGTCTTCGCCGGCAACGTGGGTGCGGCACAGGCGGTGCACGTCATCGTTGAGGCTGCCGCCCTTCTGCGGGGGCATAAGGACATTCGCCTGGTGGTGCTGGGTTCGGGAAGTGAGGTCGGCTGGATGCAGATGCAGATCACGCAGCTGGGACTCGACAATCTGTACCTGGCGGGCCGGTTTCCGGTGCAGGCTATGCCGTATCTCCTGTCGCGTGCGTCGGCCTTGCTGGTTACTCTCACAGACCGGAGAATATTCGCCGCCACCGTGCCCAATAAGATCCAGGCTTACATGGCGGTTGGCCGACCCATCATCGCCGCAATGAACGGTGAGGGCGCTCGCATCGTGGAGCAGGCCGCGGCAGGCGTGGCGGTGAAAGCCGAGGACGGACGTGCACTGGCCGACGCCATCCTTGCATTGCATGCCATGCCTCAGGAGCAGCGCAAACGGCTGGGTGCAAATGGACGACAGTACTACCAAAACCATTACGACCATGAGCAATTGGTGTCAGACCTGATCGAGCGCTTGGGTGAAACCGTGAAAGAACACAAATGAAGATATTGGTCCTTGGAGCCAACGGCATGATCGGCCAGACCATGTTCCGCGTCTTGGCGCAAAGAACTGGATGGGAAGTCTGCGGCTCGGTGCGAAATCCGGCCACCGGTACCTTCGCAGGGTCGGACGCTCTGGTAACTGGCGTGGACTTGAGCAATCCGGACCAGCTTGGCGGGTTGTTTCGACGCACCCGGCCAAACGTGGTCGTCAACTGCGCCGGCTTGACCAAGCATGTCGCTGGCGGAAACGATCCTGTGCCTGCCATGACCATGAATGCGCTGCTCCCGCACCGGCTGGCCGACCTTTGCGCCGTCGCCGGTGCAAGGCTGATTCATGTAAGTACCGACTGCGTCTTTGCTGGCCTCGCCGGTAACTACCGGGAGGAGGATGCCCCCGATGCGCGGGACGTTTATGGTCGGACCAAGGCGATGGGCGAGGTCACCGGGGACCATGTGGTGACACTGCGAACGTCGACCATTGGCCATGAGAATGGCTCCAGCCTGGGCTTGGTGGAGTGGTTTCTCCGTCAGCGCGAATGCAAGGGCTTCCGCCGGGCAATTTTTTCAGGTCTGCCCACTGTAGAGTTCGCGCGCGTGGTGCGTGATATCGTGCTGCCTGAGTCGTCGCTCCGCGGCCTGTACCATGTGGGAGCAGCACCCATTGACAAGTTCAGCCTCCTACGGCTGATCTCACAAGTCTACGGCTTGAAGACGTCGATCGTCGAAGACGATACGTTCCGCATCGACAGGAGCTTAAACGTCGATCGCTTTGCCGCTGCAACCGGTTATCGGGCACTGCCCTGGCCCGATCTGGTGCAGACCATGTACAACGACCATTTTTCCGGAAAGTAAATCTATGTTCGACGACAGCGTGTTGATGATCACCGGCGGCACTGGCTCCTTTGGGCAGACGGTGCTCAACCGTTTCCTGGATACCGGCGTCAAGGAGATACGCGTATTTAGTCGTGACGAGAAAAAGCAGGAGGACCTGCGCATCGCTCTGAACAATGACAAGCTGCGCTTCTACATCGGCGACGTGCGCGACCCTGACAGCCTGCGCGCGGCCCTGAGGGGCGTCGACTACGTGTTCCACGCGGCCGCGCTAAAGCAGGTTCCTTCCTGCGAGTTCTATCCGATGGAAGCGGTGAAGACCAATGTCATCGGCACGGAAAACGTGCTGAAGATCGCGTCGGAATGCGGGGTGCGTAGGGTGGTTGTGCTCAGCACTGACAAGGCGGTATATCCGATCAACGCCATGGGCATTTCCAAGGCCATGGCTGAAAAGGTAATGGTGGCCTCCGCGCGCACGCAGCAGCCCGGCGAATCTGTGTTCTGCGCCACCCGTTATGGCAACGTGATGGCCTCGCGTGGCTCGGTGATTCCATTGTTCATTTCGCAGATCCGAGCAGGTCGCGAGATCACGGTGACCGACCCGAACATGACCCGTTTTCTGATGTCGCTTGAGGACTCGGTGGACCTTGTGCTGTATGCGTTCCAGCACGGCCAGCAGGGGGACATCTTCGTGCAGAAGGCGCCCGCGTCGACCGTGGCTGATTTGGCGCAGGCGCTGAAGGAGCTTTTCTCCAGCGACGCCCAAGTCAAGATCATCGGCACGCGGCATGGGGAAAAACTATACGAATCCCTCATCTCGCGCGAGGAAATGGCGCATGCGGAAGATATGGGAGACTACTATCGAATTCCCGCAGACAACCGCGACTTGAACTACGCGAAGTATTACAGCGAAGGTGAACAGGAAATCGCACTGTTCGATGACTACACCTCGCACAATACCCGCCGACTAAACGTCGCGCAGATCAAGCAGTTGCTGCTGGGCCTGGACTACATTGAGGAAGAATTGAATGCTTAAGGTCATGACCATTGTTGGCACGCGCCCGGAACTCATCAAGATGAGTCGGGTCATCGCCGAACTCGACTTGCATACTCGCCATGTGCTGGTGCACACCGGCCAGAACTACGACTACGAACTCAATCAGCTATTTTTTGAAGACCTGGCTATTCGCAAGCCTGACCATTTTTTAGAAGCCGTCGGAGAAAACGCTGCCCAGACAATCGCACGCGTCATTGAAAAATCCGACGAGGTCATGGAAAAGGAAAAGCCAGATGCCGTCCTGCTTTACGGCGACACCAATTCTTGTCTGGCGGTGATTTCCGCTAAGCGGCGCAAGATTCCGGTGTTCCACATGGAAGCCGGTAACCGCTGCTTCGATCAGCGTGTTCCGGAAGAACTCAACCGCAAGGTCCTTGACCACCTTAGTGACATCAACCTAGTGCTGACAGAGCATGCGCGTCGCTACCTGATTGCAGAAGGCGTTCGTCCGGAAACCATCATCAAGACCGGTTCGCACATGCGCGAAGTGCTCGACCACTACATGCCCAAGATACGGGCATCAGATGTTCTGGCGCGCATGGGACTGGAGCAGGGGAAATACTTTATTGTGAGTGCTCACCGTGAAGAAAACGTTGATACGCCTGAAAACCTCACTGACATGGTGGAAACGCTTAACGCCCTGGCAGCACAATATGAGTTTCCGGTCATTGTATCGACCCATCCCCGCACCCAAAAGCGTCTGGACGCGCTTAACCTGGGCAAACTGGACAGTCGGATCCAGTTTCTCAAGCCTTTCGGTTTTTGCGATTACGTCAAGCTACAAATGGAAGCGCTTTGCGTGGTGTCGGATAGCGGCACCATTACCGAAGAAGGCTCCCTACTCAATCTGCCAGCAGTAACCATACGAAATGCGCACGAACGCCCAGAGGGCATGGATGTCGGTACGCTGATCATGGCGGGGCTGAAAAAGGAACGCGTGCTAGATGCTGTGCGTGTGATCATTGCACAGCATGATCGCAACAGTCGCGTGATGGCGCCGGTCAAAGACTATGAAGCACAATCCGTTTCCAGAAAAATTCTGCGCATCGTGCTGAGCTATACCGATTACGTCAACAGGACCGTTTGGCGAAAAGACTGCTGAGATATGACCGGTCTCGTAACGGGCGCGTACGGTTTCGTTGGGTCGGCGCTTTGTGCAAGATTGAGCAGGGACGGCGTCTCTGTACGAGGTACTGTGAGATCGGTGATTTCTCAGCCAGATGACGCTGAGACTATCGCGATTGGCAGCATTTCTTCAGTCACCGATTGGACGGAAGCCTTGAAAAATGTGGAGCAGGTCGTTCACTTGGCCGCTCGCGTTCACGTCATGCATGACAAGAGCCCGGACTCGTTGGCTGAGTTTCGTCGTGTGAATGTCGAAGGCACAGCTGCTCTTGCACGCCAGGCCGCGGCCGCAGGGGTGAGGCGCTTTGTTTTTCTGAGCTCCGTCAAGGTAAACGGTGAATTAACGGAAGCGGGGCATCCGTTTACTGCAGATGACGCGCCCGCACCATAAGATTCCTACGGCGTGTCCAAGTACGAGGCAGAACAGTTGCTCCGACAGATTGCCGCTGAAACAGGCATGGAGGTAGTGATCATTCGACCGCCCTTGGTGTATGGGCCCGGGGTCAAAGCTAACTTCGAGTCCATGATGCGCTGGTTGGCGCGCGGTGTACCGCTGCCACTGGCCGCGGTGACTAACAACCGTCGCAGCCTGGTAGCTCTGGACAACTTGGTGGGCTTGATCGTGACGTGCTTGAACCACCCTGCAGCTGCAAATCAGACTTTCTTGGTGAGTGACGGTGAAGACCTCTCAACGGCCCAACTGCTCAAGCGCATGGGCACTGCCATTGAGCAGCCAGCACGCCTGTTTTACTTGCCACCCACGCTGTTGAAGCTGGGTGCGAACGTGTTGAACAGGCCAGGCATCTATCAGCGCCTCTGCGGCTCATTGCAGCTAGACATTGCAAAAACCAGACAACTGCTTTGGTGGACTCCAACGGTGTCGGTGGATGAAGGGCTGCGTCGTGCCGCCGAAGGTTTTCGCTCATGAAGCGTTTGTTTGATTTGGCCGCGGCGTTGGTGGCTGCCATGTTTCTCGCTCTGCCAATTTTGATCGTAGCATTGACCGTCAGGTTGACTTCGCCAGGGCCAGTACTTTACTGGAGCGATCGGGTAGGTCGCCACAATCGGATTTTCCAGATGCCCAAGTTCCGCAGCATGCGAATCGACACCCCAGCGGTGGCGACGCACTTACTTCAGAACCCCGACCAATGGCTCACACCCATCGGCTCATTTTTGCGCAAATCCAGCCTGGACGAGTTGCCCCAATTGTGGAGCATTCTGAAAGGCGACATGAGCTTCGTAGGCCCACGCCCGGCGCTGTTTAATCAGGATGACGTGATTGCTTTGCGTACAGAAAAGGGCGTGCACGAACTGATGCCCGGTTTGACCGGGTGGGCGCAGGTCAACGGACGAGATGAGCTGCCAATTCCTCAGAAAGTGGAACTGGATGCAGAGTATCTGCAGCGTCGGTCATTGTTGTTTGATCTGAAGGTACTGTGGATGACAGCGTTGAAGGTTTTAGCAAGGGACGGTGTGTCACATTGAAGAAAAACACAGATCATTTTGAGGACTCAGGACTCAGGACTCAGGACTCAGGACTCAGGACTCAGGACTCAGGACTCAGGACTCAGGACTCAGGACTCAGGACTCAGGGAGTTTCACGCCATGAGAATGCGCATGTCTAAGCTCGTTATCCCACTACTGGGTTTGCCTCGGGCGGCAAAGCGATTTGTGGCATTGTCCGTCGATCTGGGACTTTGTGTCCTGACCGTATGGCTGGCCTACTACCTGCGATTGGGTGAGTTTGTAGCTCTTTCTGGCACCGCTTTGTGGGCTGTAGGAGCGTCCATTGGCTTCGCGCTGCCGATCTTCATCGTGTCAGGTCTCTACCGCGCTATCTTCCGCTACAGCGGCTGGCCAGCCTTGCTGGCGGTGGCGCGCGCGGTGGGCATTTACGGATTGCTCTATGCCTCCTTCTTCACTGCCATTGGTGTGGCCGGCGTGCCACGCACCGTCGGCATCATTCAGCCCATTCTGCTGCTTCTGTTTGTTGGTGCATCACGCGCACTGGCCCGGGTCTGGTTGGGGGACCAGTACCTGAGCATTCTCAAGCATGCTTCGCGCCCCAAGGTGCTGATCTACGGGGCAGGAAATACAGGACGCCAGTTGGCGGCGGCCATGGCAAACAGCCACGAAATGCAGGTGGCCGGGTTCCTGGATGACGACGATCGGCTGCACGGCCATGTGCTCAACGGCCAGCCCATCTACAACCCAGCAGATCTGGACAACCTGGCCGCCACGCTCAACATCAGCGACGTGCTGCTGGCCATGCCCAGCCTCTCGCGCCGCCGTCGAAACGAGATCCTGGGGCAGATCCGTGTGGCAAAAGTCGCTGTGCGTACCTTGCCGAGTGTGACCGACTTGGCGCAGGGAAAAGTCAGCATCTCTGATCTACGTGAACTGGACATTGACGACCTACTTGGCCGCGAGCCGGTGATGCCTAATCACATCCTGCTGGCAATGAACGTGCGCAGCAAGGTTGTCATGGTGACCGGCGCTGGCGGTTCAATCGGCAGCGAGCTTTGCCGCCAAATCCTGGCAGTCGGCCCATCCAAACTGCTGCTGATCGAGCAGAGCGAATTTGCCCTCTACGGCATTCACCAAGAGCTTGAAGAAAAGCTAACTGGCCGCGAAATCACCCTCGTCCCTTTGCTGGCCTCCGTGCAAGACAACGAGCGCATGCACGAGATCATGTCCACTTGGCACCCGGATACCGTCTATCACGCTGCAGCCTACAAGCATGTGCCCCTAGTTGAGCACAACCCGGCCGAGGGCATAAAAAACAACGTGCTCGGAACACTCAAAACAGCACAGACAGCGGCCGAAAACGGCGTTTCCGATTTCGTGCTGATCAGCACTGACAAGGCCGTCCGACCGACCAACATCATGGGCGCCAGCAAGCGGCTTGCAGAAATGGCCCTGCAGGCCTTAGCGGCAAGCACCTCCGGTACCAAATTCAGCATGGTGCGGTTTGGCAATGTTCTGGGCTCTTCAGGTTCAGTGGTGCCGAAGTTCCGGCAGCAGATCCGAGATGGCGGTCCGATTACGCTGACCCATCCAGAGATCACCCGCTATTTCATGACCATCCCAGAAGCCTCGCAATTGGTGATCCAGGCGGGCGCCATGGCCAAAGGCGGTGATGTGTTCGTGCTCGACATGGGCCAATCGGTCAAGATCATGGATCTGGCCCGTCGCATGGTGGAACTCTCGGGTTTGACCGTCAAAGATGAGCAGAACCCCGACGGCGATATTGAGATCGAAATCACCGGCTTGCGTCCAGGCGAGAAGCTCTACGAAGAACTGCTGATTGGCGACAACCCCAAGCCAACCCCCCATTCAAGGATCATGAAAGCCCACGAGGAGTTCATTCCCTGGGTGGAGCTTGAAGGCCGGCTTAGGTCGTTGGAAATGGCGCTCAATGTGAACGACGTTGGCGTCATCCGGCTGATGATGGAAAAGCTCGTCAGTGGCTACACGCCGAGCGATGAGATAGTGGATTGGGTGTATATGGAGCAGGAAGCGGTTGCTATGGATGCAACAAATTCGTGAGCGAACGAATCGCCGCTTCCATTTCTTGACCCGTATGTCCCAACACACAAGCAGGATCCAATGGTGGCTCGTAGGGGCTGTTGATGCCTGTCATATTGGGTAACTCCCCGCTGCGGGCCTTCTTGTACAGACCTTTCGGGTCACGTTGTTCGCACACATCCAGCGGCGTGTCGACAAACACTTCAACGAAATTATCAGTCCCTATCAGTTCTCGTGCCATTTCTCGCTCGGCTCGGAATGGACTGATGAAGGCGGTCATCACGATCAGCCCCGCATCCATCATCAGCTTGGCCACTTCGGCCACGCGGCGAATGTTTTCCACCCGGTCGGCGTCGGTAAACCCCAGGTCTTTGTTCAGACCTTGACGGATGTTGTCACCATCCAGGATGTAAGTGCGCTTTCCTTGAGCGTGAAGCTCCTTCTCCAATGCATTAGCGATGGTGGATTTGCCTGAACCCGACAGGCCCGTGAACCAGATCACTTTTCCCTTATGACCGTTTAGGTGTTCGCGGTCTTCACGGGAGATGCTCAGCGCCTGGCGGTGCACGTTCTGAGCCCTGCGCAGGTTGTGGCGGATCATGCCTGCGGCCACAGTGGCATGCGTAAACTTGTCGACCAGAATGAAGCCACCCAGCGTGGAGTTCTTTGAGTAGGTATCGAACACCAGCGGCTTGCTCATCGCCAGGTTGACAACGGCAATGTCATTCAACCCCAATTGCTTGCACGACTCGTGAGTCTGGGTGTTCACATCCACCCGGTACTTCAAACTGGTAATACTGGCGCTAGTCCACTGATTGGCCAGTTTTATCTCGTAGGCTCGGCCCATGAGCCCGGGTTCGTCATGCATCCATACCAGTGTTGCTTCGAACTGATCGGTCATTTCAAGTGGCTGTTCAGCCAGAGCGATCACATCGCCCCTAGATGCATCGACTTCTCTGTCCAGAACCAGCGTCAAAGCGTCGCCTGCTCTAGCTTCCTTCACATCTCCATCAGCGGTAACGATCTGCGACAGCGTAGCGGTTTGACCTGAGGCTGTGACGCGTAGCTTGTCGCCCTCATTCAGTTGACCTGAGGCCAATGTGCCGCTGAAGCCTCTGAAGTTGGCATTTGGTCGATTGACCCACTGTACCGGAAACACGGCTTTATGCTGGATGGGGCGATGCACATCAATCGTTTCCAAACATCCCATCAAAGTGGGGCCTTGATACCAGTGCGTGTGTGCTGACCGAGTAGTGATGTTGTCGCCTTTGAGGGCAGACAGTGGAATGGGCGTGATGCCCTCTAACCCGAGAGCCTTTGCCGTGGTTTTGAACTCGGAAACGATAGTGTCAAACACCGTTTGGTCGTACCCCACGAGGTCCATTTTGTTGATGGCCAACACGATCTGACGGATGCCAACCAGAGACACCAGATAAGCGTGTCGTCGTGTTTGGGTGAGCACGCCCTGTCTCGCGTCAATGAGAAGCACAGCCACGTCGGCTGTGGAAGCTCCGGTGACCATGTTGCGGGTGTATTGCTCGTGCCCAGGAGTGTCGGCCACGATGAATTTGCGCCGAGGGGTCGAAAAGAACCGGTAAGCCACGTCAATGGTGATGCCTTGTTCGCGCTCGGCAGCAAGTCCATCAACAAGCAGTGCAAAGTCGATGTCGCTGCCTTGGGTGCCATGACGTTTGGAGTCAGCTTGCAAGACACTCAGTTGATCGTCGAAGACTTGTTTCGACTCCCACAACAAACGACCGATCAGGGTGCTTTTGCCATCATCGACGCTGCCGCAAGTGATGAAGCGCAGTAGGTCTTGCTGTGCTTGCTGCGCCATCCATTCATTGATGGTCGCGACCTTTGGCTTGGGTAAAACAGGTGAGGTTTTCTTGGTGCGTGCCATCAGAAATAGCCCTCCTGTTTTTTCTTTTCCATGGAGCCAGAGCTATCGGTGTCGATCTTGCGGCCTTGACGCTCTGACTGGCGGGCATTAATGATTTCGAGCAAGATGTCTTCCAGAGTCTCTGCTTCAGACTCCACGGCTCCCGTCAGTGGGTAGCAACCCAAGGTGCGAAAACGCACCTTTTTAATTTGAATTCCTTCGCCAGGCAGCAAGCGGCATCGCTCGTCGTCCACCAGCATGATCATCTCGGATCGAACCACGACGGGGCGGGGCTTGGCAAAGTACAACGGCACCATGGGAATGTTTTCCTGGTAGATGTATTGCCAAATGTCCAACTCAGTCCAATTGGATAGTGGGAACACCCGGATGCTCTCACCTGGGCTCTTGCGAGTGTTGTAAAGGTTCCAGAGTTCTGGGCGTTGGTTCTTCGGATTCCAACGGTGGGATGAGCTGCGAAACGAAAAAACGCGCTCCTTTGCGCGGGACTTTTCCTCATCACGCCGTGCGCCGCCAAACACCACATCAAACTTGTAGTGATCAAGCGCCTGCTTTAATCCCTCCGTCTTAGTGATGTCAGTGTGCAGGGCTGAGCCGTGGTCAAAGGGGTTGATGTTTTTCTCGATCGCTTCGGGATTGGTGTGCACCAGCAAGTCCATGCCGCTTTCACGCGCCATGAAATCGCGGAATTGATACATCTCCTGAAATTTCCAGCGGGTGTCAACATGCAACAACGCAAAAGGAGGGGGCGCTGGGTAAAAGGCTTTGCGTGCCAAGTGCAGCATGACACCACTGTCTTTGCCGATGGAGTAAAGCATGACGGGGTTTTGTGCTTCAGCAACGGCTTCACGGATGATGTGGATGCTTTCAGCTTCCAAACGCTTAAGGTGTTCCGAAGGGGGTAGCGCAGGTTTGTGGCTGCTGCCCAGGGCGAGCTCTGCAGGCAATATGGTTTGGTAGGCCTGCGGACAAAGTTGAATGTCTGGGTTGCTTGGCGTGTTGCGCAAGTAAGCCACTAACGCGCCGTGTGGAAATGCAGCGATCGGTTTCCCGATGTGACTTTGCAGATCCTTGAGTGCTTGTTGGATCCCGTTGTCATCTACCTTGCGGATTGGAATCCAAAAGCGTGCGCCACGGGCATCGTTGGCATGCAGACAGGGCTGGCCACCGGGTAAGGGGTGCAACTGCACGAACAAGACCCGATCGCGTCGCTTGCGGGCTTGCTCTATAGACCATTCGAGCACCAGCCGGTTGGGGGAACGGTCGCGCTCGTCGAGAAGCAATTCATGAGTCAGCTCTTGCGGCAGCAGACCCAGCGCACTAAGTCGTCGCTCAGCGGTACGTTTGGTATCTGCCGTGCCTTTGGTCTGAAGGTGCGCGAAAGCCAACTCAGTATCCCAGACCTGAAGGGCATCCAGACCGAGCAGATCAACTGACGGGTTTGTCGCAATATGCATATTATTCAATCAATCTTCGTTATTACGGCTGAGATACAATGCTGGGCAATATTAAACCACAATAAAATACGCAATGCGACAGATCGATCTTGATGCCCTGATCGAGCAACTTCTTCCGATTGCTCGGTCAGCTGGCGATGCCGTCATGGCAATTTATGCCAGTGGCTCGACAGAGATTCAACACAAAGAGGACGCCAGCCCGGTGACAAAGGCCGATTTATCTGCGCACCGTATATTGGCTGCACAGTTGGCGCCCTTACTGCCCGACTGCCCTGTGGTGTCAGAGGAGGATGCGGGCTCGCAGGCATTTCGCCAGCACAATGGACGATTTTGGTTGATTGACCCTCTGGACGGCACCAAGGAGTTCATCGCTCGCAACGGTGAGTTCACTGTGAACATCGCCCTGATTGTGGATGGGCAAAGCGTGCTTGGTGTGGTGTATGCGCCTGCCATGGATGCGATGTACTGGGGCGGCCTAGGACTCGGCGCGTTTCGGTGCGTTGCGAATGAAAAAGTCGCGGTCAAAGTGTCTTCCGGCGAAGCAGGCAGTTGCCGGGTCGTGGCTAGCAAAAGCCATTTGAATGACGCAACGCAGTCATTTATCGAGCGCCTGGGGGCGGTGAGTTTGATCCAGGCAGGAAGTTCGCTCAAGTTCTGTAGGGTTGCTGAGGGCGCAGCAGACATCTACCCCCGCCTGGCACCGACTTGTGAGTGGGACACGGCAGCAGCTCAAGCAGTGCTCGAAGGAGCTGGGGGAGTGGTGCTCGATCTCGATTGTCAGCCCTTGATGTACGGAAAGCCAAATGTGCTCAATACATCCTTCATCGCCAGCCGCGATAGGACGCTCATTCCCCATGATTGATTTTGCTTACGCATTGGCTGGGGCGCTGACCGGCTTCATCGTGGGTTTGACAGGGGTTGGCGGTGGCGCTTTGATGACCCCGATCTTGTTGATCTTTTTCGGGGTGACGCCCACCGCAGCCATCGCAACGGATCTGTGGTTTGCTGCCATCACCAAGCTGGTGGGGGCCCGGGTGCATCATGCAAGCGGCAATGTGGACTGGCAGGTGGTCAAGCGACTTTGGCTGGGTAGCTTGCCGGTGGCATTGCTCGTTGTGAGCATTGTCAGTTTTGGGGCTCAAATCACCAAAGTAGATTGGCTGACCAGTGCCATCGGGGTAGTTGTGCTCATTACTGCTGTCGGCATGCTTATTGCCCCCAAATTAGTGGCCTATGCAAGAGGTCGTCGAATAGGGCAGCCTGAGCGCTTTAAAGCCATCCAGCCAGCACTAACCGTTCTTTCTGGCGCTGTACTGGGGCTGTGTGTTGCATTGACTTCGGTGGGCGCTGGTGCACTTGGTAGCGTGATGTTGCTCTACCTGTACCCGCTGCGGATGACGCCTCATCGGCTGGTGGCGACTGACATCGTCCATGCCATTCCTTTGGCTGTGGTGGCCGGGCTCGGTTATCTGTTCGCGGGCATGGTGGACTGGTGGATGCTGGCCAGTTTGTTAGTCGGCTCAATCCCAGCTGTGCTGTTGGGAAGCATGTTGGCAGGTAAGATTCCAGGCCGCTGGATTCAGATTGCCTTGGCTTTGGTATTGATGGCGGCTGGCATCAAGGTGATTTCCTAATTGCTCGAACGCCAGAGTTAGCTTGATGATGCCATTACGTCACTGTGTGCGGCCTCCAAGCAGTGGGCGCAATGGGGTGCGGCTGGGACCGGCATGCAGCCAGATGGTGATTGGGCGTGCCGGGCGAACTGTGGTTTTGAGCTGGCGTTTCGGTTGATCAACGATCTCGTGCTGGACTACGCCTCCGTCCGATTTGGTCGACTCGCGAAGCACTTCGGCTTCGAAGGCTTCAACATCACGAACGCGGTACCGGACTTGGGCGCCAAGTTTGAGAAACATCGGACCACCTGCTTCGGTTCGCCAGCGCTCCAGCGTTGCTTCACTGATCTGCCAGCGCTCGGCCAGTTCGGTTTGGGTCATGCATCGTCCGTCCATGTTTCGCATCCTTTCGCAGGGGTTGTCAGGACTCCGATGAAGGCGCTGGAAGCAGAAGAAGTCAAGGTGGGTGTTTTCTCCCTTGGACGCTGCGCGTAATCGCAAATGCGAGGGGTGCAGGACGAATCGGACAATCACCAGAATCCTTCCTCACTGACCCGCAGGATTACTCAGGCGTTTTGGAGAAAGGTTCGAAACCAGTCGCCATTCCACCACCATACTCAAAACCCCAACTCGTCTGAGTTGGGGTTTTTTCTTGTCCGATCGTGCGTGTTCCCCGGTGTTTGTTGCGTGTTAATGCGGAATCTTGCGGACTTCGCCCTCAAGGTCATCGGGCCG
>JACCDN010395027.1_pt1 | contig 49802 bp, 29 predicted proteins | sample 7441691 | NCBI WGS metagenome assembly JACCDN01 (sample SAMN15323439, study PRJNA562643) | freshwater metagenome | isolation source: river surface water | place: USA:Blue River Watershed | collected 2017-08-16 | reverse complement strand
GCGCCAGCCGGCTTCGAGCACGCGGACCAGGAGCTCATATTGCGAGGCGTCATAGTTGGCCGGCTTCGGGAAGGGAATGCGATTGTCGGGATGGTCCGTCGCGCACCAGCGGAAGCAATAGGCCTGGACGCGTTTGTCGCCTTCGCCACGGACGCCGGGAGGCTCGGACGAGATGCGAGGCAGGAGTCCTGAGGACGGGTCGCCCGGAACCTTGTAGGCGCTGATCGGTTTCTTCACCGCGCCGAAGTGGTGGCCATGGTGAAGGATGCCGACCTGGTTCCCATTCCAGGTCTCGCCGTAGACGGAGTTGGCTTCGCGGCCTACGTGGTAGCTGACGCCGGCGGCGGCGAGCAGGTCTCCCTCATAGGTGGCGTCGATGAACATCTTTCCGGAGAAGGATTTTCCGGAGAGCATCGTGATCTGGGTGATGCGTCCGTTCTCGACGCGCACGCCCTTGGTGCGGTCGAGCCATTCGTCGCGGAGGACGGTAAGGCCATATTCTTTCACGTAATCCTCGAAGACCTTCTCGGCCACGCTGGGCTCGAAGATCCACATCGTGCGTTCATCCTTATCCATCGCCACGGTGCCTTGGCCCTTGTTGCCGAAGGCCTCAGGACGCTGCCAGGCCCAGGTGGAGTCCTTCTGATATTCGACCCAGACGCGGTGGTAGAAATTGCGGGCCAGGCCGCCGATGACGGCTTTGTTGCCGGTGTCGGTGTAGCCAAGGCCGCCGCTGCTGAGTCCTCCGAGGTGCTTGTCCGGGCCGACGATGATAACGGACTTGCCCATCTTCTTCGCCTGGACGGCGGCGATGACACCGGCGGAGGTGCCGCCGTAGACGACGAGGTCATACGTCTCCGCGGCGGTGAGACGGAGCGCGCAGAGGCAGAGGAGGGAGAGGCGGAGGAGCATGACTGAAGAGGGGTAGGGGTAGGGGTGTCGGCAGGGCGTGCCTACTCCTGGGGGTCAGCGGTTAGCTGACTGCTTGGCGATGAAGTTGAGGATCGCGAGGCGGGCCGGGTCGTCGAGGTTGCGGATGTTGTGCCCGACGGTGCCATGATCGCGGTCATCGACGCGGAGCGAATAGTTCTCGGTGTGGCCGGCGGCCTTGAGGGTGGTCACGAAGAACATGTTCTCTTCGGCGCGGCTGAGCATGTCGTTCTGCGCGTAGATCGTGAGCACCGGTGGAAGGGATTTGCGGATGAAGAACGCGGGTGCCGCCGAATCCGAGGTGATGCCGTAGCGCGGCTGGCCGCGTTCTTCCCGGACGGTGTAATGGGTGAGGACCTGGCCGCTGACCTGGGCGACGCCCGCCACGGAACCAAGCGTCAGTCCGTGGGGCTTGAGCCGTTCGGGATCGAAGGCCACGAGCAGGGCGAGGTAGCCGCCGGCGGAGTGTCCGCCGATGAAGACCTTGCGGGGGTCCCCGCCGTGTTCGGCGATATGCTTGACCGTCCAGGCGAAGGCGGCCGCGGCGTCATCGACGTAGGCGGGATATTTGGCCTTGGGGCTGAGGCGGTAGTCGGGCGTCACGACGGCGACGCCTGCCTGGGCGAGGCTCTCGCGGATCTCGGCGCAGTATTCGGAACGAAGGTCCTTGGAGCCGTTCTTCAGTCCGCCGCCGTAGAACCAGACATAGGTCGCGAAGCCCTTGGCGCCTACGGGCACCGTCAGGTCGAGCTTGCAGCGTTCCTGTTCGTAGGGGGTGAGCGACACGACGTCGTCCTTGTAGGCGATGTCCTTCACCACCTTGGTATCGAGCGCCGAAGCCGACGAGACGGCGAGGCTCAGCAGCAGGGCGAGGAGGCGCATCAGGCGATCAGCGATTGGACGATCTTGCCATGGACGTCGGTGAGGCGGAAGTCGCGGCCCGAACTGCGGAAGGTGAACTCCTCGTGATTGAATCCGAGAAGACGCAGGATGGTCGCGTGCAGGTCGTGGACGTGGACGACGTCCTTGACGGCCTTGAAGCCGAATTCATCGCTCTCACCGTGGACATGGCCCGGCTTCACGCCGCCGCCGGCCATCCACATCGTGAAGCCGTGGCTGTTGTGGTCGCGTCCGTTGATCTTGCCGGCGTTGGAGCCGGGGGTGGGCAGTTCGACCGTCGGGGTGCGTCCGAATTCGCCGCCCCAGATGACGAGGGTCTCTTCGAGCATGCCGAGGCGCTTCAGGTCGGTCAGCAAGGCCGCGATCGGCTGGTCGGCCTCCATCGCCAGGCGCTTGTGGTTCTTCTCCAGGTCGTCGTGGCTGTCCCACGGCTGGCCGGCTCCGTGCCAGAGCTGGATGAAGCGGACGCCGCGTTCGGCGAGGCGACGGGCGATGAGGAACTGGCGGCCGAGGGTCGTGTCGCCGTACATCTCGCGGGTCTTTTCGGACTCACGCCCGATGTCGAAGGCGTCGGTCGCTTCGAGCTGCATGCGGTAGGCCATCTCGAAGGACTGGGCTCGCGCCTCGAGGGCGGCGTCCTGGGGGCGGACCGACTGGTGGGCGGCGTTCAGCTTGGCGAGCAGGTCGAGCTGCTTGCGCTGGGCCGGACGGGAGAGGCCGAAGTTGCGGATGTTCTCGATCAGCTCCTCGACGGAACGCTTGGAAGTGTCGACGTAGTTGCCTTGGTAGACGCCGGGGAGGAAGCCGCATTGCCAGTTCTGCGTCTCCTGGATCGGGAAGCCGCCCGGGCAGAGCGTCATGAAGCCGGGCAGGTTCTCGTTCTCGGTGCCGAGGCCGTAAGTGACCCAGGAACCCATCGACGGACGAACCTGACGGGCCTCGCCGCAGTTCATCAGCAGGAGCGAAGGCTCGTGGTTGGGCACGTCGGCCTTCATCGAGCGGATGACGCAAAGGTCGTCGGCGTGCTGGGCGGTCTTCTCGAAGAGTTCGCTGACCTCGAGTCCGCTCTTGCCGTAGCGCTTCCAGGTGAAAGGCGAGCGGAAGGCGGCGCCGGTGCGACGCTCGGTCGCGATGTAATCTCCGGGCAGTTTCTGGCCGTGGTATTTGTCGAGGGCCACCTTGCGGTCGAAAGTGTCTACCTGCGAAGCTCCGCCGTTGGCGAAGATATGGATGACGCGCTTGGCCTTGCAGGGCAGCGGAGGCTTGCGCGCGGCGAGAGGGCGGAGCGGGTCGACGCGGATGTCGGCGCCACGTAGTTCCTGCTGGAGCAGGGAGGCCATGGCCACGCCGCCGAGGCCCATGCCGATACGGCGGAGGAATTCGCGACGGGAGCCGAGGGAAAGGGGGTCGAGGTGGAGCATCAGTCGGCGAAGTTGAATTCGTTGCTTTGGAGGAGGACCTGGGCGAACGTGGAAAGGGCGGACTGGCGGTCGGGTTTGCGGCCGAACTCGCCGCCGGCGGTGCTGATGACCTCGCCGGTCTTGGCGTCCTTGATCACCGGAGACCAGGAGAAGCCGTCGCTGTTCGAGTTGCGGTGGTTGTCGGCGATGAAGTCGACGGTCTCGCCGGCGAGGAGTTCGACCTCGGCGACGAGCGTGGATCCGGTGGCGCCTCCGGCGACGACGACTTCCTTGAGCAGGCCACGGCGGGCGGAGACGATGCGGGCGCGGACGCCGTCGCTTGCCTTGCTGCCCACGTGCAGTTCGCCTTCGAGTCGGTAGGTGCCTGCGCTGCCGGCGGTCCAGCGACGGACGGCCGCCAGCTCGGGCTTGTCGCCCGGGTGTCCGCCTTTGGCGGAAAGGAAGACGAAGGAGAACTTCTTGTCGGGGAGCTTGTCCGTCGGGGAGATGCGGTCCTTGGTGCGGACGCTCATCTCGGTGAACTTGACGGTCTTCGCGGCCGCATCCCAGCCACCGTAGCCGTTGCTCCAGGCGGCCGGAGCCGGTGCGGCGGAGGCTTCGCGGAGGTAGTCCAGCGCCAGCGCGGTTTCGGCCGGCTTAGGTTCGCGTGCCAGGATCATGCGATAGAGCGACGCCACGCGGGATGCGTCGTCGGGCTGGGCTGCGGATTTGGCGGCGAGCTCGTCGCTGAGCGTGCGTCCGAAGGGATGGTTCAGCATCCACAGCGACTGCTGAGGCGTCGTCGTCTGGTTGCGACGCGGCACATGGTAGTCCGGGTTGGCGAAATCGAAGGTGCGGAAGAAGGCGGGCAGGTTCTGGCGGTCGATGTGTCCGTAGATCGTGCGACGCGGCTCGGCGAAATTGGCGACGAGATCGAACGGCTGGCCGCCGAGCTTGGGCGCATCGAGTCGTCCGGCGACGCGCAGCATGCTGTCGCGCATCGATTCGAAATCGAGGCGACGGCGCTGGGCGCGCCAGAAGAGCGAGTTGTCAGGGTCCTTGGCGTGGGCTTCGGGACGGAGGTCGGCGCTCTGCAGGAAGGTGCGCGAGAGGACGATGGTCCGGACCAGCTTCTTCATCGACCAGCCGTCGCGGACGAAGGAGCTCGCCAGGTGGTCGAGCAGGGCGGGGTTCTTCGGGGCGGGCGTGCGGACGCCGAGGTCGCTCGGTGTCTCGATCAGCGGCTGGCCGAGAAGGTGCGTCCAGACGCGGTTGACCATCACGCGCGCGGTCAGCGGATTGGTCGGGCTCGCGATGGCGTTCGCCAGGTCAAGTCGTCCGCTGCCCTGGGTGAACTCCTTGGGCGGACCATCGGAAAGGATGGAGAGATACTGGCGGGGAACCTTCTTGCCGGGACGCGAGGCGCTGCCGCGGAGGAAGACGACGCCCTGGACGGCCTTGGGCTTGTCGAGGAGAGCCATGGCATGCGGCGGGCTCTTCGGGCTGGTGGCCTTGAAGCCGGAGACGGAGATCTCGAGGTTGTTACGCGTGTTGCGGTCGGCGACGTTGTAGGTGCCGATGAGCGAAGCCGGCGTCATGGCGGTCGGTCCGGCCGGATGCAGGATCAGGTCGCACCAGGACTTCCATTCGGCGCGGTTGGCGTTGTCGGCCTTGCGGGCTTCGGAAAGCAACGTGGCGTAAGTCGTCGTCAGGTCGGCGAGCTTGGCGGGGGCCTTGGCCTGGAGGCGAGCGCGCAGGAGCGGGTCAGCGAACTGGTTCGGCTGGGCGAGCAGGGCGGCGAAGCGCTTGGGGAACTCGGCATCCGCGACGCCTTGCAGGCTGACCCAAGCGCCCCAGACGGGGTCGGTCGGCGTCAGCTTGGGCTTCAGCGCGTTCTTCCAGCCGCCGAGCACGGCCGCGTAAAGGTTGGCGGCCTTGGCCTTCTGGTTGGCGTCGAGCTTGTTGTCCTTGAAGGACTCCTGGGCGAGGTTCAGGTAAGCCGCGGTCTTTTCCGGCGAGTACGAGAGCTCGTAGCGGCTCTGGATGAAGTCATCCAATTTCTTCTGGCGGACGGCGAGCTCGGCCTCGAACTCTTCGGTCTCCTTGGTGCGGGTGAAGGGCTTGAGCGGCGGCAGCTGCTTGGGCTCTTCGCTGGAATTGAAGATCGCGTAGAGCGAGTAGTATTCGGTCGTCGGCAGCGGATCGAACTTATGGTCGTGGCAGCGCGCGCAGGCCATCGTCAGGCCTTGGGTGCCGCGCATGACGACGTCGATGCGGTCGTCGATGATGTCCGGCGTGCTGTTGAGGAATCGTCGGCCGAGCGTCAGGAAGCCCAGGGCGGCGAGGTCGCGGTTGTTCTCGGGATCCTTGACGAACTGATCCGCGGCGATCTGCAGGCGCAGGAACTGATCGTAGGGCAGGTCCTGGTTGAAGGCGTTCACGACCCAGTCGCGGTAGGTGTAGGCGTAAGGGTAGCGACGCTCTTCCTGGAAGACGTAGCCCTTCGTGTCGGAGTAGCGCGCGACGTCGAGCCAGTGGCGGCCCCAGCGTTCGCCGAAGGCGGGTGCGGCAAGCAGGCGGTCGACGAGTTTCTCGGTCGCCTGCGGATCCTTGTCGCCGACGTACGCGGCGATCTCGGCCGCGGAAGGATTATATCCCCACAGAGCGAGGGTCAGGCGGCGGATGATGACTTCGCGCGGCGCCTCCGGATTGAAGTCCAGTCCGGCGGACTTCAGCTGCGCGAGCACGAAGCGATCGAGCGGCTGGTTGACCTTGGGTGCGTCGGTCGACGCGATGGCGGGAACGGCCGGCGCCCTCACGGGCTGGAAGGCCCAGTGCTTGCGCGGGTCGAGGGCGAGGGGTTTGGATTCCTCCGGCCAGGGCAGGCCTTGGCGCACCCATTCGGTGAGAGCGGCGATGGCCTTGGGCGGAAGCTTTTCATCTTCTCCCGGCATCGCATAGACGTCTGCCGCTTTGACGTGGTTGATCGAGAGGATCAGTCGGCTGACTTCCGGTTTGCCCGGCACGACGACCGGTCCGAGTTCGCCGCCCTTGAGGACGAATTCCCGGGAGTCCAGACGGAGACCGGACTTCTGTTTTTTCTCACCGTGGCACTTGTGGCAATGGTCGGCCAGGATCGGGCGGACTTCCTTTTCGAAGAACTCCAGCTGAGCCGGTGTCGCGGGCTCGGCGGCCGACGCCGAGGCGGCGAGCAAAATGAAGCCAATGAGGTGCCGGAAAGACATCGGAAAAGGGTAGGACAGGGCGGGGAGCCCTTAGTTCCTCAAACGTGTTGGCTGTCATCGGGATGTAAAGCCGTTGCTGGGGATTTCAGAGGATTGGGACTTGGGGCCAGCGGTTAGGGTTGAACCCGCTCCGAAAGGTGGTGTCTATGGGGCACCCCTGATTCATCATGCCCTCCGTATTCCGTAAGGCTCATGCGCCCCTGCTAGCCCTCCTTGGGTTGGCCGCCCTGGCTTCCGCCGCCGACCCCAAGCCGGTCGCCGAATCACCCCATATGCTCGCCCGCGACAAGCAGCGTCTGGTCGATTTCACCGCCGAACTGAATGGTTCGAAGGAACTCTACCTGCTCGTCGCCGAAATCGACGGTAACGCCTGCGACTGGGCCAACTGGATCGAACCCGAGGTCGTCCTCGCCGACGGCACGGTCCTCGACCTGACCAAACTCAAGTGGAAGGAAGCCGAATCGTTGGGCACGACCCGCGTCGGCAAGAACTACGACGGCAAGCCGCTCAAGATCGCCGGCAAGGAGTATGTCCGCGGCATCGGCACCCATGCCTCGTCCTTCATCGCTTACGAGCTGCCGGCTCCGGCCAAATCCTTCCGCGCCAAGGTCGGCATCGACGACGGTGGCGCCATCCGTGGCGGCAAGGCCAGCGGTGCGGACGTGAAGTTCGCCGTGTTCACCACGCGTCCGGCCAAATACAAGCCGGTCGACTACGAAGGCGGCCCCACCGCGGTCCCGGCTGAGCTCTTCACCGTTCCGGAAGGCTTCGAAGTCACCGTCTGGGCGACTTCCCCGCAGATCTTCAATCCGACCAACATCGATTTCGACGAGCGCGGCCGCATGTATGTCGCCGAAGGCGTCAACTACCGCAGCAAGTCCGGCCGTCGCAAGGAAGGCGACCGCATCGTCGTCCTCGAGGACACCACCGGCGCGGGCAAGGCCGACAAGGTCACGGTCTTCACGCAGGACACCAATCTCGTCTCGCCCCTGGGCGTGGCCCACATCGACGGCAAGATCGTCGTCTCCCAGCCGCCGGACCTGCTCGTCTACACCGACGTGAACGGCGACGGGGTCTTCGATCCCAAGGTCGACAAGCGCGAGGTCCTGCTGACCGGCTTCAACGGACGCAACCATGACCACTCCCTGCACAGCGCGACATTCGGTCCGGACGGCCAATGGAACTTCAACCAGGGCAACACCTGCGGTCAGTTCACCGACAAGTCGGGCAAGACCTTCCGCATCGGCAGCCCTTACAACCATGGCGAGTGGACCAAGCAGGCCGTGGACGCCCAGAAGGTCGCCGGTGTCCGCAGCGACGACGGCAACGTCTGGGTCGGCGGTTTCTCCGTGCGCATGAACAGCGACGGCACCAACGCCCGCATCGTCGGTCACAACTACCGCAACAGCTACGAGCAGTCCATCAACTCGCTCGGCGACATGTATCAGAGCGACAACGATGATCCGCCCGCCTGCCGCGTCAGCCTCATCATGGAAGGCGGCAACGCCGGCTTCGCTTCCGCCGACGGTCAGCGCTCCTGGGGCGCCGACAAGCGTCCCGGTCAGGAAACCCCTGTCGCCGAATGGCGTCAGGATGACCCCGGCACCATGCCTGCGGGAGACGTCTACGGCGGCGGTTCGCCGACCGGCGTGGCCTTCTATGAGAACGGCGCGCTCGATGCCAAGTGGAACGGCCTGCTCCTCGCTTGCGAGGCCGGCAAGAACGTCGTCTTCGGTTACCTGCCCAAGCCTGACGGCGCCGGCATGAAGCTCGAGCGCTTCGATTTCCTCACCTCCAACAAGGAGAAGGAATGGGCGGGTTCGGACTTCCTTGGCGGCAAGGCCACCGGCGCCCTGAAGACCAAGTTCCGTCCTTCCGACGTCTGCGTCGGTCCGGATGGCGCCCTCTACGTGGCCGACTGGTTCGACCCCGGCGTGGGCGGGCACGGCACGCGCGACAACAGCCTCTCCGGCACCATCTACCGCATCGCTCCGAAGGGCTTCAAGTCCGTCGTCCCGAAGATCGACCTCGCGACCGTCGCCGGACAGATCGCCGCGCTGCGCAGCCCCTCGCCCAACGTCCGAGCCGGCGGCTTCAACCGCCTCAAGGCCGCGGGTGACAAGGTCGTCGACGACGTCGCCGCTCTGCTCGCCGACGCCAATCCGTATGTCGCCTCCCGCGCCGTCTGGCTGCTCGCTCAGCTGGGTGACAAGGGGGCCGCGCTCGCCCGCAAGGAACTCTCCTCCGCCGACGACACCCGCCGCCTCGTGGCTTTCCGCGCCCTGCGCGCGGCCGGTCGCGACGTCTTCGCCCTCTGCGAAGGCATGGCCAAGGACAAGTCTCCGGCCGTCCGCCGTGAAGTCGCCATCGCCCTCCGCGAGTTCAAGACACCGGCCGCGGTCGCGCTGCTCGTGACGATCGCCGAACAGTTCGACGGCCAGGACCGCGCCTACCTCGAGGCCATCGGCCTTGCCTCGACCGACCGCGAAGCCGTCGTGCATGCGGCCATCGCCAAGGTCATGGCCAAGCCCGCGCTGGAATGGACCCCTGCCTACGCCTGGCTGACCTGGCGACTTCACCCGGCTTCCGCCGTCCGCGAAGTCCGCGCCCGCCTGCTTTCCGGCAAGCTCTCCGAATCCGAGGTCAAGCGTGAGCTGACCACTCTGGCGTTCACGCGCAGCGCCGAGGCCGCCGGCACCATGGTGGAACTCTCGCTGAACAAGCAGTTCGCCCAGGCTGACCTCGCCAAGTGGTGGGTCGGCAATCGCAAGGGAAGCCTCTGGAAGGGCTTCGACGTCGACGCGATCGTCAAGGCCCGCGGCGGCGATGCCGCCGGCGCAAAGCTCGTCGGCAGCGATTTGCCTCCTGAGATGCCCGGCGCCAAGCCGCTCGCTTCGGTCGAGACCATCGCCTCCCTCAAGGGTGACGTCGCCAAGGGCAAGGCCTCGGCCGCGGTCTGCTACGCCTGCCATAAGTTCGACGGCAAGGGCGTGGAGTTCGGACCGGACCTCACGACCTATGCCAAGCAGCAGTCCCTTGAGTCGCTGATCCTCAACATCGCCCAGCCCTCCAATAACATCTCCCACGGCTTCGAGGGCACGCGCGTGGTGCTGGATGACGGCATGGTCATCACCGGCATGGTGCTTTCCTCCGGAGATCCGTTGATGATCAAGTCCATGGGCGGCGTGGTGCAGTCCATTCCCCGCCAGCGCATCAAGGACGAGAAGCATCTCGACCGTTCGCTCATGTTCACCCCGTCTCAGATGGGCCTGAACGAGCAGGGTGTCGCCGATATCGCCGCCTACCTGCGTAGTCTCTGATACGAAGAGGGCAAGCTGGCCCGTTGGCCGGTTGACAAGGATCATAAGGGTCGGGGTCTCAGGATTCCGGCCCTTACTTTTGCCTGTCCCTGCCCCTGTGCTTGACGCTATGAATCTCCTCATGCGCTCGCCCCTCGTCGCTCTCTTCCTTTCGGTTGGTCTGCTTTTCGGTCAGGCCAAGAAGCCGGCCAAGAAGGTCTCCGTCGCCGCCCCCGTCGCGGAGGCGTCCGGCCAGTGGATCCTCGGCACGGTCGGCGTCGGCAAGCAGAAGGACGGGGCGATCGACTCAACCGGCCTTAAGGGTCTCGCCTTACGTCTCGGGGACGACGGCAAGAAGGGCATCGCTTACGACCTCGACCTCTGCCGTCCGATCGGCGCCTGGGCCGGCAAGTTCACCACCGAGATGAACCTCATGTCCCGCGGGGATTATCCGACCGCCATCGGCGAGACGATCTTCGTCACCGGTGATTTCGCCGGCTTCATGCCAGATGCCTCCGCGACGGCTCTGACGCCTCGCAAGGGATTCGGACCGCTCCCGGCGGATCAGGCCCGCTTCAAAGGCTTCCATAACGCCGGACGATCCGTGGTCGTTCGCTGGCAGGTCGGCGCCGTCTCCGTCGATGAGGCGGCCGAGGTCGTCACGGCCAACGAGGTGCAGTTCGTCGTGCGCACCCTGGAGGTCGCTCCTTCCGCCAAGGGAGTCACCGTCATGCTCGGCAAGGCCGCCGATGCCGCCCGGATCGTCACGCTTGGCGCCACCAAGGTCGAGACCCTCGATGGCCACGCCGTGGCCCGTATCGCCGGCGCCGCTGAGATCACCACCGTCCGCATCGCTTATCTTCCCTCCGGCGTCCCGCTACCGTCGTCCTTCGATACCGATGCGCCCTCCAAGCTCCTCAAGTCGCCCAAGGCCCTCTGGCCGGAGGTCGTCGAGACGGCAGGCAAGCTTTCGGACAAGGCCGGCGAGCCTTACGTCGTCGATGACGTCAAACTACCGCTGACCAATCCTTGGAAAGCTCAGATGTTCACGTCGGCCTTCGACTTCCTGCCCGACGGACGGGCCGTCATCAGCACGTTCCATGGCGACGTCTTCATCGCCTCGGGCATCGACGACAAACTGGCCAAGGTCACCTGGCGTCGCTTCGCCGCGGGACTCTACCATCCGCTCGGCCTCAAGGTCGTGAACGGCGAGGTCTTCGTCACCTGCCGCGACGGCATCTGGAAGCTGCGCGACACCAACGGCGACGGCGAGGCCGACGCCTATGAGGCGTTCAACTTCGACGTGATGGTCACCAAGAACTTCCACGAGTTCGTCTTCGACCTGCAGACCGATGCCGCGGGTAATTTCTACTTCATCAAGGCTGGTCCCGTGCGCAAAGGCGGCCGAGGCTTCGACGAGATCTGCGATCACCATGGCGTCCTCTTCAAGGTCTCGCCGGACGGCAAGCGGTCCGAGACCTTCGCCACCGGTTTCCGCGCCCCGAACGGCATCGGCATCAGCCCGTCGGGCCAGCTGACGACCGGTGACAACGAGGGCACCTGGACGCCCATGTGTCGCCTCAACTGGGTGAAGCAGGGCGGCTTCTACGGCGTCGTGGACCTCGCGCACCGCACCGCCCCTCCGGCCGACTACGATCGTCCGCTCTGCTGGTTCCCGAAGGAAGTGGACAACTCCAGCGGCGGCCAGGTCTGGGTGACCTCCGATAAGTTCGGCCCGTGGAAGGACCGTCTGCTTCATCTCAGCTACGGCACCTGTTCCCTCTACGGCGTGCTGCCGCAGGAAGTGACCTTCGGCGGCCAGCCGCAGATGCAGGGCGGGGTGACGCGCTTCAACGTCGACTTCGCCAGCGGCGCCATGCGCGCGCGCTTCAATCCCAAGGACGGTCAGCTCTACGTCACCGGTCTCCGTGGCTGGCAGACGACCGCGACCCAGAACGGCTGCTTCCAGCGCGTGCGCTACACCGGCGCCAACGCCCGCATGCCCATCGCCTTCGCCGCGACGAAGCAGGGCCTGCGCGTCGACTTCACCTGCGAACTGGACGCCAAGACGGCCGCCGACGCCGGCAACTGGAACCTTGAGCTATGGAACTACGTCTGGTCCTCCGCCTACGGATCGCCCGACATCTCCACCCAAGACGCCAAGGTCGCCGCGACCGAGCTGGGCAACGACGGCCGCATGCAGTTCAGCAAGGCCCAGATGGCCGAGCGCAAGCATGACGCCATGGTCGTCCGCAAGGCGACGCTCTCGGCCGACAAGCGCTCCATCCTCCTCGAGGTCGCCGATCTTCGTCCCGCGATGCAGGCTCAGCTCAAGTATGAACTGAAGTCGGCCGACGGCGCCGAACTGCGCGGCCAGGTCACCGGCACGATCCACACCTTGGCTGACTGACGCCGCTCAGCTGCGGAAGCGCATGATCCGGCGGTATTCGGCGGGGGTCATGTTCTCGGAGCGACGGAAGGCCGCGAAGAACGAGTTGAGGTTCGGGTAGCCGCACCGGTGGGAGATCGCCTCGATCTTCTCGGAGGAGCCGGCGAGGAGCCGCTTGGCCGAATCGATGCGCACCGTGCGCAGGCGGTCGCCCGGGGTGCAGCCGACGTGCTTCACGAACGCCTGACGCAGGCCGCGTTCGGACATGTGGGCGATGGCGGCGAGTTCCTTGACGCCCAAGGGCCCGGCGAAGTGGTCGGTGATGTGGTGCAGGGCGCGCACGACGCCTTCATGGCCGGTGGCCAGGATGTCGCTGCTCATGCGGGTGATCACACCGGCCGGCTGGATGCGGATCGGCTCGGGCGGTGTCGTCTCGCCGCGCATCAGGCGGTCGAGCAGTTCGGCCCCGCGGTAGCCTTGTTCCTCGAGATTGGTGTCCACGCCGGAGACGTATTTCTTGATCGCGCCGACGGAGAGCAGGTAGTCGTCGATGCCGACGATCGCGACCTGCGTCGGCACGTGGAGTCCGGCTTCTTCGCAGATCTCACGTACTTCGACGGCGAGCGTGCCGTTGGCGGCGAAGACCGCGAGGGGCTTGGGCGCGGCCTTCAGGCGGGTCAGCAGCCAAGCGCGACGACGTTGCCATTCGTCACGGGCGTCGGCCTTCTTGCCGGAATTCGTCCAGCGGAGGTGTTCACAGGGCAGTCCGCGGCGCTTCAGGGTTTCCATGAACGCCTGACCGCGCTCCACCTGCGACCAGTTCTCGGTGTCGCTGAAGAAGCAGAAGTGCCCCATCCCGCGCTCGATGAAATGCTCCGCGGCCAGCTCGCCGGTCTTGGCGTGGTCCTGCACCACGTGGGCGAAGGGCGTGCCGCGGCGGCGCAGGGAGAAATCGACCGTCGGCTTGTCGGCCTTGAGGACGAAGTCCGCCAGGTCGTCGCCGGCTCCGAGCCAGGCCAGGATGCCATCGCCGTCCCAGCCCCACGGGATCACCTTTTCGTGGATGATGCTGTGCGACGCCAGGTGCCAGCGGTGTTCGGAGGCGTAGGTCGCGATGCCTTGGAGCAACCGATGGTCATACCAGCCGAGGGCGAGGAGGACGTTCCGGGGGCGTTTCATGGCAATAGGCGGCGCGTCAAAAGGGGATAGTCATAAATCGGCACAACGTGACATCTGGTAGGGCGATATCCAAGGACGGGCGTGTGCTTCATAAATCCTATTGTTTAATAGGGTATGAGCACAGGTTAGGCTTCAGCCAGCCGCGTGCAACTGCCGATAAGAGCATAGGCTATCCCGAAAACGGCATAGCCTCAGGCGTAGGTCGGATCCTTAGGCGTCCTTGCGGGCGTCGAGGTCCATCCAGCGGGCGAGGGCCTCGGCGTGCTCGGCCTCGGCGGCATGGAGGCGCTTCTGCAGGGCAGCGGCCTTGGCGCCGCCGTCTTTGTAGATTTCCGGGTCGCCGAGCTGGACCGTGATCTGCGCCTGTTCGGCTTCGAGCTGCTCGATCTTGCCGGGCAGCGTCTCCAGTTCCTTGCGTTCCTTGTTGTTGAGTTTGGCTCCGGCCGGGGCGCTGCCGGCTGCCTTGGTCGGGGCGGAGGGCTTGGACGCGGTGCCGAGTGCGGCGGTGCGCTTGGCCACGGCGATGCGGGCGAGTTCGTTGCGCCAATCGGTGTAGCCGCCGGCGTGTTCGGTGACGACGCCGTCGCCTTCGAAGACCAGCGTGCTCGTCACGACGTTGTCGAGGAAGGCACGGTCGTGGGACACCATGATGAGCGTGCCGGAGTAATCGACGAGGATGTCCTCGAGGACATCGAGGGTCTCGGCGTCGAGGTCATTGGTCGGTTCGTCGAGCACCAGGACGTTGGCGGGCTTGGTGAAGAGTCGGGCGAGCAGGAGGCGGTTGCGTTCGCCGCCGGAGAGCACCTTGGCCTTGGAGCGGGCGCGGGAAGGGTCGAAGAGGAAGTCCTGGAGGTAGCTGATGACGTGACGGGAGCGGCCCTGCACCGAGACCGTATCGCTGTCGCCGGCCAGGTTTTCGGCGACGGTCTTGTTATCGTCGATCTGGTCGCGCATCTGGTCGAAATAGATGACCTCCATCTTGGTGCCGAACTTCAGGTTGCCGGAAGTGGGCGCCAGCTGGCCGAGGAGCATCTTCACCAGCGTGGTCTTGCCGGCCCCGTTGGGTCCGATGAGTCCGACCTTGTCGCCGCGGTTCAGCACGAAACTGAAGTCGCGGATGAGCGGCGTGCCGCCCGGGTAGGCGAAGGCGATGTTCTCGGCTTCGACCACGCGCACGCCGGAGCGTTCGGCTTCGCTGATCTCCATCTTCGCCGAACCGGTGGCCGTGCGCATGGCGCCGCGCTGGGCGCGCATCTTGACGAGCGCCTCCATGCGGGCGTTGGACTTGGTGCGGCGGGCGCCTGGGCTGCGACGGGACCAGGCTTCTTCCTGACCGAGCTTCTTGTCGAAGGCGGCGCGCTGGCGTTCTTCGGCGACGAAGAGCTCTTCCTTGCGGACGAGGTAGGTGTCGTAGTCGCAGGACCAGCTGGCCAGCTTGCCGCGGTCGAGTTCGATGATGCGGTTCGCCATGCGACGCAGGAAGGCGCGGTCGTGCGTGACGAAGAGCAGGGGGATCTTCTGTTCGAGCAGGAACTCCTCCATCCACAGGATGGAATCGAGGTCCATATGGTTGGTCGGCTCGTCGAGCAGCAGGAGGCCCGGCTTGGAGGCGAGGGCCTTGGCGAGGAGGCAGCGACGCTTGAGGCCGCCGGAGAGGGCGTTGAATTCGCGATCCTCGGGGAGGCCGAGGCGGGCGATCAGGTCGTCGACACGCAGGTCTTTCTCCCAGTCTTCCGACCCGTCGTCGTTCCTGAGCCCCGAGGTGACGATGTCCCGGACGGTGCCGGGGAGGGATTCAGGGATCTCCTGGGTCAGGCGGGCGATGCAGACACCTTCGGGGATGGTGACCGTGCCGGTATCGGGGGCGGACTCGCCGGCGGCGATGCGCATGAGGGTGGTCTTGCCGGCTCCGTTACGACCGAGCAGACAGACGCGTTCGCCTTCCTCGATCTGGAGGTTGAGGTGGTCCAGGACGGGAGGGCCGCCGAAGCTGACATAGACGTCGAGGAGACTGAGGAGGGCCATTGCCCGGAGATGTGAGGAAGGGGAAGGGCGGAGGCGAGGAAAATGGCCGTCCGCACCCATTCCTTTCGTTATACCTCCAGAAGGAACACTTGTCGGTCAGGTGGGTCGTAGTCTAGACCTTGGCCACCCTGTCAGGCCTGCCCCAAGGCCGATCTTATTTTTCCTAAGCATGCGTACTCTCCTGCTCCTCACTTTTGTCGCGGTCACTGCTCTGGCCGACGGACCTAAGGACAACCTCCCGGCCGCCGTCCGGCCGATCCCGCCGACTGACAAGGCCGTGGCACTGCCCGAGGCCGAGAAGGCCGCGCTGACCAAGGAGCTCGCCGAACTTCGCACGGCCATCGACGCCGCCGCCAAAGCCCAGGCGAAGAACCCTCGCCTCGAGGAGTTCCTGGCCGACATCGAGATCTTCCACAAGGCCGTGGACTGGGCTGGTCGCTACAACGAGTATTTCAAGAAGGACGAATTCAAGAGCGCCCACGACCTGATCGCCGAGGGCAAGATCCGCGCGGCGGCGTTCCTGAAGGGCGAGACCCCTTGGACCCGCCAGACCGGCCTGGTCGTCCGTGGTTACAAGTCGAAGATCGACGGATCGGTCCAGCCTTACGGCATGGTCATACCCGACAACTATGCCGGCTCGCTGATGCGCCTCGACTTCTGGTGTCACGGCCGCGGCGAGACCCTCACCGAGCTGGCGTTCCTTTCTGACCGTCGCAAGAACGTCGGCCAGCTGCCCGCGACCAACCGTCTCGTGCTACATCTCTACGGCCGTTACTGCTGCGCCAACAAGATGGCCGGCGAAGTCGACCTCTGGGAAGCCTACGCCCATGCCCGTAAGAGCTACAACATCGACGACGACCGTCTCTTCATCCGTGGCTTCTCCATGGGGGGCGCCGCGGTCTGGCAGTTCGGCGCCCACTACGCCGATCGCTGGTGCGGAATCAACCCCGGCGCCGGCTTCTCCGAGACTCCTGAGTTCCTTAACGTCTTCCAGAACGAGGACGTCTCCAAGATCCCGTCCTGGCAGAAGACGCTGTGGGCCTGGTATAACGCCACCGACTCCGCCATCAACTTCCGCAACGCCCCGACGGTCGCCTACAGCGGCGAGATCGACAAGCAGAAGCAGGCCGCGGACGTGATGGCCCGCGAGATGGGCAAGGTCGGCCTCGAACTGACGCACATCATCGGACCCCAGACCGCCCACAAGATCCACCCCGACTCCATGGTCGAGATCGAGCGTCGCCTCGCCGCCATCGCCGCCTCCGGCCGCGTCCGCACGCCCAAGGAGGTCTCCTTCGCCACCTACTTCCTCCGTTATGACCGCATGCACTGGGTGCAGGTCGACCGCATGGCCGAGCATTGGAAGAAGGCGCAGGTCGACGCCAAGCTGGTCGACGACCGAGCCATCGAGGTCAAGACGACCAACGTCGCCGGCCTGACGCTGGACTTCGCCCCGGGCGACTCCGTCCAGTCGCAGTTCGCCCCGACCGCCGTGACCATCGACGGCCACAAGGTCCTGACCTCGGTCAAGGCCGCTTCGGATCGCTCCTGGAAGGCCACCTTCGCCCGCGATGCGAAGAGCGGCGAGTGGACGCAGGTGGCCGCGCATGCCGACAAGGGCGCGCACAAGCGTCATGGTCTCTCCGGCCCGATCGACGACGCCTTCATGGACTCTTTCCTCTACGTCGCCCCCACGGGTCAGCCCCTCAACGCCAAGGTCGGCGGTTGGGCCAAGGCTGAGATGGAGCGCGCCAGCTGGGAATGGCGTCGTCAGTTCCGCGGTCTGGCTCCGGTGAAGACCGACGCCCAGCTCAAGGACGAGGACATCGCCAAGCATAACCTCATCCTCTGGGGCGATCCTTCGTCCAACGCCATCATCGCCAAGGTCATCGCCAAGCTCCCGATCCAATGGACGGCCGATAAGCTCGTCGTCGATGGCAAGACCTATCCGGCCGCCGACCATGCGCCGATCCTGATCTATCCGAATCCGCTGAACCCTCAGAAGTACGTCGTGATCAACAGCAGCTTCACCTACCGAGAATACGACTACCTCAACAACGCCCGTCAGGTCGCCAAGCTCCCCGACTGGGCCGTGGTCGACCTCAAGGTCGCTCCTGACGCCGTCGCGCCGGGCGCCGTCCCCGCCGCCGGCTTCTTCGACGAAGCCTGGCAGTTCCGCGCTTCCAAGTAATAAACACTTATGGCCATCATCACCGAAAAAGAACTGCAGCCTTCCTACGACGTCATCGTCGTCGGTTCCGGCGCCGGCGGCGGTCAGTCCGCCTACACGCTCACCATGAACGGCGTGAAGGTGCTCATGCTTGAGGCCGGTCGAAACTACGACCCGGTCACCGAGACCCCGATGTTCCAATCCAAGGCGGATGCCCCCCTGCGCGCGATGAGCACCCGCGAGAAGCCTTTCGGCTTCCATGATGCGACCGTCGACGGCGGTTGGGAGGTCCCGGGCGAACCTTATACCCAGGCCTCCGAGGATCCGAAGCAGCGTTTCTTCTGGTGGCGCGCCCGCATGCTCGGCGGCCGAACCAACCACTGGGGCCGGATCTCGCTCCGCAACGGACCCTACGACTTCAAGCCCTATTCCCGCGACGGACTCGGCTTCGACTGGCCGCTCAGCTATGAGGACGTCGCCCCTTATTACGATAAGGTCGAGATGCTCGTCGGCGTCTACGGCTCCAACGAAGGCCTCGAGAACACGCCGGACTCCCCGAACGGTACGCTCCTGCCGCCGCCGAAGGCCCGCGCGGGCGAACTGTTCGTCAAGAAGCACATCGCCAAATTCGGCATGCCGGTCATCCCGATCCATCGCGCCATCCTCTCGACGCGCCAGGACCACGTGAACTTCCCGGCCCGTCTCCATCCGAACAACCCGAAGGCCCAGAAGATCATCGCCAAGGCCATGCAGGAGCGCGCCGCCTGCTTCTGGGCGACGGACTGCGGCCGTGGCTGCTCGATCAAGGCCAACTACCAGTCGACCACCGTCCACCTGCCGCCGGCGCTCGCCACGGGCAACCTGGACATCCTTTGCAACGCCCATGCCCGCGAGGTCACCGTCGGCGCCGACGGCAAGGCCAACGGCGTCATCTACATCGACAAGGTCACCGGGCAGGAGCGCGCCGTGAAGGGCAAGGCCGTCATCCTCGCGGCCAGCTCGGGCGAGACCGCCCGCATCCTGCTTAATTCCAAGTCCAACCGCTTCCCGAACGGCATCGCCAACGGTTCCGGCCTCGTCGGAAAGTACATCATGGACACCGTCGGCGCTGGCCTCGGGGGCAGCGTGCCGGCCTTCGAGAACCTGCCGGTCCACAATGAGGAAGGCGCCGGCGCCCACGTCTACATCCCCTGGTGGCTCTACAAGGACGCCAGCAAGCTCGGCTTCGCCCGCGGTTATCACATCGAGTTCGCCACCGGTCGTCGCATGCCCGGACTGGGGGTCGGCGCCGCCGGACCTGGTTACGGCCGCAGCTACAAGGACGAGGTCCGCCAGAAATACGGCGCGGGCATCGGCTTCTCCGGCCGTGGTGAGATGATCCCGAACGAGGGCTCGTTCTGCGAGCTCGATCCGGACGTGAAGGACAAGTGGGGCATCCCGGTGCTTAAGTTCCACTGGAAATGGTCCGAGCACGAGACCAAGCAGGCCGCGCACATGCACGCCACCTTCGCGATGATCGTCGAAGCCATCGGCGGCAAGGCGCGCAAGCCTGAGACCGACGGTTCCAAGGCCATCGAACCGGGCGGCTACATCATCCACGAAGTCGGCGGCGCCATCATGGGAGCCGACGCCAAGAAGTCCGTCACCAACCAGTGGAACCAGTGCTGGGAGGTGCCGAACCTGCTGCTCAACGACGGCTCGGCTTTCTGCAGCAACGCCGACAAGAATCCCACGCTCACCATCATGGCGCTCGCGTGGCGCGCCACCGACCATCTCATCGAAGAGATGCGCAAGGGTAACCTCTGAACCTTACGAACATGGAAAACATTCCCGCAGAAACCCCCGGAGCCATGGATCGCCGTCAGGCGCTCAAGTGGATTGGCGCCGCCGCCGCGGCCGCCGCGGTCTTCCCTCACGCCTCCGCCCAGGATAAGCTCCCGCGTCCGGCCGCCGCCCCAGGCGGACAGCGCATCGGCTGGGATCCGGTGCTCAACAAGACCTACGCCCCGGGCGAGCTCTGGCCGCTCACCCTGACGACCAAGCAGCGCAAGGCCGCCGCTTCGCTCACCGACCTGATCCTGCCGCCCGATAACCCCGGCGACAAGCAACCGTCGCAGCTGGGCGTCCAGGACTTCATCGACGAATGGATCAGCTCGCCCTACGACGAGACCGCCAAGGACCGCCCGGTCATCACGGAAGGCCTCGATTGGCTCGACGCTGAGTCCCAGCGCCGTTTCCAGAAGGATTTCGCCGACCTGGCCGAACCGCAGAAATGCGCGATCGCCGACGACATCTGCGGCAAGACCGCGGTGAAGAAGGAATTCAAGTCGGCCCAGAACTTCTTCAACCGCTTCCGTTACCTCGCCGCCAGCGGCTACTACACCACGCCGCAGGGCTGGAAGGACGTCGGCTACGTGGGCAACGTCCCGATGGTCGACTTCCCCGGGCCGACGCCTGAAGCGCTTAAGCATCTGGGATTGCTTTAAGACCTGAAGTCAGGGCCAGAGCCAGGGTTAGGGCCTGAGCTAGTCAGCATAATACGTGGCAGGTTAGGCGGCTCCGCTTAACCTGCCTTCTTTTTGCCCTAGCCCAAGTCCTGACTCTGGCCCTTTTTGCTTAGCAATACTCTTGGAACAATCCCTCGAGGGGATTGCCTAATCGGCATACCCCTATGAAGCGTCTGGCCTTCTTCCTTTCCGTTATGGCGGCATCCTGCGGGTTATCCGCCGCGACGACTCCTTTGTTCGACGGCAAGACCCTCACCGGTTGGGATGGCGACCCCAAGGTCTGGCGTGTCGTTGATGGCGCGATCGTCGGCGGATCCCTGCAGGGCAATCCGCGCAACGAGTTCCTGACCACCAAGCGCAGTTTCTTCAACTTCCGGCTGAAGTTCGAATACAAGCTCGTCGGCACCGAAGGATTCGTGAACGGCGGCGTGCAGTTCCGCAGCCTCCGCGCGACGAACCCTCCGAACGAGATGATCGGGTATCAGGCCGACATCGGCGCCGGCTACACGGGGTCGCTTTACGACGAATCCCGCCGCAAGAAGGTCCTCGCCAAGGTCGGCACCGGCGTCGGTTCCCAAGGAGTGAAGACCGAGGCGGAACTGAAGGCGCTGGAGAAGGCGGGCGAGTGGAACACCTATGAGGTCGTCGCCATCGGTCCGCGCGTCATGATTTACCTCAACGGGCGCAATACCGTCGATTACACCGAGACCGATCCGTCCATCGATGACGCCTACGGGCTGATCGGTCTCCAGATCCACGGCAACTGCAAGGCCGAGATCCGTTTCCGGAACATCACCATCGATCCGATGACCGACGTGCCGGTCACGACCCGCGAGGAGGTGCTGAATCGATTCGGTGAACCCAAGGCTTCCTGGACGCCCCCTTCGCCGTTCAAAGACGGCAAGTTCGGCCTCGGGCAGGACGAAGTCGTCGTCTTCATCGGCCAGGAGAACCTCGTCCGCGAAGCCAAGGCCGGGGAGATCGAGCAACGCCTGGCCTTGGCTTATGCGGACAAGCGCCCCGTCTTCCGCTCGATGGCCTGGGAGGCGGACACCGTGCACGAGCAGTGGCGCGACCTTAACTTCGGCCCTTGGAAGGGACAGCTCGAGACGGTCGGCGCGACCACGCTCATCCTGCAGTTCGGACAGGCCGAGGCGCTGCAAGGTCCCGCAGGTCTGGCCAAGTTCAAGTCCGACACTCATCGCCTGCTGGACGAGTTCACGCGACACACCCCGCGCATCGTGCTGTTGTCTCCGGTGGGGTTCATGCCTTCGAGCCGTCCGCCGGACCTGACCACGCCCGAGCGACAACAGGATCTGGCTGCTTACGCCTCCGCGGTGGCGGACATCGCCCGGCAGCGCGGCCTGCCTTATGTCGACCTGACCGAGTCGACGCGTGGCGAAGAATCCGCCGATGGCATGCATCTCTCGCCGGTGGGATTGTCCAAGGTCGGCCAGGCGGTGGCACGTTCTTTGGGGCTGCCAGAACCCCTTCATCTCCAGGCCGAACTACGTACGGCGATCGTCGAGAAGAACCGTCTTTGGGCCGATTGCTGGCGGCCGGCGAACTGGTCGTTCGTGTATGGCGACCGTATCTCGCAGAACTACGGCAAGGGCTTCGGCCCCGTGCCTTCGTTGAAACAGAACTTCGAAGCCTATAAGCCCTTGGTCGCGTCTTGGGATCGGCACATCCAGGCTCTGGCCCGAGGTGAGAAGTCGGCAGCCCCTGCGCCTCAGGCCGGTCCGGCCATCGCCACCGAGAAGGTCATGACCGCGGCCGAGGAACAGGCCACCTTCAAGGTCGCCGAGGGTTTCGAAGTGAACCTCTTCGCCGACGAGCATCTCGGCGTCGCCAAGCCCACCCAGATGGCCTGGGACTCCAAGGGGCGTCTCTATGTCTGCTGCTCGCCGACCTATCCGCAGGCCGTGCCCGGCGTGAAGCCGAGGGACTACATCCTGCGTCTCGAGGACACCGACGGCGATGGCAAGGCGGACAAATCGGTCCGCTTCGCCGAAGGCCTCACGATGGTTCAGGGCGTCGAGCCGTTTATGGAGGATGGGCAGTCCGCCGTCATCTTCGTCTGCGACTTCGATCGCCTGCTCTTGCTGGCCGATTACGATGGCGACGGCAAGGCCGATCCCGAGAAGACCGTCGTGGTGATGTCGGGCTTCGGCGTAGGTGATACGCATCAGCTCGTGAACTCGATCAGTCACGGGCCGGACGGTACGTTGTGGATGAGCCAGGGCTTGCATGCGATCACCAAGGTCGAGACGCCTCGTGGGATCGTCAGCCTGCCTAAGTCGGGCCTGATGCGCTATGACCTCAAGCGCCAGCGGCTCCAGCCGTTCTTCCAGTATGGCAAGGCCGGGCATAACTGCTGGGGCGTGGCCTTCGACGACTATTTCCAGCCCTTCCATAAGAGCGGCGACCGCGTGGCCGGGTATTACAGCCTGCCGGGACTCGGTGCCATCGAGACCCCTGACGAATATGCCGGTACGCATTCCTTGTTCGATTCACCGTTGAAGTCCACCTCCGTAGAGATCGTCGGCACCAAGGCCATGCCGCCCGAGCTGCAGGGCGCCGGTTTCATCGGCGGTTACTACGGCAACACATTGGACCTGCATCGCTTCGTGGACGACGGCGCGGGCTTCAAGACCGAGCGCATCGTCAGCCCCATCATCTCGAGCAGCAAGGCGTTCCGACCCGTGGACGTCTCGGTCGGGCCTGACGGCGCCTTGTATGCCTGTGACTGGTTCAATGCCGTCATCGGTCATTACCAGGCCAGCTATGCGGACCCGCGTCGCGATCGCTCGCACGGTCGCATCTGGCGCATCACCGCCAAAGGACTGCCCTCCGTTAAGCAGCCCGGCCTCCATTACCTGATGGAGAGCGACCTCTTCTCGCATCTGTCATCTCCCGAACGTTGGACGCGCTACCATGCCCGCCGTATTCTCTTCTACAGTCCGACCGACCGGGTGGCCGCGGCGGCGGACAAGCTGATATCCCGATCCCAGGACGAGCGTATGCTGATGGAGGTCGCGGGCGTCCTGCAGGCGCATGGTCTTGTGCGTCCTGCGCTCATCGACCGCCTGCAGAGGGCGGCGGACTTCAGGATTCGCGCCTACGCCGCACGGGTCGCCGGCGAATGGTCCGCGGATTTCGCTGACGGCTGGCAAGCACGCCTTGAACGCGCCGTCGCCGACGAGCATCCGCGTGTCCGCCTCGAAGCCGTCGTGGCGCTTAGTCACGTCGGCGGACCCGATGCGTTACGCGTCGCCCTCAAATCCCTCGATCGCCCCTCCGACAAGTTCCTTGATTACGCCCTCAAGCAGACCGTCCGTCATCTGGCCCCGGCGGCGGGTAATCTCGCAACCGAGTTACCAGCGCCGCAGGCTGCCTACCTCAAGAAGGTCGTCAGCAGCGGACCGGCGGTCGTCTCTCCAGGTCAGGCCATCTACGAGGCACTCTGTCTGAACTGTCACCAGGCCTCCGGACAGGGACTATCGGGTGTATATCCGCCATTGGCCAAGAGCGAGTGGGTCGCCGGCGATCCTCAGGCGCTCATCAGACTCACCATCCACGGTCTGGCTGGTCCGACCCAGGTGCTGGGCAAGGAATACGGACTCGTACCGATGCCGCCCATGGGCCTCGATGACCAGCAGCTGGCCGATGTCCTGACTTACGTCCGTTCGGCGTTCGGGAACCAGGCGCCGGCGGTCAAGATGGAGGACGTCAAAGCCGTCCGTGAATCGACCAAGGGTCGTACGGCGCCATGGACCGCGTCAGAGTTGGGGAAGTAATGAGTTGGTTGAACCGTTGCTCCGTTGAACAGTTGGCCAGAAGGTTAAGCATAAGGCCTGATTGCCCACTTCTAATCAACCGGCCAACGGTTCAACCGATCAACTTGCCTGTTTCCGTGTCAGCGACTGCACCCAGGCGACGCCCGCGAGGGTGACGGCGCCGCCGAGCAGAGTGAGCAGTGAGGGCTCTTCCCCGAGAAGCATCCAGCCGAACAAGACCGAGAAGACCGGAATAGCATACACCGCGCTCATCACCGTCGTGATCGGCAGCTTCACCAGCACCCAAGACCAGATCGTGTAGCAGAGGGCTGCCGGAACCATGCCGAGAAACAGGAGGTGAAGCCAACCCAGGCCAGAAAGCCGGGAAGCCGTGCCCGCCAGGTCTTCTGAAAAGGGCAACAGTCCGAGCGTGCCCAGCCATATGGCCCAGGTGGTCACATCGACCGCGTTGTAACGTTGGGTCAGGGTCTTGCTGATCAAGGTCTGGATGGCCGCGCAGAGGGCCGAACCCAGAATCAGCATAGAACCAAGGTTGAACGTCAGTCCGGACTCGGATCCTGCGGCGGTGAGCACGACGCCGACCATGGAGACGGTGATCCCTAGCCAGGCGAGGAGACTTACCTTTTCTCGTCCGGTCAGTACGCCGATCAGGATGACGAGGGCCGGGATGCAGGAGATGAGCATCGAACCAGTGCCGGCGTTAACGGTGCGTTCGCCGTAGTTGATGCCCAGGTTGTAGAGGCAAAAACCGAAGAGGCCCAGGCTCGCCACGATCGGCCAATCCGAGCGGGCGGGCAGGGGGCGGCCACGGTAGAGCCAGATCGGCAGCATGACCGCGGAGGCGATCAGGTAACGCATGGCTCCCAGCTGACCTGCGCCGACTTCGGGTAGGACCGCGCGGACGTTCACCCAGGACATGCCCCAGGCTACGACGTTGAAGAACATCGCCGCGGTGGCCCAGCGTCTGAGGGAAGAGTCCTCGCTCACGAACGGCAGCCGATCAGCTCGATGAGCTTATAAGCGCAGGCCTGGGCGAACTCCTTGTCATTGATAGCGAGGTCGAATTCCTGCACCGGAACCTTGGCGTTGGCCTTGAGGGCGGAGAAGAGGGCTTCGTCGGCCGCGGCGTCGTGGAAGGGCTGACCGGCGGCGCTGATGACGGAGATCGCCTTGCGGGGAATCATGATGGCCGTACCGGCCTGGTAGGCGTTGGCTTTCTTGGCGACGACCTCGCCGAGCTGACGGCATTCGTCCGTCGTCGTGCGCATCAGGGTGATCTGCGGGTTATGGATGTAGAAGTTGCGGCCTTTGAACTTCGCGGGCACCGACGCCATCTCGCCGAAGTTGACCATATCGAGGCAGCCCGGGGCGACGACCACGGGAACGTTCGCCTTGGCGGCGGCGTCCATCCGGTCGGGGCCAGCGTTGAGATTGCCGCCCACGAGTTCGTCGGCCCATTCGGTCGTGGTGATATCGAGCACGCCGGCCACGATGCCGCTCTCGATGACGGATTCCATGATCCGACCGCCCGTGCCGGTCGCGGCGAAGACCAGGACTTCGTAGCCGGCGGCCTCGAGGACTTTCTTGGCTTCGGTGACGCAGGTGGTCGTATTACCGAACTGGCTGGCGACGATGAGGGGTTTGGAAGCGCCGACCTCGGGGACAGCTCCGACCATGCCGCAGATCGCGCCGGCGGCGCGGGTGAAGATGACGCGGGAGAGGCGGTTCAGTCCGGCCACGTCCGCGATGCTGGGCATCATCGTGATATCCTTGGTGCCGAGGTAAGGGGCCACGTTGCCGGCAGCCAGGGTCGAGACCATCAGCTTCGGGAAACCGAGGGGCAGGGCACGCATGGCGGCCGTGCCGATGGCGGTGCCGCCTCCTCCGCCAAGGGAGATGATGCCGTCGATCTTACCTTCGGCGGCGAGCTTCGCGACGAACGCCGGAGCGGCCTTGGTCATCGCCACGACGCATTCGCCACGATCCTTCTTGGCCATCAAGGCGGCCAGGTCGATGCCGGCGGCCGCCGCGACCTGCTCACGGGTGACGTCGGGCTGCACCGTGGCGGGACCGCCGGTGCCGACGTCGATCAGCAGGGGGGTATGTCCGTGGCGGGCGATGAGCGCGGCCACGAAGGCATGTTCTTCGCCCTTGGAATCAAGCGTGCCGAGGACCGCGATCGTGGCCATGGTCAGTTCAGAAGAACTTACGCTTCACCGGTATCTGCTTGAAGCGCTTGGTCAGGTCGGTGAGCGACTGCTCGACGGCCATGCGTTCGAGGCTCGAGGCGCCGACGAAGCCGTCGGTGTCGGTGTGCTCGTTGATGAAGGCGGCGTCTTCCGGGGTGTTGATCGGGCCGCCGTGGCTGAGGAAGATGAGGTCCTTACGGACGGACTTGGCGGCGTCGATGATGCCCTGGGTGATCTTGGCGGCTTCCGGCAGGGACATCGTGGCGTTGGTCACGCCGATCGAACCACCGACGGTCGTGCCCACGTGGGCGATGATGACGTCCGCGCCGGCCTCGGCCATGGCCTTGGATTCTTCGGGCGAGCCGACGTAGACGATGGTGAACATCTCCATCTTGCGGGCGAGGGCGACGGTCTCGAACTCCTTCTTCACGCTCATGCCGGTCTCTTCGAGGATCTGGCGGAACTTGCCATCGATGATCGTGTGGGTCGGGAAGTTGTTGATGCCGGAGAAGCCCATGTCCTTCACCTTGCCGAGCCAGTGCCACATGCGACGGCGAGGGTCGGTGGCGTGGACGCCGCAGATGACGGGGATCTCCTCGACGACGGGGAGGACTTCGTATTCGCCGATCTCCATGGCGACCGCGTTGGCGTCACCGTAGGCCATCATGCCGGCGGTCGAGCCGTGGCCGGCCATGCGGAAGCGGCCGGAATTATAGACGATGACCAGGTCGGCGCCGCCGCGTTCGATGAACTTGGCGCTGATGCCCGTGCCGGCGCCTGCGGCGATGATCGGCTTGCCCTTGGACATCGTGTCGCGGAGGCGCTCGATGACTTCGGTGCGGGTGTAAGGGTTTCCTTTTCCGGTCCAGGGGTTGGGCATGGTGATGAGAGGGGAAGGGTGGTCGGGGGTTGCTCCTTGAGGGATTACTCGTATCCAAAGGGAGTGGCCCGCAAGAGCGATTTAAAACATTACAGCGAGACGCAACTCCGTCATTCCGAGACGGACATCGAGAATCCGCGGTCACGTCGCCGGATCGTGGTGGCGGCCGATTACAAGGATGACCGCCCGTGGGTTCTTTCCGGGGTCCGCTGCAAAGAGCTGGGATTATTCGAAATCGCCCACCTGGGGGTGGCCGAGATGCTGGCGCCTTATGAGGTCGTCCGGGCCAACCAGAGCGGCGCCTTCTTCATGGCTTGCCTGAGCGGTCAGGGGCAGGTCTGGGTCGACGGTCGCTGGCGCACGATCTCGGCGGGACAAGCCTGCCTGCAGCCGGCCGGTATACGTAACTCTTTCCGCATCGGGCGGAGCAAGCGCTGGGACTTCTGCTGGATCCGTTTCGGCGGCGGCGTGCGCTCGAACACCATCTTCCGGGCCAGCTCGCCCGTGCTGTCAGATTTCGATGCCGAACCCCTGCGTGCGGCTATTTCCGGTCTTATCGCCGAACTCAAAGGCGCCGGCGTCTCGCGCCGTAACCACCAGTGGATCGAGCTGGCCTATGATTACGTCCGCAGCTTCGCCGGCAGCTTCCGCGGCGATCCGCGGGTCCAGCGGCTCTGGGATGAAGTCCATGGGAAACTCGATTTCGCCTGGGACACCAAGACCCTCGCCCGTGAGTCAGGCCTGAGCTTCGAGCACCTAAGGCGCCTCTGCCTGAAGGAGATCGGTCGTACCCCGATGAACCATCTGACCCACCTGAGGATCCAGCAGGCCATCCGGTTGATCAGCGAGTCGGACGACAAACTCGCGGTCATCGCCCGCAAGGTCGGTTTCGCCAACGGCAACAGCTTCTCCTCGGCCTTCAAGAAATCGACGGGGCATGCCCCCTCGGCCTTCCGGGCGGAGGGGTGAAAACGGGCGATAATGTGCATCTGAGAGGGGTCCGGTTGCGGTTCGAGGTGCCGCTAAGACTTGTAGGTTCAACTGGGCCTCTTTTGATGAAGCCATGCTTCCCCGCATCAGCCCCTACCTGCGTCTGGCCTTGGTCTTCGTCGGCGCCGTCCTTGTCGCCGCCCCGGTCAAGGTGACCGTTGTTTCCGACGACCATGCCGCCGTCAAAAACCTGGTCACCGAGCTCAAGTCCGCCGGCGCCGAAGTGACCGAGGCCGAACGCCCTCGCGACCTCCTCGCGACGAAGCACGACAAGGACGAGGTGATCGTCCTCTATCGCAAGGACTACACGGCCTACGAAGTCATCGACCGCGCGGCGCTCGCCGATCTCTCCAACCGAGGCATCGCCTTCGTCGCCCTCCGTGGCGCCATCGCCGGTCCTTCCGCCTCCTGGGCGCGCGACACCTTCGGCGCCGGCTGGACTCCCGAGAGCCGTCGCTTCCGCGCCCTGATGATGCTCAACGTCCGCACCGACGCCCATCCGCTGGCCAAGGACGCCTCCACCTTCGACGTCACCGATGACACGGTCTTCAACCTCGAACTCAACGAGAAGATCCACGTCCTCGCTTCGTCCTTCACTTCCAAGGTCAGCGCCAACCGCAAGAACATCACCGAAGTCTCCGATAAGGCCTCGATCTACGACATCCAGCCGCAAGCCTGGGTCTTTGAGAATTCCCGTCTCCGTTCCGCCGTCTTCCTGCAGGGGGACGCCGCCACGCTCGCCCATGCCAGCTACCGGACCTTCATCAAGCGCGGTATCGCCTGGGCGGCCCGTCGCGCCAACGTCGATGAACTTTGCACCAAGGAAGACCTCGCTGACCTCCGTTATCCGGTCGGCGGTCCCAGCCGCGCCGAGAAGGCCATCGCCGCTTTCCAGATGCAGCCTGGGTTCAAGGCCAGCGTCGTGGTCACCGAACCTCTGATCAACAAGCCCATCGCCGTGCAGTGGGACGAGCGGGGTCGCATGTGGATCGCCGAGACCCCTGAATATCCGAACGGACGCCGTCCCCTGACCGCCGAGTCCTGGCGCGAGGGCGGGGTGCTGGTGCCCGGCAGCTACGACCGTCCGGCACAGGATAAGATCAGCGTATTGGTCGACACCGACGGCGACGGCAAGGCCGACAAGAAGCAGCTCTTCCACGAGGGCTTGGAGCTCATCACCGGATTCTGCCACTACAAGGACGGCATCATCGTCGTCTGCCAGCCGCACATCGTATGGCTCCGGGATACCGACGGCGATGGCAAGGCCGACAAGGAGCAGATCCTCTACGGAGGCTTCACGCCCGGCGACACCCACTTCGTCGCCAATCACTTCATCCTCGCTCCGGACGGCTGGGTCTACGCCAGCAACGGCGGCGGCGGCGAAGCCTTCCCGGCCTCCCAGCCCGACCGCAAGGTGCGCCTCTCTTCGGGCACCTTCCGCTTCAAGCCTGACGGCTCCGCCATCGAGCAGATCGCTTCGCAGGGTGGCAACAGCTTCGGCAACGAAGTGACCTCCGACATGGAGCTCTTCCACGGCAAGGCGACGAACGGCAATCCGATCCAGCACGTCGTGCTCTCCGAATCCATCCTCGCCAAGGCTCCGGGTACTCCCGCCAAGGCCTTCAATTCCGTCAATCCGCGTCGTCCCGTCCTGCGCACTGACCTTCCGGACCGGGCTCCGTTGCTGCAGATCGACCAGGTCGGCTATTACACCGCTGCTTGCTCGGTCGCCGTGCAGGAGCATGGCGCCTGGCCCGAAGAATACCGCGACACCATCTTCATCACCGAGCCCATCCTCGATGTCATCCACTTCGAGAAGCTCCGACCCGAAGGCCCGACCTTCCTCGGAGAGGTGACCCTCAAGGACCGCGAATGGCTCCGCTCGATGGACCATTGGTTCTGTCCGATCGACGTGAGCTTCGGTCCGGATGGTGCGCTCTACGTCCTGGACTTCTACACCCCGGTCGTGGCGCACAATGACACCCGTGGTCCGCTGCATAGCAAGTCGGGCGCCTCGGTCCGTCCGGACCGCGAGCACTATTTCGGCCGCGTCTATCGTATACAGCACGAGTCGGCGCCCAAGCTCGCCATCCCCGACCTTTCCAAGGCCGATGTCGCCGGCCTCATCGCCGCTTTCAGCCATCCGAACAAGGTGGTCCGCTTCAATGCGCTCCGCACCCTGATGGACCGTGATCCCGGCCTGCAGGCCTCTTCCACTGGTCCGCTCAACGCCTTGGCGCGCTCTGACGCCATCCCCGAGGCCCGCGTGCTCGCCCTCTGGGCCTTGCAGCGTCTTGAACGCCTTGAGCCCGGATTGGTCGTGGCCGCCGCCGCTGATGGGTCCTCCGCGGTCCGCAAGAACGCCTTCCTCGTCGCCGAAGCCGCCCGTCTCTCCCTGCCGGCGGCCACGCTCAAGGCCGGCATCGCCGACAAGGACGCCCGCGTCCGCCTCGCCGCCGTCCGCGCCCTCGGCGCGGCCCAGCTTGATGCCGAGTCGGGTGCGCTCCTCCTGTCCGCCTGGACGAATGACCACGAAGCCGCCACGGCGACCGCCGCCGCTTCGGCTAATCCCGCCGCCACCCTCGAGGTCATGCTCGCGGGCAAGGCTGCGGTCCGCGCCGACTTCGCCGTCTCCCTGGCCGCCACGCTCACGCCCGACGCTTCGGTGCGCGTGCTTCGTGCCGCCGCGGCATCTTCCGACGTGAAACTGGCCTCCGCCATCCTGCGCGAGATCGCCGCTCGTCGCATCGCCGCGCCCGCCATGCTGGAGGAAGCCCGTCAGGCTGTCCGTGCGCTGCTTGCGGGCAAGGATACGGAAGTCGCGACCGCCGCCGCCGCGATCGCCGGACTGTGGTTCACCGATGGAAGCCTGAAGGCGGAACTCGCCTCCGTCGCGGGTCGTCTCCTCGCCGTCGTCGCCGATGACAAGTCTTCGGTCGAGGCGCAGGTCGCGGCCGTCCGCGTCCTTGTGCTGCTGCGTGACTCCGACGCCAAGATCACTCCGGCGCTCGCCCAGGCTCTGTCTTCTTCTCGTGAACCCGTCGCCGTCGCCACCGCCGGCGCCCTGGCTTCCAGCGGCGACGTCTCCGTAGGCAAGCTGCTCTATGGAGCCTTCCCGAAGTCGACCGGCACTTTCCGCTCCACCTTGTATTCCGCGCTCGTCGGCCGTCCGGAGTGGGCCGGTCTCATCCTCGACGCCCTTGAGGCCAAGTCGCTCTCCGCGATGCAGCTCGGCCCCATGCAGGTCTCCCAGCTCGTCCGTCACCCGGACGCCGCCGTCTCCCGGCGTTCCGCCGCCGTGCTCGCCAAGCTCAACGCCGGCAGCAGCCCGGCCAAGGACGACCTGGTGTCGAAGCTTCGTCCCGAGGTCGAGAAGCCCGGCGACGCCGCCAAGGGCAAGGAACTCTTCGTCGCCGTCTGCCAGACCTGCCACAAGGTCGGCAACGTCGGCAATGAGTTCGGCCCGAACCTTCAGGGCATCGGCTCGCATCCTCCGGCCGAGATGCTGGTCCATATCGTCGACCCGAACCGCATGGTCGACGACGAGCATCGCACCTGGAACTTCAAGATGAAGGACGGCACCCAGTATTCGGCCCTCATCGGCAGCGAAAACCCCACCTTCGTGAAGCTCAAGCTGCCGGCCGGACAGTCGGCCGAACTCAAGGTGGCTGACATCGTCAGCCGCGAGCGCAGCCCGAATTCGCTGATGCCTGAAGGCTTCGAATCCTTGGGCGCCGAAGGCCTCCGCAATGTCATCGCCTACCTCCGCAGCGTGGCGATCTCGCCTGAAGGGGAGACCATCGGTCGATTCCGCCTGCTCGACCTGCGTAACGCCTTCACCGCTTCCACGACCAACGGCCTCTACGCCAGCAAGGAAGCCAAGCGCGACACCCTGCCGTTCGCCCAGTTCGGCAAGGTCGAGTCCAACGGCGTCCCTTATAGGGTCATCGACCCGAAATCCTCGAAGGACGGCCTGAACGTCATCGTCCTCAAGGGCGGCGCCTTCAAGGGCGCTTATTCCAAGAGTTTCGCCCAGAGGGTTGAGATCCCTGTCGGTTCCGTAGCTAACCGGATCCACTTCCTCGGCGCCGTCGGCGGCTGGGGTGCCCATGGCGATGCCGTCGCGATGGTCGCTGAGGTGCATTTCCTGAGCGGCAAGGTGCAGAAGAAGGTCTTCTACGGCGGCGTCGACTTCGCCGACTACAACGGCACCGGTGACGTCCCTCGGTCCAAGTCAGCCCGACAGCTGCTTTCCGGCGAGGGTCGTCAGGTCCGCACGCACTGGATTCCGGTCGAGAGCGATGAAGTCATCGACAAGCTCGTGCTGAGTTCGGAAGACACTCCGATCGCACCGACCACCGTGGCGATCACCATTGAAATCGGCGGCCCGCCCAATCCGCCGCGAGGAAAGGACGATTCCGCGCCCAAAGCCGGCAAGAAGAAGGGGAAAGCCAACGAAGGTCCCAGCGATCTACTCCCCAAGGACAACCCCAAGACCACCCAGGCTTTCGGCCAGCAGTTTGGTCCGCGCAAGGCGGGTCAGCTCCGGGTGCTCGTGGCCGGCGCCGGCAGTTCGCATAACTTCCCGGCGTTCTTCCTCGGAACCGACGCCCTGACGGCCAAGGCCGCAGGTTATGACGTCGCCGCGACCCCGAATCTCAAGGAGACCCTCGCCCTGCTTCCTGAGGCCGATCTGTTCATCTTCAGCGGAAACCATGCCCAGTTCGGCACGCCCGAATTCCAGAAGGCCATCCGTGACTTCGCCGCGGCCGGGAAGGGCATCGTATTGCTCCATGCCGCCACGTGGTATAACTGGCCGCTTGAGACCAAATATAACGACGAGTTCGTCTGCGGCGGAGCCCGTGGGCATGGCCACAGCGACTTCACCTTCACCGTCACCAAGCCCGAGCACCCGGTCATGAAGGGCGTCCCGGCCACCTTCGTGATCAACGATGAAAGCTACAACGTCGAGCTCACCCGTCCCGATGGCGCCGAAGTCCTCGGCACCATCCCGCGCCAGACCCCGAAGGAAGGACTCTCGAACATCCTCCCGTCCGTCTGGACCGTGAAGTATCCCGGCACCAAGGTCGTCTGCATCGCCCTCGGTCACGACGCCAAGTCACACGACCACCCGGCCTACAAGCAGCTCCTCCTCAACTCCTTGGCTTGGGTGACGAATAAGTGATCTGGCGCACCGTATCTCCCCTTGTCAACGTGCCCACTTGTCACCTTGCCTCCTGATCAAATGGTCTACCACTACGGAACTTTCGTCTTCAAGAAGGGCGTCACCCAGGCCCAGATCGACACCTGCTTCGCTGAGATGCGCGGCATGGTCGGCAAGATCCCCGGCCTGCTCTCGATGCAGCACGGCGTCTACCAAAGCGACGAAGGACTGAACGACGGCTTCACGCACGGGTTCGTCATGACCTTCGACACCCCGCAGAGCCGCGACCGCTATCTCCCGCACCCGGAACATGAGCGCGTGAAATTGATCGTCGTCCCCAACCTCGAGCGCGTGATGGTCTTCGATTTCACCGTCTGAGTCCGGCGAACTCAGCCGCCCTCGAAACCTTTCGGCTGGACGGGGGTTATGTTAAGCATGGGACTTCGTGTCGGCTGCCTTCTGTTTATCTTTCAGTGCCTCCTGGTGGGGGCCGAAACTCCGGCCGTGATAAAGGCCGATAAGGCCGTCTCCCGCGGGGATTGGGTCACCCCGGCGATCGAAGCCAAGCGCGTCACCCATCACGTATTCGAGAGCAAAGCCCTAAAGGAAAAGGTCAGTTATCACCTCTACAGGCCGGCGGCCTACGAGGAAGGGTCGAAGGCGAGATTCCCGGTCCTCTATTGGCTGCACGGCTCCGGCGGAGGGCAGGATGGCATCGCGCCGCTCGCGAAGTTCTTCGACGACGCGATTCAGGCCGGCAAGGTCCAGCCTTTCCTCGTGGTCTTCGTCAACGGCCTCCCGCAGGGAATGTACGTCGACTGGAAGGACGGCTCGACGCCGATCGAGTCGATGATCATGAAGGATCTGCTGCCGCACATCGACGCGACCTATCGCACGATCGCTTCCCGCGAAGGCAGGATGCTCGATGGTTTCAGCATGGGCGGATACGGCGCGGCCAGGCTGGGTTTCAAGTTCCCCGAGACCTTCCGCACGGTTTCGATCCTCGGCGCCGGACCTCTCGATCCGGATTTCGAAAGGACCCCTCGGGCCAATCCGCGCTCCCGTGACGGTCTGCTGGAGAGGGTCTATGGCGATCGTGACTATTTCCGCGCCGTCAGCCCTTGGGAGATCGCGGCACGCAACGCCCAGAAGATCTCCAAGGACTCCCTCATCCGCATCGGCATCGGCGACAAGGACGGCACCTACTCGCTCAGCGTGGAGTTCCACGACCACCTGACTAAGCTAGGCATTCCTCATGGCTGGCATCCGCTGAAAGGCGTGGGCCATGAGCCCTTGCGTACGCTGCTGTCCCTCGGCGACAGCCAATGGGCTTTCATGCGCAAGGCATTCGAGTCTCCCGTCGCCCAGCCGGTATCAAAGTAAGACCGGCGCTTGCGGGTCGGGAAAGGCGCTACGCTTCGTCGTACAGGCCCTTGCGACCGCAAACCAGCCAGCTGATCGCACAGGCGAGCAGGGCATAGCCGCCGATCGAGAGGCCGAAGAGTTCGCAGGCCATGACCGAGCACGCGATCGGGACGGCTCCGGCGCCGGCGAAGACGGCCACGAAGCCGAGCGAAGCGCAGACCGCCAAGGGTAGTCCGAGATAAGCCGCGGCGGTGCTGCCGAGCGTCGCACCGACGAAGAAGAGCGGGGTCACTTCGCCTCCCCTATATCCGGCCCAGACGCACATGCCGGTCAGGAGGAACTTGATCAGGAAGGTGGTGGGTGCCGAAGGTTCGACCAAGGCGGAATCGATCATATGGAGGCCGAGACCCGTGAAGTCCTGCTGCTTATAAAAATAGATCATCAGTGAGAAAGTGACCCCGACGAAGAAAATGCGGGCGTAGGGCTCCGGATTGTGTCGGGCGGCTTCTCGTTTATTGAGGTAGATGTAGAGACGGGCCAGCAATCCGCAGGCTACGCCGATGGCCAAGGCGGAACCAAGGCCGCCGAAGCTGAACTCCGCCGGCACGGGAAGCCTGTAGTTGGCGTGATGAGCGTGGAAGAGTTTCTGGCCGGCAAGATCGGCGAGGAAGCCGCATGCCAGGCATGGCAGGATGGCCCAACAGCGCACGCGGACGAATTCCAGGGCGAAGACCGCCGCGGCGACCGGCGTGCCGAAGACAGCGGCAAAGCCGGCGGAGACGCCGCAGAGGATGAGCGTGCGACGCTCTGATTCGTTCAGGTCGATCCAGCGCGATCCTTGGTCGGCGATGGCTCCGCCCATCTGGAGGGCCGTGCCTTCACGGCCGACGGAAGCGCCACCCAAGTGCGAGAGTAGGGTCGTACCGATGATCGACGGCCCCATGGACGCCGGCAGAGGGTTGGAGGGTGCCTTAATGGCTTGAATCAAGGTCTTGGTGCCCCCGGCAGAGGCCTTCAGTGGTCCGCGGTAGAGCCACAGGGTAAGAAGACCGATGAAAGGCAGAGAGACGATGAGCCAGGGGGTGGAACGGAAAAGTTGGGTAACCGCCTCCAAGGCATGAAGGAAGCCAGCCCCGGCGGCGCCGACGATGAGGGCGACCCCGATGATAAGTCCAATCCAGGTCAGCGCTTTCTTCGGACTTATGGAGTTCATGGGGGTGAGAAAACCTTTGTGACCCTTGGCTTTCCTCTCAATCTCAAAGCATGGAACACCCCATCCAGCGTCGTACTTTCGTATCCACCATGGCCCTAGGCGGCCTCGCCTTGGCGGCCGCTCCGGCTGTCCTCAGCGGCCAGTCGATCCCCAGCAAGATCAAGGTCGCCTTGATCGGTTGCGGTGGCCGCGGCACCGGCGCCCTTGGTCAGTTCATCGCCGCCTGTAAGATCCTTGGAGCTGAGGCCGAAGTCGTCGCCCTGGCGGATGCCTTTGAGGATCGCGCGAAGCGTCTGAACGAAACCTATAAGCTGCCGGCCACGAAGGTCTTCGTTGGATATGACGCCTACCAGAAGGTCATGGCCACCGATTGCGCCTTTGTGCTCATGGCCACGCCGCCGGCTTTCCGCCCGGTGCACTTCGCCGCCGCCGTCGCCGCCGGCAAGCATTGCTTCGTCGAGAAGCCCGTCGCCGTCGATCCGGTCGGCGCCCGTGCCATCATCGCCACCGGCGAAGAAGCGAAGAAGAAGGGTCTCGCCGTCGTGGCGGGCACCCAGCGTCGCCATGACGCCTCCTACATGAAGAACAAGGCCCTCATCGACGCGGGCGCGATCGGTGCGCTTCGTGGCGGCGTGGTCCAGTGGAACGGCACCGTGCCGTGGGTCCGTCGTCGGGCCAAGGATGACACCGACGCCGATTACATGAACCGTAACTGGCTCAACTTCACCGAGCTCTCCGGCGATCATATCGTCGAGCAGCACATCCATAACGTCGACGTCGCCATCTGGTTCCTCGGCCGCACCCCGGTCAGCGCCCTCGGCTTCGGCGGCCGCGCCCGTCGCGAGACCGGCAACATGTTCGACTTCTTCAGCGTAGACTTTGATTTCGGCGATGGCGTGCGCATCCACAGCCAGTGCCGTCAGATCACCGGCACCACCGGCCGCGTGGGCGAATTCTTCACCGGCGCGACTGGTTCCTGCTTCGGCGCGGGCAAGATGTTCGGCCAGAAGCAGGTCGATATCCCCGACATCAAGCTCGATACCGACGACTCCATGGTCCAGGAGCACGTCGACCTCATCCGCAGCGCCTTCAACGGCAAGCCCCTCAACGACGCCCGCCAGATCGCCGAGACCAATCTCGCCGTGATCATGGGTCGCATCTCCGCTTACACCGGCGAGATGGTGAAGTTCGACGACCTCCTCAAGCACGAGAAGTCGCCGTATTATGATCTCAAGGCCTCCGTCAGCCCGCTCGACTTCGAGAAGGGCACCGTGAAGTTGCCGGCCGAGGTGCCGACGGTGCCGGGGAAGGCTTAACGCGGGCAGTGCCCGCGAGGGGTATGGGTTGGGCTAGGGGTAGGGGTAGGACATGCTTGGGCGCGGCCTAGCCACGCCCCTACCTTCGTTCGCTATTCGGCGAACGATAATTTACCCCTGGCGGACCTTGGGGAGAAGCGCAGCGGCTTCGGTCCAGCTGACCTCGTGCGGGGCGCGCTTGGAGGCCGCGGCGAGGGCGCTGGTGACCCCCGCGGCTTCGCCCATGGCGACGGCGTTGCCGGTCACGCGGTAGCTGGCGTGGGCGATGAAGTCTCCGCTGATGCAACGGCCCGCCATCATCAGTCCGTCGACGTCGCGGGCGATAAGGGCGCGCAGGGGAATGTCGTAAGGCTTCACCTTCACGCCCATGTTCGAATAGGCCGACTTCTCCTTGGTCAGCGCATGGACATCGACGGAGAAGGTAGCGCGCACGACGGCGTCGTCATGGCGAGCCCCGCCGGCGACATCGTCTTTCACCACCTTGTAGCGTCCGGCGAGGCGTCGGCCGTCACGGACGCCGATCTGTTCGGCGGTGGCCACGATTTGCAGGCCCTTCCAGGGGCCGCCGAGCGCACGAAGGCTGCGGACCTGGTGGTTGACTTCCGCCCTGGCCCGGAAGGTTGCCGCAGTGACGGCCTCGGCGTCGGTGGCGTTCACGCCATACTCGTGATTAAGCATCGCCAGGATGAGGTTGCCACGGACCGGGAAGAAGGTGGGTGCCTGGTAGCTGGGGTCCGCGCCTGCCCGTCGCAATTCCGCGAGCAACCGCTTCTTGTGGCCATAGCGGTCGGGATTCTCATATCCCTCGCCAAACCGCACGTAGGCGTTGAGCGCCTCGACGTCATCACAGGCCAGCAAGGCGCACATGCTCATCGGCTGGCAGGGGCAGGTGTTGTCCACTCCGAGTTCGAAGCCGTTGCCGGACAAGGCGCCCACGTCGCCGTCGCCGGTCGTGTCGACGATCGTGCGGCCGCGCCAGGCTTGACGGCCGGACTTGGATTCGGTGATCACGCCGACGACTTTGCGTCCGTCCTTCAGCACGGAGGCCACGCGGGTGTGCAGGTGGGTCTTGATGCCGCTGGCCATGCAAAGCTCTTCGAGCAGGAGCTTCATCTCTTCGGGATGATAGGAGATGTCGTTCACGCCCCTTCCTCTGATCGCATCCCGTTCGCGCAGGCGACGGACGAGTTCCTGGTTGAAACCAGGCTTGTCGAAGTCGAGCAGGTAACCGAGGAGCGAAGAGGTCCAGACGCCGCCGAGCGCACCATGCGTTTCAAGCAGTCGCACCTTCGCGCCGGCACGGGCGGCGGAGATGGCGGCCGTGACGCCGGCGGGTCCGGCGCCGCAGACGATGACATCCGCCCAGTCGTCGACGGGCAATTCGCGGGCAGCCTCCGTGACCCTGCCCGTATCGGCCGAGGCGGCCGAGGCCTTGGTCAGTGCGCCTACGGCGCCTAGTCCGAGGATCGAAGAGGAAAGGAAGCGACGACGGGAGGATGCGGTGGAATCCATATGGGGATGTTGAGGAGACGCTGGGAGAGGTCGAACCGAATGGTGTGTCTTAAACCTAGGACATCACGTGGTGATGTCCCTGCCTAGTGCAGGCACAAAAAAGCCCCTCGGGAGAGGGGCTTCGTGGAGGGCTGAAGGCCTGCCTTACTTGACGAACGAGTAGTCGGTCGGCTTGAGGAACTCGGACTTCACGCCGTCCTTGATGGTCAGCGAACCGCCGGCCTTCTTCTCGGAGGCTTCCTTGGCGGCGATCCAAGCCGGGTCGGCGCGGAAGGCGCCGAAGCTGGCCTTGGCGGCTTCTTCGGACTTGTGGGTCAGCAGGTAGATCAGGGTGTTATCCTGGACCAGCTTGCTCTTGGCGCCCTTCTGGTCGGCTGCGAGGTTCCAGTAGGTCACGTTGGTCATGCCATGCTTTTCGAACAGCTTGAGGGTGTGGTCGCGGAAGCGGGCGTTCAGGTTGGGCAGGCGGCCGGCTTCGGTCGTGTAGGTCCGGAGTTCGAAGACACCGACGCCGTAGTTCTTGGCTTCGGCGAGGGCGGAGTAGTCGGTCGCGGTGAGGAAGGCGTTTTCGATGCGGGCGACCAGCACGCCGTTCTTATGGGACTCTTCGAAGGCCTTCTTCCAAGCCGGATCGTTCATGAAGCCTTTCCAGGAAGCGTCGCGGGCGGCCTTGTCGGGGTAGGCAAGGAAGTAGACCAGCTTACGCTCGGGATTCTCGCCGGTCGGGACGAAGTAGCCGAGGTTGGTCATGCCGTGCTTGGTGAAGAGGGCGGTCGTGTGATCGCGGAAGCGGGCGTGCAGGGCGTCGAGCTTGCCTTCGGCGGCGTAGTAGACGCGCATCTCGAAGATGCGGGTATCCGCGGCCTGGGCCGGGACGGCGCTGGCGGCGAAGAGGCCGAAGGTGAGGAGGGAGAGCAGGGATTTCATGTTATTTGAGGAATTGGGTGACGTTCTCGCGGGTGACCAGCTGGAAGGGGATCATCGTCTCCTTCGCGCAGGGCTGCTTCTTGGCGAGCTGGAGGGCGGCGTCGACCGAGCCTTTGCCCTGACCGACTGCGTCTTGGAAGACCGTGGCGTCGAGACGGCCTTCCTTCACGGCCGAAAGCGCCTGGGCGATGGCATCGATACCGATGACATAGACGTCCTTCTTTAGGCCGGCGCGTTCGAGCGCGAGCAATGCGCCCATGGCCATCTCATCGTTATGGGCGAAGACGGCCGAGAACTTGCCCTTGTGGGCCTGGATCCAATTCTCGGTCAGGGCCATCGCCTTGGCGCGGTCCCAGGAAGCCGTCTGGTGGTCGACGAGCTTGAGTCCGGGATATTTGGCGAAGACCTCACGGGCGCCGGCTTCACGCTGAAGCTGCGCGGAGGTGCCCATGATGCCATGGAGCATCAGCACGCCGCCCTGGCCGTTGAGCTTCTTGGCGATGGCTTCCATGGCCATGCGTCCTGCCTCGAAGTCATTGGAGCCGATGTAGCTGTCGCCGGCGGACTTGGTCACCTGATTGACAAGCACGAGAGGGATGCCCGCCTTCTTGACGTAATCCACGGCCGGGGTGCTCGCTTCGAGTTCGCAGGGGTTGAGGATGATCGCGTCGACCTTCTGCGCGACGAAGTTCTCCACCTGGCTGAACTGCTTCTGGACGTCGGACTGGGCGTCGACCATCACCACCTTCACGCCGGGCTTCGTCTGGGCGTAGGCCACGATGGCCTCGGATAGCTTGGCGGTGTATTCGGCGGAAAGATCTCGGGACGAGAAACCAATGACGATCTCGCCTTCCTTGCGGGGTTCGGCCTTCTTGCAGCCGGAGAGGAAAGAAAGGGACAGGGCGCAGAGGGCCAGGACGGCCGCGGCGGCGGAGCGTGGGGTGAGGCGCATCCCCGACTTTTACGAACGGGCCTGACGTCGGTCGAGCCAAACCGCACCCACGATGATGACACCCTTGATGACCGCTTGGTAATACGAGGAAACCCCCATCAAATCGAGGCCGTTGTTGATCACGCCGATGAGCAGGACGCCGAGCAGGGTGCCCGTGATCGTGCCGACGCCACCGGATAGGCTGGTGCCACCGATGACCACCGCGGCGATCGCGTCGAGCTCGTAGGCCTGGCCGGCATTGGGTTGGCCCGTCGTGATGCGGGCGGCGAGGACGACGCCGGCGAGGCCGGTCAGGAGTCCGCAGACGACGTAAGCGAAGAGCTTCACACGCTCGACCGAAATGCCCGCGGCCCGGGCGGCGTTCTCATTGCCGCCGACGGCGTAGAGGTGGCGGCCGAGACGGAAGTCACGCAGGAAGAACCAGGCCAAGGCCGAGACGATCGCGAAGCAGAGGACCGGAATCGGGAATCCGCCGATATCGCCGGCGAGGCTCGTCAGCGACTCGGACATGTTCGCGACCGGGCGGCCGCCGCTGAGGATCAGGGCCAACCCGCGGGCGATGGTCATCATCCCGAGCGTCACGATGAACGGAGCCACGCCGCCGCGGGTGACCAGCACGCCGTTGACGAGACCGCAGGCCGCGCCGGTCAGCAAGCCGACCAGGATCGGCACGATGATGGGATGTTCTCCCGGGTGGGCGAACATCGCGCAGGCCACGCCGCTCAGGGCCACGACCGATCCCAGCGAGAGGTCGACGCCGGCGGTGAGCAGGACGAAGGTCACGCCGACGGCGAGGATGCCGTTGATGGAGACCTGGCGGGCGACGTTGGTGAGGTTGGCGACGCTGAGGAAGGTGTCGGTCGTGAACGACAGGGCCAGGCCGACCAGGAGGATGACGAACAGGAGTCCGAAGCGATGGAGCAGGTTGCGGTCGAGGGCAGGCATGGCGTTATGAAGGCATGGCGTGACGAAGCACGGTCTCTTGGTCGGTGGTGGCGGCGTCCAAGGTGGCGGCGAGGGATCCTTGGCGCAGGACGATGATACGGTGGGCGAGGGCGAGCACCTCGGGAAGTTCAGAGGAGATCAGCAGCACGCCTTTGCCTTGGCGGGCCAGCTTCTGGATGAGCGCGTAGATCTCGGCCTTGGCGCCGATGTCGATGCCGCGGGTCGGTTCGTCCAAGATGATGAGGTCGGGATCGTCGAGGAGACTGCGGGCGAGCAAGGCTTTCTGCTGGTTGCCGCCGCTGAGCTGGGCGATGGGCTGGGCCGGGCTGCTGGCCTTGACGGCGAAAGCCCCGATCTGCTCGCGGGCGGCGGTGCGATCGGCGGAACGGTCGATGAGCGGACCGCGGGCGAAGCGACGCAGCGAAGACAGGGTGATGTTCTCGCCGACACCCAAGGCGGGGATGATGCCCTGGCCTTTACGGTCTTCGGTCACCATGCCGATGCCCGCGGCCAAGGCGTCGGCTGGAGACTCGACGAGAAGGTCACGCCCACGGAGGCGAATCGAGCCAGTCGCGGCAGGCTGCAGTCCGTAGAGAGCGCTGGCCACTTCGGTGCGACCTGCGCCCATCAGTCCGGCCAGGGCGACGATTTCGCCGCGACGGACGGTGAAGCTGACGTCGCGATAGGCGGGCTCGCGGGTCAATCCGCAGACTTCCAGCAAGGTTTCGTCCGTGGGGGTACTGCGGGCGGGGAAGATGTCGGCGAGTTCACGTCCGACCATCAGGGCGATGAGCTTAGCCGGAGACATCCCAGAGGCCGCTTCCGTGGAGACCAGACGTCCGTCGCGCAGGACCGAGATCCGGTCGGCCAGGCGGAAGACCTCGTCCATCTTATGGGTCGTGTAGACGATGGCCACGCCGCGGGCCTTGAGCCGGGTGATCGCCCGGAAGAGGGCGGCCACCTCCTGATCGGACAGCGCGGCCGTCGGTTCATCCATCAGCACCACATCGGCTTCGCGTCCGAGGGCTTTGGCAATCTCGACGACTTGGGTCTGCGCCACCGTGAGACGGCGCATCGTCAGGTCAGGGTCGAGGTCGACTTCCAGCTCGTGAAGCAGTTGTTTCGCCCGGAGCCTCTGGGCGGGGCGATCGATGCGCCCGAGGGGGCCGACCGGTTCTCGGCCGAGCGTGATGTTCTCCGCGACCGTCAGGTCGGGGATGGGCATCAGCTCCTGATGGATCATCGCGATCCCGGCCTCAAGCGCGGCGTGAGGGGAGGCGAAATCGGCTCGGGCGCCACGCCATTCCACGTGTCCTCCGTCCGGTCGATACAGACCGGCCAGCACCTTCATCAAAGTCGACTTGCCGGCGCCGTTCTCGCCCATCAGCGCGTGCACCTCGCCCGGCCGGAATTCGACCGTCGTCGGATGCAGCACGGTCAGTCCACCGAAGTCCTTGCGCAATGATTGGGCTCGGAGCATCGGCAGACAGATTCCCGTTCAGCGCTTCGGCAGATCCTTGGCGACGTCGGTCGGCCACGCGGTCAGCGGACGGATGAACATGCGGCGGTATTCGCATTCCGCGGCTTCGGACTGGATCTGCAGCTTGCCGGATTTCAGCGGTACGTCGACTTCCGAGCCCTTCTCGCGGTAGCGGGAGTTCAGGAGCACGTTGACCGTCTTGCCGTTGAGGCGGAAGACCGCGTCGCCGTTGAGCGCCAGGCACTCGATCGTATTCCATTCTCCGAAAGGCTTTTCGTCGTAAGCAGTCCCATGCCAGACGCGGGCGTTGACCGTGGTCACCGAGCCTTTCGGGTCATAGATGCGCTTCTTCACGGGATCGTCGGTGCGGACGGGGATTTCGGCCATCGCTCCGGCCAGAGGCCACCAGTCGCCGATGTCGCCTTCCTGCACCTGCAGTTCCTGGCTGCGCATCCAATATTTGCCTTGGGCGCCGTGTTCGCCGACGCAGAAGATCAGGATGCCGTTGTCGCGGACCGCCTGGGTGCGGGGCTCCCAACGTTTCTCGCCCCAGCGCTGCTCGGTCTTCAGATGGAAGTTGTCAAAGGAGGCCAACGAGCTGAGCGCTCCGAAGACCTGACCGGTGATGTGGAGCACCGTCTCGCCGTCGACTTGGCGCGTCGTGAAGACCTTGAGGGGGTCGTTGTTCAGTCCGAGCACCGGATCATCCTTCGGCTTGGCTCCGCGGACGTAGCCCGGGACCTCATAGGCGCGATGGACCGGCCCGAGCCACTTCTCCCATTGGGAGAGCTGCGGGTCGAGGAGAGGACGGAAGGATGATTCCTGCGCGACGGCGACCGAGGCGAAGCCCAGCAGGGAGAGGAGGGCGATGCGCATCGGATCAGCGGACGTCGCGCCAGAGCCAGGTGAGCGCTTCAGGGAGAAGCATGGCGCCGTGGCGGCTGTTGTGGGTGCCTTGGCCTTCGACGTAGACATGGTCGTACCCCTTTTCCTTCAGGGCCGCGGCCATCTTGCGGTTGGCTTCCGGCCAGCTGCCATGCTCGTTGAGGAGGTCGTTGGCGCCTTCCTGCTGGTAGACGCGGATGTTCTTGCGGGGATTGGCACGGACCCATTCCGGATAGACGTCACCGCCGGTCTCCTTGCCGCCGCTGAGGTTGGCGCGGATCTTGGTGAAGCTGCCGATGGTCGTGAAGACCTTGCTGAAGGCGTCGGGACGATGCCAGGCGGCGTTGAAGGCGCAGATGCCGCCGGAGGAGGAGCCGGCGATGGCGCGACGCGCGGGGTCCTTGGAGAACTTCACGCCTTTGGATTCGGCGAGCGGGATCATCTCTTCGAGGAGGAATTTCACATAGAGGTCGGTCACGCTGTCATATTCGAAGGAGCGGTTCGACTTGCCGAGGGGGCGTCCCTTCTTGTCCTTGCCCTTCGGGTTCTTGGGGTCGGGGATGAAGCCGGGATTGATGAAGAGCGCGATCGTCACCGGCATCTTGCCCTGCGCGATCAGGTTGTCGAAGACGACCGGCACGCGCCAGGCTCCGTTGCGGGAGGCGTAGCCGAGGCCGTCCTGGAAGACCATGAGCGCGGCTTCCTTGGAGGGGTCGTATTGGGCAGGGACGTAGAGCGCCCACTTGCGGCCGTAGCCGGGGAAGGTCTTGGAGTCAGCCATCTCATATTCGGTGACCACGCCCTTGGGTACGCCGGGCTTCTCCTGGGAGTCGGGGCCGAGGACGTACTGCGCGTCGTGGTCGACCTTCTTGGGTTCGGCGGCCAGCAGGCTGACGGCCAGCAGGCAGGGGAGCAGGCGGAGGAGCTTCATGGGGGTGTTCGATATGAAACCCGCCCGCCTGCGGACACAAGCCCAAGGAGGTCAGGCGGAGGGCTCTGAGCTGACTTTCCTTAGACGCCAGAGCTCGGGAAAGCACCAATGGGTCAGCCCCATGACCCCGAAGGTCGCCAGTCCGCCGAAGACCACCGAATTAACCGTCCCCATGAGACGGGCGGCCACGCCGGATTCCGCCATGCCAAGTTCGTTGGAGCAACCGATGAAGACAGCCGTCACGGCCGAGACCCGGCCCATCATCGCCGGAGGGACGCTGGTCTGAAGGATAGTCTGACGGATGATCACGTTCACCGCGTCGGCGGCGCCCGCGATCAGGAGGAAGAGGGTGGAGAAAACGAAGGCCGCGGTCAGACCGAGGCCGAGGAAATCCGCCAAGGAGGTCGACAGGGCGAAGCCGATGGTGCTCAGCCCGAAGACGGCGAACGAACCATAGAGCGAAGGACCGGCACGGCTCAGCGGCGGGCGGACGATGAGGTAGAGCGACATCAGCACCGCGCCGATGGACGACGCCGCGCGCAGGAGGCCGAAGCCGAAGGCGCCGACTTGGAGCATGTCAGCGAAGATCGGAAGCAGGGCGACGGCACCGCCGAGGAGCACCGCGAAGAGGTCCATCGTGAAGGCGCCGAGCATCACCCGCTGACTCAGCATGAAGTCGATGCCTTGACGAAGGCTGACCAAGATCGGTTCAGGCTGACGGGTCTGCAAGGTCTGCGTCGGCCGCAGCACGAAGGTCAAGGCGAGGGAGGCCGCGAAGCACAGGGTCATCGCCGCATAGGCGACGTTCTCGGCGTGCGCCAGGCCGCTGCGTTCGCCGAGCCAGACCATGAGACCCGCGAGGCCGGGGCCGATGACGCAGGCGAGTTCGAACAAGGTGTTGCGCCAGCGGACGCCGCCGGGGATCAGCTCCCTGGGCAGGATCTCGGCGATGAGCGCCTGGCGGGCCGTCGTCAGGAAGCTGCGGGCGAGGCCGCCGAGGATGATCACGCCGTAGATCGCGGAAAGCTTGGCCCAGCGGGCGGACAGGAATTCCGGCAAGAACAGGAAGAGGCCCAGCGTGAACATCGCGGTCAGCGCACCCAGGGCGATGCGGCGGCGGTTGTGGGTGTCGGCCACGTGGCCGGCGAAGAGCACCGCGCTGACGAACGGAATCACCTCGGCGAGGCCGATCGCGCCGAGCGCAAGGGCGGCGTTGGCGCCTTCATCCTTGGTCAGACGGAAGACCTGCCAGGCCACCGCGACGTTCTGAATCTGGATGGCAAGCGTCCCGAGCACGATCGACGCCAGGTAGAAGCGGAACGAGCGCGAGGCGACGGCGGAGGCGGGTGTCGGCGAAGACATCGCCGGAACTAGTGAGGCAGCAGGCCTGCTTAGGCAATCACCGCTTTGACCACGTGGCCGGCGACGTCGGTGAGCCGGTAGTAGCGCCCCTGGAACTTGAAGGTCTGGCGCTCATGGTCGACGCCCAGCAGGTGCTGCATGGTCGCATGGAGGTCATGCACGTGCACCGGGTCCTTCACGATGTTGTAGCCGAACTCGTCGGTCTGTCCGTGGACGTGGCCGCCTTTGACGCCGCCGCCGGCCATCCAGAGGCTGAAGCAGCGCGGATGGTGGTCGCGGCCGTAGCTGTCCTTGGTGATCTTGCCTTGGCTGTAGGCGGTCCGGCCGAATTCGCCGCCCCAGATGACAAGCGTGTCTTCGAGCAGGCCTCGCTGCTTCAGGTCTTTGATGAGCGCGGCCGAGGCCTGGTCGGTCTGCTGGCACTGGCGCTTGATGCCGCCCGGCAGGCCGCCGTGCTGGTCCCAGCCTTGATGGAAGAGCTGCACGAAGCGCACGCCTTTCTCGATGAGACGGCGAGCCTGCAGGCAGTTGGCGGCGAAGGAACCCGGCGACTTCACGCTTTCGCCATACATGGCGAGCGTCGCGGGCGATTCCTTCGAGAGATCGGCGACTTCCGGCACGCTGGTCTGCATGCGGTAGGCCATCTCGGCCTGGGCGAGGCGGGCGTCCACCTCGGGGTCGAGTTCGGCGGCTCGCTGATCGGCATTGAGTTTGCCGAGCGCGTCGAGCATCCCGCGACGGGCGTGCGGCGAAACCCCTTCGGGATTGGTGAGAAAGAGCACCGGTTCCTTGCCGGCCTTGAACTGGACGCCTTGATGTTCCGATGGAAGGAAGCCCGAACCCCAGAGCCGGGAATAAAGCGGCTGGTCCTTGGTGGCGTCCTGCGAGACCAGCACGATGAAGGCCGGCAGATTCTCGTTCATGCTGCCGAGTCCGTAGGAAGCCCAGGCACCCATGGAGGGGCGACCCGCGACCTGATTGCCGGAGCAGAAGAAGGTGATGGCCGGGTCGTGGTTGATCGCCTCCGTGTGCATCGTGCGGATGACGCACAGGTCGTCGGCGACTTCGCCGGTGTGGCTGAGGAGGTCGCTGTATTCGACGCCGCTCTGGCCGTATTTCTTGAAACCGACGAACGACCCGGCGAGCGGCAGGGTCGCCTGGTAGCCGCTCATGCCCGTGAGTCGCTGACCTTGGCGGACGGAGTCCGGCAGAGGCTGCGTATGCTTTTCGCGGAGCAACGGTTTCGGGTCGAGGGTCTCGAACTGCGAAGGCCCGCCGGCTTGGAAGAGATAGATGACTCGCTTCGCCTTGGCCGGGAAGTGCGTGCCTTTCGGCAAGGGCGCCGCGTGGGCGTCGCCCATGATGCCGCGCATGGCCAAGGCGCCGAGGCCAAGGGCGGAGGCACCAAGGAAGTGACGGCGGGTATGCCCCATCAACTGATCGTAGGATGGCTTGAGAGGATTCATGATCAGCGGGAAGTGACGGCGGCGTCGCTCGCGAAGATGGTCGAGCAGACGAGGGTGAGGGCGGCCAGCGCGGGGTCGGCCGGGATCTTCGGCAGGGTCGAAGACGGCGCAGGCGCAGGAGCGGCCTTCTTCTTCGACTTGGCGTCCGGCTTCGCGACGGACATCGGTTTGGGCGCAGGCGTCGAGACGGCGGGGAACTGCGGCGGGTTAGCCTTCTGGGTGGCGTAGAGTTCCTTCAGCGCGGCGAGCTCGGTCGGACGAGGGTCGCGGGTGCAGACGGCGCGGAAGGCCGAGACGATCTGAGCGGAAGGGTCGTTAGAAGCTTGGCTGACCTTCGTGGCCAGGCTCTTCGCGGACTCGACGAAGCCCGGATTGTTCAGCAGCACCAAGGCTTGCAGCGGGGTGTTCGTATTGAGGCGCTTGGGCTGACAGACTTCGCGCGATCCGGCGTCGAAGATCAGCATGTTGTCCGGCGGCGCGGTTCTCTTGCGATAGGTGTAGAGGCTACGACGATTGGCGGATTCCTGGACGCTTTCGCCGCCGACCTTCTCGACCAGCTTGCCGGATGCGAGCAACGCCTGGTCGCGGACCATCTCGGCGGTCAGACGGAGGACCGGCCCGCGGGCGAGATATTTGTTCGCCGGATCTTTTTCGCGGGCCTCGGCGGTCGGGGTCGACACCTGTCTGAAGGTGCTGCTCAGGACGAAGCGGCGCAGCATCGCCTTCGTATTCCAGCCGCTTCGGACGAAATCGACCGCCAGGGTGTCGAGGAGCTCGGGATGCGTAGGCAGGTCGCCTTGCAGGCCGAGGTTCTCGCTGGTGGCGACGAGGCCGGCGCCGAAGACCTGAGCCCACAGGCGATTGATGACCACTCGGGAGGTCAGCGGATGACGCGGATCCGTGAGCCAGCGGGCGAGACCCAGACGGTTCTTGGGCAGGGATTCATCCCAAGGGAAGACGCGCGTCGGCACGCCCGGCTCGCAGGGTTTGGACAGGTCCGGCTTATCGTATTCGCCGCGGGTGAGCACGTAGGCCTTGGGCGCGAGCGGCGAGTGCTCCATGGCGAAGAAAGCCGGGGCTGACTCCTGATGGGCGGCGAGGGCTCGCTGGGCTTCTTGGAATTTCTTCCAAGCCGCTGCATAGGCCAGATCGCCACGTAGCTTGGCGTGTTCCGCCAGGACGGGCGGAGGTAGGTTCTGGACGTCGAGTCCGTGAAGCACGGCGACTTCGGCCGCGGTCAGGGCCTGCCGCCAAAGCCGGATATCGTCCAGCGAGCCGTTACGGAAGCCGGCGTCGCGCGAACGCGAGCCGATCTCGAGGGCGTTATCGCGGGGCTTCGCGTGGAGCGTGTCCCTTACAACGGTCGTCTTGGCTTCGCGTCCGTCGAGATAGATGCGGAGTCCGGCGGCCTTGGAGGAGCCGTCATAGGTGACGGTGACGCGCTGCCAGGACCCGACCGGTAGTTCGGCGGTCGTCTCGATGGACGCCGCGCTGTTGGGCCAGAGGTGGATCATGCTCCAGCGGAGGCGGCCTTGGACCACGAGCAGCTCGACGCCCGTGGCGTCGCCGTCTCCGGTGTAGAAGCCGGTCGAATGAAGCACCGTGGCGCGGGCGTTCTTCTCGCCCAGGCGAAGGTGGGCGGAGAAAGTGAACGGATCGAAGCGGCCGAGCTGCTTGAACTCCGGAAGCTTGAAGCCGGCGTCGCCGTCGAATTTCACGGCCTGACCTTTCACGCCAGGCGTGAGTTGCAGGTCTTCCGGCGAGCCACGACGTTCGAAGACAGCCGGCTTTCCTCCGGCGACGGAATCTTCGACGCCGGACTTGGCAAAAGCATCCAGCGGGAAATGCGCGACCGGGGAAGGTGCCTTGACCTCGGGATTGCCAAGGTATTCCGAGCGAATTGCGGAAAGCCCCATCTCCGCGGCGGTTACCGCGGCACGGAGTTCGGCTTCCTTCTTACGTTCGGCATCATCCTTGTAAAGACGCACGAACGGAGGCGGGACTTCCCCGTGATAAGAAAGCAGGCCGTTCTCGTTCTGGTCGCCGAACATCGCCGCCATCGAGAAGTAGTCGCGCTGCGAGATCGGATCATACTTATGGTCGTGGCAGCGGGAACACTCCATCGTCAGTCCCATGAAGCCATATCCGGCGGTCATCACGCGGTCGTTGATGCCGTCCTGACGGAACTCCTCGGCGATGGATCCGCCCTCGAAGGTCATGCGGTGCAGCCGATTGTAAGCCGTCGCCACGCGTTGATCCTGGGTCGGGGAGGGCAGCAGGTCGCCGGCGAGCTGCTCGGTCAGGAACTGGTCGTAAGGCTTGTTCTCGTTGAAGGCCTTGAGCACCCAGTCGCGCCAGGGCCAGGCGAACATCGCCTTATC
>JACCDN010708482.1_pt1 | contig 50054 bp, 49 predicted proteins | sample 7441691 | NCBI WGS metagenome assembly JACCDN01 (sample SAMN15323439, study PRJNA562643) | freshwater metagenome | isolation source: river surface water | place: USA:Blue River Watershed | collected 2017-08-16 | reverse complement strand
GTTAAGTTAATTACTTAATAACAGGTTTCTTTAAAATAATCATCTCAAACTGGCTATATATTGGCCTATTCGATGATTATTTTACATCCTCCTTCTCTTAACTTACACACTTATTTTGATGTACCCAAAAAAGTGTTGCAAACGAAAACATAAAGATGTAGCTAAAGCGTCATAAAGTGATTCTTCCCTTTGTTCTTCCGCTTAGAAGCAGCGATATTAACCCTATCAGGCAAATAACCCAACTTAATTGAACTGTTTCGTTTAACTTCTCTACTTATGCTGCTTTTGCTGCGCCCTAACTCTTTAGCTATTTTCCTCAAAGATATATCAGCTTTTAAAAGCTGATATATCTTTTCTCTTTCTTCTAATTTAATTTGCTTGTATATTTTCATTTGCAACACCTTTGTTTTTCCTTATGTGCTTATAGCACATTTTGGTGTTGCACTTCACCTTTGATTGAATAACCGTGGGTTCTAGGCATATCATGTGCAAAACCACTTTCATCAATATATACAATTGGCTTTTCTTTATTTTCCAAATCAGCAATCTTTTGGCAAAATATAGATCTTTTTTCTGGATCCGCTTTTGGATGATTTAGTGTTTTTTTTATAGCTAACACCTAAGCGATATTGCGCATCTCTTATTCCGGTTGTACTAGCACCTAAACGTTGGGCTCTTTCATAGCAATAGCTATCTGGATACTCTTCAATATCCTTCCTGAGCTCCACAACGTCTATTTTGCTCCATTTTTTATTCCTATGCTTTTTGGGTTCAAGATTTTTACTCCAACGAAATATTGCAGCTTTAGATATACCAAACCTCTTCCCAACCTCAGAAAACTTTAATATCTTTTTTCTGAATGAGAGAGGATAGGTCATTTTTTTCTCTTTATTATACCTTTGACTCTATGCAATATCACATTCTTATTGTATGCTCTTTTTATAGCGCTTTAGCTATGTATCATGTAAAAAAGCCCTTATATTACAATATAAGGGCTTTTTATTAAAGTTATGATGTCAAACTATTCAGCAGAATGACCATATATCTCTGGGTAATCAACGAATTGTATCACAGCCATTGGTGCGCAATCACCTTGGCGATGGCCATATTTTAATATTCTAGTATACCCACCTGGACGATCCTTGAATCTAGGTGCGATTTTATCAAAAAGCATAGATACTTCTGGTTGATCTCCTATTTTTGCTATTACTCTTCTACGAGCTGATAAATCACCGCTTTTAGCAGACGTCACTATTTTTTCTATTATAGGACGAAGGTCTTTTGCTTTTGGCAAAGTTGTAATTATTTGCTCATGCTTTATAAGAGCCTTTACTAAATTTGCAAACATTGCTTTTCTATGTTTACTATATCTGCCGAATTTTCTTCCTTTTATAGCGTGCTTCATAATCTTTACCAAACATTAATCTTCATATTTTTTTGCTAGCTCTTCTATATTTTCTGGTGGCCAGCCCTGAACTTCCATACCAAACTTTAAATTCATGTTTGATAAAACTTCTTTTATTTCATTAAGAGATTTACGGCCAAAGTTAGGTGTTTTTAACATCTCAGCTTCAGTTCTGATAACTAAATCACCTATGTAAGCTATATTATCATTCTTCAAGCAATTCTGAGAACGAACAGAGAGTTCTAGATCACTAACCTTACATAATAGAGCAACATCGAAAGGTAATACATCCTCATCTTCCTTGTAATCATCTTCATGATCACTGAAATTAACAAATATCTGCAATTGATCTTGGATAATCTTAGCAGACAAAGCTAATGCCAAGTCAGCTTGAATAGAGCCATTTGTCTCAATGTGTAACATCATTCTATCGTATTCTGTCTCAGACCCTATTCTGCTATTCTCGACTTTGTAAGTTACCCTTGTAACAGGAGAAAATATAGCGTCTATTGGTATTACACCAATAGGTCTATCAGCATCTCTGTGTTCGCTAGCTGGAACGTATCCTTTGCCAACACCGATAACCATCTCCATATCTAATTTAGCGTTTTTATCTAAGTGACATATTACATGATCAACGTTAATGATCTCTATATCATCGCTTGTTTCTATCATACCTGCTGTAACAACGCATGGACCTGATGCCTTTAATCTAACACGCTTGTTTTCTCTGCCGCCATACTTAACGACAACGCCTTTCAAATTTAGAATTACCTCTGTAACATCCTCACGCATTCCAGAAACTGTAGAGAACTCGTGATCCACTCCTTCTATTCTAACAGAAGTTATAGCAGCACCTTGCAAGGAAGAGAGAAGAACTCTACGAAGTGCATTTCCAAGTGTCAATCCAAATCCTTGAGGCAGAGGCTCTACTCTAAATACAGAGGTTTTTCCATCTATAGCTTCTAAAAAGTATTCTGCTGGCTTAACAAGAGAAGTCCAGTTACTAGATATAATATTTTTTGCGTTTTGTGTCATTATCCACTCACAATTATTAATTTACAAGTTACACTCTTCTTCTTTTAGGAGGTCTACAACCATTATGTGGAACTGGTGTTACATCTTTTATAGCTGTGATTGTAAGTCCAGAAGAAAGCAAGGCTCTAATAGCTGATTCTCTTCCCGATCCAGGGCCTTTAATTTTTACTGAAACGGTCTTTAATCCGTGCTCAACTGCTATGCTAGCAGCTTTTTCAACTGTCATTTGAGCGGCGTAAGGAGTAGATTTTCTAGAGCCTTTAAATCCGTTTCCTCCTGCAGAAGACCAAGCTATAGTATCTCCATGAAGATCTGTAAATGTCACTATCGTGTTGTTAAATGTAGCAGCTATATGAACAACGCCTACAACAACGTTTTTTTTCTTTTTACTAGTGGTGCTTTTATTTTTCATACAATCCCTGATTTCTTACTTAGTTACTTTTTTCTTTCCAGCTATTGCAACAGCTTTTCCTTTACGAGTTCTTGCATTAGTGTGAGTTCTTTGACCTCTAACAGGAAGTCTACGTATATGGCGTAGCCCTCTATAACACTTTATATCCATCAGGTTTTTGATATTCATTGCAACTTCACGTCTTAGATCGCCTTCTACCAAGAAGGAAGAGTCTATATATTCGCGAACCTTAATAACCTCATCTTCTGTAAGATCGTTCATCCTTCTGTTTGGATCTATACCAACTTCTTTACAAAGAGCAGACGCCCTTGTAGGGCCAACTCCATATATACTCTGCAATGCTATTTCAACTTTTTTATTAGGTATGTTAACACCAGAAATACGTACCACTTGACACCTCAATAGTATTGAAACAAATAATTCTTGAATCGTGATGATATACAAAATAATCTCTAAGTCAAGCTTTGTTCTAGGTATATAATCAAAAAAACTCAAGAAATTTTATAACATCTTAAATTGTATCCAATACACATATATAGTAAACTTTAATTATAGGTGTATTGAAGATATACCAGATGGTATATTTTTACTGAATCTTGCTTTGAGATAGATATATCACTTTAGATGCACCGTATTTAGCTTCGCTCAGAACGTGCATGTCGTTAAAGCAAGGCAGTTCCTGCTTTTCAGCTATTTCGATCACTATTAACGAGGATGGAGAGATCCATCCTTTTTTAAGCAATGAATTAATTGCTCCAAAAAGTAAATCATTTTTATAGTAAGGTGGGTCTAAATATATTATATCATAGGGCTCTTTTGTGTTAGGAGGTAAGTTAGATGCATCGCTTTGCAATAGTAAGCACTGATCTGAAGCGCCTAAAGAATCAGAGCTTCTTCTAACAAGATCGATATTTTCTTTTACTTTATCCACAAAGCATATAAATGAGGCTCCTCTAGATAAGGCCTCGAACCCAAAGGCGCCAGTGCCGCAAAACAAATCAAGTACTCTTTTGTTCTGTATGCCTCCATCCAAAGCTATATTGCTGAAATTCAGCTTGTTTAGAACTGCATCCCTAGTTTTCGCTTGTGTTGGTCTAAAGCTAGGCTTTACTCCTTTAGGAAGATTGGTAAACAGTATTCTATTGCGATATTTACCGGATGTTATTCTCACCATTTTAAATCATCAAGAAAAAGCTTCTTCCCAAGATCCTTTTGTTGCAGCTTTGGCGTATTCTGTTACGCGATTCTCGAAGAAATTAGTATGCTCTGGTGCATTTAATATTTCATCCATCCAAGGCAGTGGGTTGCGCTCTATATGATATATAGAATCCAACCCTAGTTGATTCAATCTGTGATCAGCTATGTATCTTATATACCTCTTCACATCAACAGCAGCTAAACCTCTTACCGAATTATCTATCTCAAATGCAAGATCTATAAACGCATCTTCATGTTCAACTATAATGTTACAAGCTTCCTTCAACTCATCTTTCAGATCTTGAGTCCATATCTCTGGATTTTCTGATACAAACGTTTTAAACAATTTAATGATAGAATTTGTATGCAAAGTTTCATCCCTAACTGACCAAGCCACTATTTGCCCCATTCCCTTCATTTTTCCAAATCTTTGGAAATTTAAAAGCATCGCAAATGACGCGAATAATTGCAAACCCTCAGTGAAAGCACCAAACACAGCAAGTGTTTTAGCTATATTTGCCTTGGAGTTGACGTTAAAGTTCTGCATATAGTCGTATTTGTCCTTCATCTCTTTATATTTCATGAATGCCTGATATTCAACCTCTGGCATACCTAATGTATCCAATAGGTGAGAATATGCATCTATATGTATGGTTTCCATGTTTGAAAAAGAAGCAAGCATCATCTGGACCTCAGTGGGTTGAAATATTCTAGAGTAATGCTTCATGTAACAGTTATTCACCTCAATATCAGCCTGTGTGAAAAACCTTAATATTTGGGTCAACAGATGCATCTCTCCTGGAGTCAAATCAGCTCTTTCATCTCTCTCAACTATGCCTGTTCTTTCGGATGCATATTTTGCATTTTCACCAGCTCTCCAATCCTTTACATCGTCTGCCATTGGTACTTCTTCTGGTAACCAATGAAGCTGTTGTTGAAGCTTCCAAGCATCGTATGCCCAAGGGTATGAAAAGGGCTTATATATTGAGTCTGCGGAAAGTAAAGACATAAAAAAATCCACTAATATTTTTATTATAACAATATCAATAATACAAAAAAATATATTAATCAAGACATAAACTTTTTAAATTTGAAAGATTGATTCATACTTTATATCTAACAAAATATAGACAAAAAAATACCTCTTGACTCTTTGAGTATGAAATACTAGTTTTCCAACATTCTAATAAAATTTACACGTTATAAAAGTTGAAATGACAGATAATTTTATATTACCACTCATAGATTATATGAATGCTATTAATGGTGAGTGGATATCAATATATCTATTTTTGTTTAGTGCCCTTAGTATATTGTTAATGTTAAGGCTTTTTGGGGATGTTGGTCTATATGTTTACAGTGCAACGGCTACAATATTAGCAAATATACAAGTTTTGAAATTGGGCACTCTGTCGCTTTTTCCTGAACCCATAGCGCTTGGAACAATAACATTCTCCACTGTATTCTTAACAAGCGATATAATAACAGAGCATTATGGTAAAGCTGCAGCATATAAAAGTGTATGGATAAATTTCTCAATTCAAATAATAACGACTGTTATAATGCTATTTATAATAGGAACAAAACCAATAGAAGGTGATATATTTCATAATGCACTAGAAGCACTCTTCCTTCCTTCCCCGCGCTTGATAGCATCAAGCCTGATCGCATTTGTAGCAAGTCAGCTTCTGGAAATAACATTGTTTCAGGCTATATCTAATATTAGTAGTAGGAAGATGCTGTGGCTTAGAACAAATGCATCTGTAATGATTTCAAGCCTTGTAGATAATATAATATTTAGTTTGTTGGCTTGGGTAATACTTGCTCCAAATCCTGTTTCAACACACACTTTGATATATACATACATCCTAGGAACATATATTATAAGGTTAGTATTATCACTATTTTCAACCCCTATAATGTATTTAAGTTACTACTTTACACCGAGAGTCAAATGACAAAATTTTCATTCACATACGTATATCCTGATGCATCATCAATGGCAAGGCTTGGAAAGCTTGTCACTCCTCATGGAGAAGTTGACACTCCAGCGTTTATCTTTTGTGCAACAAAGGCAAGTATAAAATCCCTTTCACCTTCTCAAATAAAGCAGGAAAATACACAGTTTATATTATCTAATACATACCATCTAATGCTGCAACCTGGCCCAGAGACAGTGGCGAAGGCAGGAGGTCTACATAAATTTATGGGATGGGATGGACCAATGCTAACAGATTCTGGAGGGTTTCAAATATTCAGCCTTGGGCACGGATCAGTTGCCTCTGAAGTTAAGGGTAAGAGAATGAATAATAGGCCGAAAACATTGCTGAAGATCACAGAAGAGGGTGCTAAGTTCCGTTCTTATATAGATGGAAAGCTTCACTTTTTGACGCCGGAGCGTTCTATTGAAATACAGAGGCTTTTAGGGCCAGATTTTGTAGTAGTACTAGATGAATGCACCCCTTTTCATGTTGATAAACGATATACGCATCGCTCTATGCAAATGAGCCATCGTTGGGCATCTCGCTGTCTTACAGAATTTAATAAACATGATAACGGAAAGCAGAAGTTATATGGTATAATACAAGGTGGAGTTTATGAAGATCTAAGGAAAGAAAGTTGTGATTTTGTAAACAATCAACAATTTTTTGGTCATGCTATAGGAGGGTCGCTAGGGGCAGATAAATCACAAATGTATGAAGTTGTGGAGATGACATCAAGTCTTTTAGATAAAACAAGGCCTATACATCTTCTTGGAATAGGCGGAATATCAGATATATTTAATGGTGTGGAGCAGGGAATAGATACTTTTGATTGTGTTCACCCAACCCGACTTGCACGTCACGGAGGAGCATTAGTTAGACCAGAAAATAATCATAAAGAAGGTAAGGAGTACATAAATCTTAGAAATGAAAGATATAAGCATGATTTTACCCCTATAGAGCCAGATTGTACATGTTATACTTGCAAGAACCATACTAAGGGGTATATACACCATTTATTGAAATCAGGGGAGCTTCTTGCTCATAGCCTTATAACTATACATAATATTAATTTTATGAACAGATTGCTGACAGCAATAAGATCTGCTATATCTAGCAAAACCTTGAAGCAAGAGAAAAAAAGGTGGGTTTCATAATTATGAAAAACAATCTAAAATTATTTCTTGAAGTATTATCTCTTTTATCTTTCTTTGCCTCATATAAAATAGGTGGATTAATTCTTGGAACAAAGGTGCTAATGGTTACTAGCTTGGTTTCCGCATCTCTCATTACATTAATACACAAAAAATTTTATCCATCACAAATCGCTACTGTAGCTTTAATACAGGTGATGGGAGGTATAACATTGTTTAGCAATGACCCTACATTTATTAAAATGAAGCCAACTGTATTATACGTGTTGCTATCTGTATCGTTGCTTTCAGGAATATATTTCAAAAAATATTTTATAAGCAGTATTTTTGAATCCATTTTAGAGCTTGATGAATGCAAATGGAGAAACGTAACAATATCATGGGCTCTATATTTTATATTGTGTGCATTAGTAAACGAAATTGTTTGGAGGAATTTTTCAGAAGAATTCTGGGTCATATTTAAAGTATTCGCCTTTATTCCTATGACTTTAGTTTTTACCAGTGTTCAATTGTTTTATCTAAGGAAATATATAAAATCATAAGAATTTTGGTTGCTTTGAAAGAGTGGCTATATTTTCGATTAATTTTTTAGATCTTGATTCGTAAAGCTTTCTAATATCTTCTTCTTGGCCTTTCAAGGCTGATGCTGCATTCATATAACTTACTTGCTTTTGAAAATAATCTTCATCTTGATATAAATTGGATAAATAAGAGGATATAGACCCCTCTTCTATGTTATCTGTATCTAAATGTGTTTGTTAGTTTTATGTTATGAATCATACATGCGGTTACACTATATATTAACATATCACCTGCGTAATATATGTATAATATTTTGTTGGTAACTTTGAATTAAGATCGGGCTGTCAGATTATATGATGAATTTAAACGGCAATCCAAGATTTTATTAAAAGCCCCATTTTTCATAGAGTTTTGATAGGTCGTATCTTTCTCTAACTTCTGGGAGAAATAGATGTATGATAACTTCTCTTGCGTCAACCAATATCCATTCCTTCGATTCCATCCCCTCTATATGTATTCCTTGAGGAACAGCTCCGCTTGCTTTTAGATCGTCAGATAGCTTTTCTGCTAGCGCTGATATATGACGATTAGATCTACCGCTAGCTATTATAGAAAACCTTGCGAAATCTGTTTTGTCTTTTAGATCTATAACTTCTATATCTTCAGCTTTATCTCTATCTAGTGATGCAACTGCTATATCCTTTATTATCTCAGCGTTTATGTTACCCATCTGGGACTCCTTATTTATTTAGTGGAGCCAGATTACAATATTTTTTTCTCTTCTGCAATTGATAATTAACATCACGGCGGTAACGATATCGCAATATTTAACGATTTTGTGAACGTATCTCCTTGATTTATAAGACTCTATATGTGATATATATAACTGGTCCAATTGCAGGATATATAAAACAGAAATCGAGGATTCATAATGACTAACAATAAGTACACATTTACTGGATTAACTGGTGTAATGGCAACAATCACTGGTGCATTTTATTATCAAAAAATATCTTATGCTTACAGTACTGCAATATCTTTGACAAAAGCTTTTTATTCTAAGGAAGATGAGATTACTCAGGTAGCAAAAATGATTAACGTGTTAACCAATAATGAAAATATAAAAAACATTACAGGCGCTTGGATAAGTATTCAAGAAAAAGGGGGTGTAGAGCAATTTATAATAAATACTAAAAAAGAGTGGTTAGATCAATGTGCAACTCAAGCCGGTATAGATAAAGAGAATGCGAAAAAGACTATATCTTGCATAAAGGAAGTTGTTTCTAGTGCTTCTGATGATAATTTTAATAAAATACTTAAGGGTTTCGGTTGTTACTCTCCAGAGAATGGAGCGACATATGAAGAGGTAATGAATTTTGGTAAATGCTTGATAGCAGAAGGTCAAGATCTATTTGATTGATAATGAGTATCGCAATATATAGCGTGTGTAATCGAAATTTTTAAAAAATATACTTGCTTTATATGAAAAGATACGTAAAATGCTGAAAATTAGAGATTTAACTTCCGAATTTGGAGACAAATATAGATGGCACTTTACGAATGTATCTTCATAATGCGTCAAGATATAGCAGCGCAGGATGTTCACAGGCTTGCCGATCGCTTTATCGAGATGATAAAAAGTTTGGGCGGCGATGTATTGAAAAGAGAATATTGGGGATTGCGCACGCTTGCTTATATAGTTAAGAAAAATAAAAAAGGTCACTACATAATGCTCGGTGTGAGTGCATCCGACTCTGTTGTGAAAGAATTAGAGAGAAATTTTAAAATCAATGAAGATGTTATAAAGTACTTAACTATCAGAGTTGAATCTATAGATGAAGCTCCATCTCACATGATGCAATCACCTGCTGATAGTGCTGATCTATCTGCCCATGCTTCTGCTGAATAAATTAACTAAGGGAAAATATATATGACAACAGATAATATTATATCTAACTCGGCTCTCTTCAATAGAAAGATGTCATCTAAAAGAAACAAGTGCCCACTTTCAACTGAAGAGACACGTGGCCAAATAGACTATAAGAACTTGGATCTTTTAAAGCAATATGTTTCTGAAAAGGGTAGACTTATACCAAGTCGTATTTCTTCGATTTCTGCTTCAAAGCAAAGAGAACTAAAAAGAGCGGTTATGAGAGCTAGAAACGCTGCTCTGCTGCCATTTACAACAATATAAAGGTAGTTATAATGGAAGTTATTTTACTAGAGAAAGTAGCTAAATTAGGTTCAATAGGATCTGTTGTTACAGTAAAAGACGGATACGGACGCAACTTCCTGTTGCCACGTAATAAAGCTGTTCGTGCAACTCAGTCTAACTTAAAGATGTTTGAAGCTAGAAGACAAGAAATAGAGCGTGAGAATAAAATGAAAAAAGATGCTGCTGAAGCGCTTTTACCAAAGTTTTCTGATGTATCTGTAACCCTTTTAAGACAAGCTGGAGAAGATGGAAGGCTTTTTGGTTCTGTATCTTCTAGAGATATAGCTCAAGCTATCACAGATGTTGTAGGTCTTAATGTTGAATATTCTCAGGTTATCGTACCTTCAAAGTTCAAGCAGGTTGGCACTTATTCTTTAAGTGTAGAGCTACATCCAGAAGTCGTGGCGGAGATATCGCTTGTTATAGCACGCGGTGAAGAAGAGGTTTCTAAGTAATTATAAATTAATTAAGGATTGTTATAGTGACAAAAAGGAATAATAGAAAATACGGTTTAAGCAGAAGAGTAGGGCAGAGCATATGGGGTGACGTCAAAGATCCTGTACACTCTAAAAATTATCCTTCTGGGCAACATGGTGTAACAGGACGCAAGAAATTATCTGACTATGGAGAGCAATTGTTGGCTAAGCAAATATTGCGTGGATATTATGGTAACATAACAGAGCGTCAATTCCGTAAGATATATAAAGAGGCTGATCGCAGAAAAGGTGACACAGGGCAAAATCTTGTTGGGTTGTTGGAGTCTCGCTTAGATGCAATAGTATACAGAGCTAAATTCGTTCCTTCTGTTTTTGCCGCTAGACAGTTTGTAAGTCACAAACATGTTACAGTTAATGGAAGAATAGTGAACATACCTAGCTATGTAGTTAAGCCAGGGGATGTTATATCTGTGAGAGAAAAATCAAGACAAATGCTTGTAGTCATTGAATCTGTAAATTCCGGTTCACGTTCTTTACCTGAGTATCTACAAGTTGATGAAACTGGTCTTTCAGCTACTTACGTAAGAATTCCTGCGCTTAGTGAGATACCTTATGCAATAGAGATGAAACCGAATTTGGTAGTGGAATTTTATTCTAGATAATCTCTTAATAGAAAACAAAAAAAGGGCCCCTATCACGGGGCCTTTTTTATTAGAAGTCAATAAATATATTTTTATCTCTGACACAAATAGTTTTCAAAAAACTTTACTCTTTTGTTAAAGAAAGTAATGTAACGATATCTCAGTGCAAATGGTAATATAATATTACACTGTATTATGGAAACTATATGACCGCCTCACTAGTAATGGCACTTTGTGTTTAATGATATCGTGTTGAATTTGTCAATCCCACTGAAAATGAGAGGGAGTCCATTATTATATTGCCTTAAAGTGATAAATGATGATCTCATTGGTAATGATGCTATAAAAATACTCTTATAAACAGAACAAAGGATAACACCCTCAAGAGAGATATATAACTTTGAGCAATGATAGGATATCATCTAAGTTGTGTGAGAAATTTACAAATCATATTCTACAAAATATCGAACAAAATCTTAGATAAAATCAATAGAGTTAAATTTTACAAATTTCAAAATGCTATAATCTAAATTTATTATCATAAATCTCTTTAAAAGAAATATTATGAGTATATAATATTTTGCACATACTATGAATATGTATATAAATTTTTATTTGTAAAAATTATGAAGTGCATTATCACAAATCAAAGGTCTACTAATAACTTCTTGTTAGAAAGAATTATCAAGATGGTAAATAACACATCAGGAGATTCTAATCAGTTAAAAGATGATGAATTGAGTTCTACACTTATATTGCATTTCGTTAGTAATACAATTAGTATAACTAGGGATACATTCAAGTTGATATTAATGGCATCTGTGAATTTCGAAAATATATTTTTTTCAAATGTAAAGCACTCACTTTTTATTTCATTTTTTAATCAATTAAGCTTGGATAAGGGTAATATCAAAACACTCAAAGCTGTAACTCATTTACCTTATATTTCTACTGTTCAAGTATATTGTTTTTCTAACAAGGATCTTTTTAATGTGAAAATATCTATAGAGGTGGAATTTTCTGAGGGAATAGAGAGGTTTTTGAGATCTAAAAAATTCCCATATACTATATATTTTTCTCCGTATAATAAAATATCTCCATACTCAGATGAAGTGGTTCAGTCTAATGATCCAAACAAAAATCACTCGAGACCTTTTATTCCTTTGCTTTCAAATCCTAGATTTATAGAAGAGGGTATTACATATATTAATGATGCCTTAAAATCGACTAATACAACTCAGTTAACAACCTCTGTTGTGCTAAACGATAATGAATTTAAGGCCGACATAGCATTGTCTGAAAATTTGCATGAATTAATAAATACACAAAATAACGATTTAAATAGAACAATTTACGATCCAAGGGATGTTTCTCTTGCCAGTTATTATAAAAATAAAACTGCTGCAATGAGTGATTCATCAGAACGATATAGAGGCTAGAATTTACTTTCTTTACAATGAAAAGTCGAAGAGATTATTGTAATTTAATCAAATTGCCTTTTTATTTTGGATAATGTAAGATGCAGCATAAGAATTATAATTTGTAATAATATAATGTGCGGGTTCGTTGGAATTTTTAACAGGTCTGGGTTGCATCATAATGATTTTGATAGCATGAATAGAATGCTTGATGCTATATATCACAGAGGTCCTGACGATTATGGAATATGGAAAGATAATGATTCAGGTGTAATATTAGGACATAGAAGACTTTCTATAATAGATCTTTCACCTTTGGGAAGGCAGCCTATGTCATCAGAGTCTGGAAGATGGGTTATTGCTTTTAATGGAGAGATATATAATTATAGGGAGTTGAAATCAATCCTTTCTGAAGAAGGCTGTAATATAAATTGGAAAGGCGGATCTGACACAGAAGTTCTTTTAGCCTTGATAGAAGCTTATGGGTTTAAATCAGCGCTAGAAAAATGCGTCGGCATGTTTGCGATTGCCGCATGGGATAGAAAAGAAAGGCAACTCTTTCTAGCAAGAGATAGGTTAGGGGAGAAGCCTTTATATTATGGAAAAATTGGAAATTCATTGGTATTTGGCTCTGATTTAAATTCATTTTATAAGCATAAAAACTGGGATGGAGAAATAGATAGAAACTCGTTAGCTTTGCTTATGAGGCATAATTATATCCCATCTCCATATTCCATTTTTAAGAATATATTTAAGGTGGAAGCTGGTGCTATTGTGATGTTTTCTAATAATTCACTTGATCCTATTATAGAAAAATATTGGAATCCTAGCCTGATAGCCGCAAAAAAACAAAGCGATTTATTTTCTCGTTCTCCTGATGAAGCTGTATCTGAATTGGAAGGTATGATAATAAATTCTCTTAAAGGACAGATGATATCTGATGTGCCTTTGGGTGCATTTTTATCAGGTGGTATAGACTCTTCAACAATAGTTGCTTTGATGCAGTCTATGAGCTCTAATCCTGTGAAAACTTTCTCTATAGGATTTAATCAGGCTTCATGGAATGAAGCAGAAAATGCTAAAGCTGTTGCTAATCATTTGGGTACCGATCACACAGAGCTTTATGTATCACCAGAAGAGGCAATGAATGTTATCCCTAATCTGTCTTCTATATATAGCGAACCTTTTTCTGATTCTTCTCAAATTCCTACTTTTCTAGTTTCTAAATTAGCTAGTGAGAAAGTGACTGTATGTTTATCTGGAGATGGTGGTGACGAATTGTTTTCTGGATATTCTAGGTATTCTGTATGTTCTGGAAGAAATAACGATCCGGTATCAAGATGTTTAAGCAAGTATATGGGAATGTTTATAAAGTCAGTCCCACAAGATGTAATAAACTCATTAACATCTCCTTTTTTAAAAATATTGCCTAACTCGCTTCAGTTTAAAAACATAGGAAGAAGTGCTCATAAATTTGCAGAGATATTATCTTTAAGTAATGAAGATAGATACCTAAATTTAATATCTCATTGGAAGAATACAAAAGAATTAGTATGCAATTCAACAGAATTAGATACCAAATTTACAAATTTAGAATCAGATATTAATTTTGAGTCCTTTATAAGGTATATGATGTTCATGGACCTTGTTACTTATTTGCCAGACGATATATTGGTAAAAGTAGACAGGGCATCTATGGCCTCGAGTATTGAGGTTAGGGTTCCGTTTTTAGATCATAGGCTTGTGGAATTCAGTATGTCCTTACCATTGTCTATACTAAGAAATAATGGTAAACCGAAGTGGCCATTAAGGCAGATATTGGATAAGTATGTTCCTAAAGCTCTGACAAATAGGCCAAAGATGGGATTTGGTGTTCCAATAGGGGATTGGTTAAGGGGGCCATTAAAATCTTGGGCAAATGATCTTTTGGATGTGTCTAGAATAAAAAATGAGGGGTATTTCGATCCTGATATTGTTAGTAACACATGGTCTTTGCATAAAGATCATAAAGAAAATCAAGAATATAGAATTTGGGATATACTCATGTTTCAATCTTGGTTAGATAGATATAAATCTAGATGAATTAACCTTGCCATCACTCTGAAAAGTGAGATCCATTTGTTCTAAAAGGTTATAGCATTGTGTTCTCTTTGTATCGGGAATGCAAATAGTAACAGAGTGTCTCTAAGTGTATAAGCTTCTCTACATTGCTCGCTTTTGTTGGAATGATAATGTTGCTAATGTATCATCTAACTAATTTTCAAACATCATAGCTAAAGAAGCGATCATAGATATAACCCATTCATCTGAGTATCCTATATCTTCATCGGGTATCATCTGCATGCCAGAAGAATTAAGATTGCTTATGGAATCCTTCATTGGATTATGTCTTACAATTTTAAAAGTTGGCACACCAGCTATATTGTAATATACATTTTCAGATGGTCCACCTTCCTTAAAATAAGTAGGAACACCCTCTTGTATTAGAACTTCTCCATTATTAAGGCCGTGATTTATTGTGTTCATCGAATGTCTAGCTTTTTTATTGATGTTCATAATATCGTCTCGACTAAAAGCAGTCATTATGCCAGCTCCAAAAGTCCCTTTATCGGCTTTAATAAAAACATAAGGGGTATCTTTAATATCATATTCATCATACTTTAATCTTATGCGAGATATCACATCTTCAACTTTAGATGCTATATCTTCCAATCCTTCTTTTTGGCGGAAGTTTATATTGCTAGATAACCGATAAAAAGTAGATAACAGCCATGGATCTAGACTAAATTCCTTGCAAAATTCATCGATTATTATTTGAAAAGAGTTGAAATGATTATACTTACTTCTAGAATGCCACCCCATACTAGGAGGGGGCACTATATCCTGAGATACACCTTTTAATAATTCAGGAAAACCAGCACTGAGATCAGAATTTAAAACAATAAAATCAGGTTTCCATCCATCAAGATATATGTAATCAGCTTTTCTGGTTAAGTTTTTATTTATCATTCCCACTCGGCAATCTCTTCCATCGCTGCTCAATATTTCACGTAAGGCATCTATGTTTTTAAGATATGAAATATTTCTTGTGAATTCCTCTGATATTAGAAGTATTTTCTTTGGGTCATTGGCATGTTTTTTCAAGTATTTGGTAAAATTTTCTTTTACTGATACTAAACGATTGGAATGTATATTATTAAATCCAGCTGGAAATGCATTAGCGTCAACGTGTGCAAGCTTAAAGCCAGAATTTCTCATATCAATAGAAGAATATATAAGAGGTCTGCAAGAATGAGAAGATTTATTATATTTTTCAAAATATTCTGATACCCAATCTTCTATTTTTTTGCGATTTTCAAGCCAAAAAGCCTGAGATATTATGTTTCTTTTCACTAGAATATCACCCCACCCATACATAAGTTTCCAAGGAAGAAAATGCGCATTTAACGCAACCGCATGAACCGCTCTTGCATTCTATATATGGTATAATCTTTTTTAAGCTGCCTTTCTCTATCCATACGCTTAATAATGACTGAATCTGGTCAGAAGGCAATCCAAATTTTGAGCTAAGCTCTCCAAGAGATACGTTTGGATGTTCAATTATGTATTCTTTAAGTTTTTGATATAGCATCACACTTTCTTTTATACTTTAATATTAATACTGCAACGCAAAGAGATATAGGTATCATGAACCAATATATAAATATAGGTTTATTAATGTATATTAACCCCGCTTGATATACAAAAGCAGATAGAGTATACGCCATAAAGTTAGACCATAGCAAGGAAATAGTAGCCCATCCATAGTTTAACTGCTTTGATATAGCAACAAAAACTGATATGCAAGGGAAGTATAAAAGTATGAATAATAAATAGCAAAAAGCTCCTAGTTTCCCGTTAAACGCTTGACGCATTTTAATAAAACCTTCTTCACCTTCGCCGTATATAGCTTTCATTGTTCCAACTATAGATTCTTTTGCAATAATGCCTGTAGCGATTGCAGCAACAGCTGGCCAATTTGACTCATCTATGCCAATTGGTTTAAAAATAGGGGCTATTTTCTTGCTTGCTTGAACCAAAAAGCTATCTCCAGAAACTTCAGATTTATTATATGGAAAGGTGTTAACAAGATATACGCATACAAACAATATGAATATCATTTTTCCAGCAGTTTTGATGAAAGTAAAAGTTTTTGAAATACCATCTTTTAAGACAGATATAATATTGGGGAAACATAATTTAGGAAGGCTTATGTATTCCAATTTAACAGAGTTAGAAGATTTGAATATCATAGCTGTGCAAATTGCAACTGATATGCCTGCAAGATATAAAACAAAAACCAGGTTATATCCATAGTCTGCAAAAAACACGCTACTGAATATGACAAATACAGATAATCTTGCACCACAGGCTATGAATGGAGCCATCATAATAGCTATTATTTTATCTTCTTTGTTTGTGATAGAGCTTGTTGACATTATACTTTGCACATTGCATCCAAATCCAGTTATCAAAGATGCAAAAGAAGAACCTGGTATTCCTATTTTTGATGATATAACGTCAACCATTTTTATCGCTCTTGCCATGTATCCGCTTTTTTCTAAAAAAGATAAAGATACATACATGCACAAAAGCAAAGGTGTGAAAGATAAAACAGCTTCAATGCCATGAGCTATCATCTCATATATATAAAACAGTATGGTGTTTGTATTTTTAGGGGAAAAATAATCTATAGACAGTCTTAAGTGATATATCAGATGTTCCTGCATAACCGTTCCAAATTTCACAGATATCAAGAACAAGAAATACATTATCAATAAAAACAATGGTATAGATGTGAATTTAGAAACGAAAAATGAATCTGCTTTTGATATGTTAAATTCGGCAATCCATTTAGCTGAGAATTCTATTTCTAAACTTTTTAAGATTATCTCCCACGATTCCTGGAATTTTCTTTCAATCTCTATTTTTGCCTCATCAAATGAATTTGATGAAATAAGTATATTAGCTATTTCTGTGCCATATACAGAAATCAAGAATTTCTCTCTGTTAAAGCCTTCTGTTCGATGTATAGAAGATTTAGCTTTTGAAGAAATCAATGGCAGGCCAAGGACCTTTTTCCTTAATTTCTTATTAGATTCAGTTAACATCAAAGTTGCATTATAACCTTTTGCATGTAATCTGCAGCATGCAGACACGCTATCGGAAAGATTTGAGTTAGAAGAAGCTACAAGATAAATTCCTTCTTTATCTGTCAATTTGATATCTTCTACAGAGTGAAAATGCAAGTGATCTGCATTCGCCTTAACCCCAACAGATATGGTGTAAATAGACATATATACTCACCAAAATAAATATAGCAGGATTTGTGATTTGACGAATTGTATTATACTTGAAAGGATAAAGTCAAGATATAGCTACAACGGAATAAAGAGATGATTTACAAATGGATCAATATTCCAGCAATGAAGGCAATTGCAGCGATATATATGTATTTTAAACAACTAGATTCGTTTTTTGGTGTAATTCGTGAATCAATAGTCTTCCTGACTATTGAATTTATTTCATAAAGCAAGTCAGAAGATTTTTCATAAGAGTTATAAATTTTTTTATGTATAGCAAAGTTGCTTTTGCCCCATTCCTTTATCCATGGTTCTATAACTTTCCATATATTTACAGTGCTATCTAAAGAAGCGCATATTCCTTCAACAGTTACTATAGTCTTTTGCAGAAGAATAAGTTGAGGTTGCATAGGCATATTAAAATTATGACTTACAGAGAAAAGTTGTTTCATAAGAAGACCTATTGAGATTTTATTAGAATCTACACCTATTATAGGCTCTCCTATACTTCTGCATGCTAAGGCAAAATGTTCTCTTGATTCAGTTTCTGGTATATATCCTATCTCGAAATGAAGATCTGAAACCTTTTTATAATCTCTATTTATAAAGCTATAGAGCATATGGGCTATGAACAGCTTATTCTTTTTATCTAAATGTCCCATTATACCAAAATCTACAAATGCTATATTTCCACCTTCAGTAACCAAAATGTTGCCAGGATGGAGATCTGCATGAAAAAAACCAGACCTGAAAGCCTGATTGAAGAATGATATTGATAGATTTTTTATAACGACATCTATATCGATTCCTGACTTAATTAAGTCATCTTTATTGCATATAGGTATACCTGTTATCCATTCTACCGTTAATACTCTTTTAGTTGTGAATTCCCAGTACACTTTAGGAACATAAACATTGCTGTCTTCTATGGTATTTTGTAAAAGTTGATCTGCTGATGCTGCCTCTATTCTAAGGTCTAATTCCATATTCATGCTTTTAGACATAGTATAAACCGCATCTACAAGCCTAAGTCTATTTAAAGATGGGACGAGTATTGTGATGAGTTTTGCGATAAATGAAAAAAGTTTTATGTCTCTTTCAAATAATCTTTCTATATTAGGGCGTAAAACTTTTACTGCAACTTCAGATCCGTCAACAGTAACAGCCTTGTGAACTTGAGCTATAGAAGCGGCTGCTATAGGTGTATAGTCTATGCTTTTATATATCTCATCAGGGCTTTTTCCTAATTCCTTTGTTAATGTCTTTAAAAATTGTTTTTTAGAGAATGGTGGTAACTTATCTTGTAGCAGGCAAAGTGCCTCAGCTATATCAATTCCTATAAGATCTGGCCTTGTAGATAGAAATTGACCAAATTTAATAAAACTAGGACCCATGATTTGCAAAGCTTTTGTTAGATTTTTGGCGAATATAGCTCTTTTCTTAATTCTTTTTTTGTCATTTGCCAAAGTCATGGAAATATAAGAAAGTAGAGTGCCACGTATTGTTATGACAAATACAAGCCTGAATAGATTCGATATAATAGATATCATTTCACTCTTCGCCATATTCTATTTTTAGCAGCTATGAAAAAGACAGTCATAACTAAGACGAATATTATCACTTTTATTCCCATGCCTTTCCTATCTTCCATTTCTGGTTCTGCAACCCATTGTAGAAAATTTACAACATCCTTTGACATTTGATCTATTGTTGATTTTGTATCGTCATCATATAAAACTTGCCCATCTTTTGTCAGTGGCGGTGCCATAAGTAATTGTTTTCCTCCGCCTGCAAAATATGGATTGTAATGCATATTTTCACCAACTGTAAAACTTTTTGGTGCTGCTTCAAACCCGGTCAAAAGCGAGAATACATAATTTGCCCCATCATGCCTTGCTTTTATTATCAGCGAAAGATCAGGAGGTAAGCCTCCATTGTTAGAAGCCCGAGCCGCCTTGTCATTTAGATATGGGCCAGGAAAATAATCTGATAACCTAGCTGGTCTTTCGAACATCTCACCTTCATCATTTGGGCCATCTGTTATGTTGTAAGATGAAGCTATTGTTTTTGCTTCTTTATCACTAAATCCGATATCCATTAAATTCCTAAAAGATAATCGTTTTATACTATGGCATGCAGAGCACACTTCTTGATAAACCTTCAGGCCTCTTTGTATAGATTGTCTATCAAATTTACCGAAAGCCCCATCAAAGTTCCACTTTTCTTGCTTTGGTTCCATAACATCAGATGATGCGTATGATAAGTTTGTGATTATAACTAAAATTATGATTCTAATAAGCATATTATAGATTTTAATATTAAACAGATATAAATGTGCTTAAATCAACAAGCCTATATTGTCAATCAAAAGATGGTTTATACTTCAAATGGTTATGAAATTAAAATGTTAGAACCATCCAAGATATTTCCACCACATCCCTCCAATAACTGACCAAATAGATATATTAACCAAGCTTGTTACAAAACCTATCTTCCACCACTTTTTAGTATCCACACTTTTACTTTCATAAAATATCGGTGCAACTGCAGTACCGTAATGCGTCAGTCCACCAGATAAAGAAGAGAAAAAGGCTAAAACCATTCCTGTCAGCAGTGTAGGGATACCAAAACTTGATATGAGGAATAAAAATGTTGTAAACAAAACAGTGGCATGTGCAGTAACACTTGCAAACATATAATGTAAATAAAAATACAATAACAGTAATACAGGAACTGCTACTATTGCTGCATGATGACTTAAGGATAGAGCTATTTTTGTACTAAGCCATTTTATTGTTCCAAAATCTGCTAAATATCCAGATAACATAACTATAATGGCAAACCAAACCATGGTATCCCAGGCGCTTTTTTCATTTACAACGTCGCTCCAATCAAGAACCTTTGTTAACAACAGAGCAACAACACCTATCATAGCCGTAGCAGTAGCATCTAACCCCACCTGTTTTCCTAAAATCCAACATATTATCAAAAAGGAAAATGTTATCATCATGATAATTTCTTTGCCTGATAATGGTCCCATTTCTTTTAATGCTTTTTTAGCATGTGCCGGTGCATCAGGAGATTCATTGATGGATGGAGGATGCAAAAAGCGTATGACTAGCGGCAAAACAATTAGGCTAACTATACCTGGCACTATGGCGCCCATCGCCCATCCTGCCCAGGTTATCGATATGTTTTCACGCTCCATTAGGCTTTGTATTAAAGGATTGGCAGACATAGATGTTAAGAACATTGCGCTTGTAATAATATTAGCCTGAAAGCAAACCTGCATTATATATCCTGTTGTTTTTTTTGCGAATCCTTCGCCATGACCCTTACCGTATTCATTTGAAACAGCTTGTGCTATCGGGTATACTATACCGCCGCTTCTTGCAGTCACACTTGGAATAACTGGAGATAATAAAAATTCTGTTAAAGTTAAGCCATATGATACACCAATCGTCGTGCTTCCGAACTTACTAATAAAGTAATAAGCAATACGTTTTCCCAAACCTGTTTTTATCATTGCACGAGCTATCAAGAATGCAAATATCAATAACCACACTACTTTATCGCTAAATCCTTTCAGTATTTGATCAGTGTTAAGTGTCCCAGATGCTAAGCATACCGATGCTGAGAGCAGTGCTATTGCACTTATAGGTAATGGGTTTAAAACTATACCAGACATCGTGCATATGAATATCACAAGCAGATGCCAACTTTGTACAGATATTTCATTAGAAACTGGAGTAACCCATAAAACAGCACCTATCATAAATAGAGCCAATAATTTTATTGTGCTTGAATTGTCTTTCTGCATTTTTATCTCTCCTAGAACATCACTGCGATGTCAATTTATGTATTTATTTATATTAAGTCAAATTATTTATTAAAGAGGTATAAGTTGTAACTAAATTTATAGTGTGATATAGTTCTGCTATTGTTATTTATAGAGCAAGAGAATAACCTGAGTTGTATAATCGGACTATCATATAATTTTATATCAAAAACAAGCATGTCAGATAAAAACATTAATAACAGCCCGTTCAATACGCTTAAGAACATTGTTGAAAAGGATTTATCTCATGTTAATGAATTGCTGTTTTCTATGGCAAAAAGCCACGATGCACAATTGGTTGATAAGATATCATCTCATATTTTATCGGCTGGGGGAAAGAGAATTAGGCCGATACTTTGTTTGGTATTTGCAAGGCTTTTTAATCAAGAATGCATGGATCAAATATATTTAGCAGCTGCGATTGAATGCATACACACTGCAACGTTGTTACATGATGATGTTATAGATGAAAGTGAAACTAGAAGAGGGTTGAAAACCGCCAACAATATTTGGGGTGATAAGGCTAGTATATTAGTTGGTGATTTTCTTTTTAGTCAAGCGTTTAAGCTTATGGTCAATACTGGTTCTATAAAAGCATTAGAGATACTTGCAACAGCATCAGCTATCATATCTGAATCAGAAGTAATGCAATTGGATCAAATAGGAAATATAGATATGGATTTAGATTCATATAATAAGCTTATAAATTCTAAAACAGCGGAATTATTTGCTGCAGCCTCTTCTACCGGAGCGATGTCTGCTGGGGCAAATGAGGATTTAGTATCAGACTCAAGGGATTATGGAAGAGCTTTGGGCATGTGCTTTCAGATAGTAGATGATGTTTTGGATTACACTGGCAAGCAGGAATCTTTTGGAAAAGAAATAGGAAATGACTTTTTTGAAGGCAAGGTAACTGCCCCACTTATTTTTGCAATTAAAAATGCGTCTATCGAAGATAAAGAGAAAATTAAATCTTTGTTTGTCAATCGTCATCAAAATGGTGCTTTTGAAAAAGTGAAGGAATTAATTATAAAAAACAAAGGTGTAGAGGATTCATTGAGATTTGCTCAAGAATATGCTGATTCTGGTTTGAAAATACTCGAAAATTTTCCAAATAATCAAATCAGAAATGGATTAAAAGGCTTATTTCTTCAGATAATTTTAAGGAACAATTGATTATGTTTGCCGAAATAGGAAACATAAGTCTTTATATTGCTTTGTTAGTTAGTATATCTATTCCATTATATAAGCTGTGGTGTTCATTTAGTTATATAGAAGCCAAGAAATCCGTTTTTTCATTACTATGGTTAGTAGAGCTTATATTTATATCTATTGCATTTCTTTCTCTTATATATTGTTTTTCAATATCAGACTTTAGCCTGTTAAATGTGTTAAAAAACTCTCACAGCAGCAATCCTTTAATATATAAGATAGCAGCATCTTGGGGTAACCATGAGGGCTCAATGTTATTATGGGTTTTGTCGGTTAGCTTATTTAGTTTGCTTTTTGCCAACAAAGCAAAAGGGGATTTAAAATTAATTCAAGGAACTATGGTTGTGCAAGCAGTCTTAATGTCGTGTTTCTTAGCATTTATAATTTGTACCTCAAATCCATTTGTAAGGATATACCCACATCCAATTGATGGACTAGGTTTTAATCCGATATTACAAGACATAGGTATAACAATGCATCCCCCTATGCTATATTTAGGATATGTTGGATTTTCAATAGTATATAGTGCGGCAATTTCAGGCCTTTGGTATAGAAGATTAAATTCACAATGGGCTAAAGAAGTTAAGCCATATGTTTTATTTTCATGGGCATGCTTAACAACAGGTATTACATTGGGAAGCTGGTGGGCATATAGAGAACTTGGATGGGGTGGATTCTGGTTTTGGGACCCTGTTGAAAACGCATCTTTGATGCCTTGGTTACTGTCATGCGCGCTGATACATTCTTTAACTTCACTAGAAAAAAGTAACAAATCTAAAAGTTGGTGTTATATTTTGTCTATTATGACATTTTCAATGAGTGTTATAGGAACATTTATAGTTAGATCTGGTATAATAACTTCTGTTCATGCCTTTGCTACTGATCCAACAAGAGGAATATTTATACTGATATTTATTGGAGTAATTTTGGGGTTAGCTTTACTGCTAAAACTTTCTGTAGGTTACGAGGAAAGCAGTGATCAGTTTGATATTCTAAGTGTTAATGGATTTATATATTTAAATAATCTTTTGCTAACTATAGCAGCATTTACAGTTGCATTAGGGACTTTATATCCAAAGATCATAGAAGTTATCACCGGAGATATAATATCGGTTGGACCAAGTTATTTTAACCAAATGTTTGCTCCAATAGCAATTTCATTAGCATTTTTATGCGCAGTTTCTCGAAATGTGTCATATAAAATCAAGAGCTTGTTCATATCAATTTCTATATTATCTAGTATAGTAGTGTTTTTTTATGGACCTCATTTTCTAACATACATGTTATTAGTTTTAAGTGGTAGTGTATTGCTGTGTTTTGAGATGAGGAAGATAAGTTTTTCCAAGCCTTCCTCTATAGCACATTTTGCCTTTGGTCTTTTAGTGGTTAGCTTGGGGTTTAATAATATATTTTACTCATCTATGGAAAAAACTTTAAATGTAGGTGATGAGATGAATATATCTTCATATACATTAAAGCTTGAAGATTTAAGAGTGGTTGAAGGGGTAAATTATTTGGCTCGTCAGGCTGTATTTGATTTAAAAAAAGGTGCTGATCACGTATCATATTTAACACCTGAAACTAGGTTTTTCACTGTTGAGAGGCAGCAAACGACAGAAACTGCTATATATAGGATAGGTCTAAACCATATATACGTTGCAGTGGGACAAGTGTATCCAGATGGATCTATATCAGTAAAAGCTTATATCAATCCTATGGTTGTAGTGATATGGGCTGCAGGGCTTTTGATTGCACTTTCTGGGTTTATAGGGTTTTATAGGTCTATTATCACTCTATAAAAACAAAGAGGTACGTATAATCTAATTTAGCATAGTAATGAGAAATTTAACACTATACACAATCAATCATGTGTGTCATTGCTGCGCGGAGGCAAGGATTATCAAGATATATTCTTACAGCTAAATTTTTCCTTTTGTTAGTATATTTATTACGAGAACCTTCATTGATAAAATTACAGCAACAATTTTTACATTTGTAGCATTTAGGGCATGATATAGAGCAAAAGATATTAAATTAATATTGTTAATAAGTTTGTTTTTAGCTTTCTATCTGTAATAACCCCTCACATTACATGAGACAAATTCAGTAATTCTAGTTTAGTTCTTGCATTCTCATTTTTTGTACTATTATATCTAGTGTCCTCAATAGGTAAATGCTGTTAGGTTCTATTGATAGCGCTTTTTTTATTACTTCCATAGCACTATTGTAATCTCTCATGTTGTGCGAAGCAGCAGCTATATCATGTAATACAGATGGGTTATTTGGCTCAATAGATAATGCTTTATTTAATATTGTTATAGCTTTTTTGTTGTCTCCAGATCTTATATGGCAAACACCTAGTAACCTCATTGCTTCTATATTTTTGGGAGTTATATGTAATGCTTCTTCAAAGCACTTAATTGCTTCGCTATACTTAGTTGATGACATATATGCGTTTCCCATGTTCATCCAAGTTAAATAAGATTTTTTATTTAGCTTTATAGCGCTTTGAAAATAGCTTATAGCCTCTTCATACATCGCTTCATTCTTTAATGATATAGCCAAGATTTCAAATGCTGTAGAATTTTTCTTGTACTTATCAATTATACTAGATGATATTTTACGTGCCGCATTGAAATTTCTTGATTGGAGTTTCTTTAAAGCTATGGGTATGAATGGATCTGGACTGGATGAAGCTTTTATAGCTCTATCTATAAATTTTAACCCTTCTTCTTCCTGATTAAGCTCAAGCTTTACTTCATACGCTGGAATAAGTACATCTATATTATTTGGATATGATATTAAAAGCTTTTTGGCCATTTCATCTGCTATTTCTAAATCGCGTTTTTCTATAGCAGACAACAACTCTTTTAACTTTAGTTTTATATTTGGAGCTTTTGCAGGTTTTGTATTCTTTTTCATAGCGAATCTTAATAAAATTTAAACAAATACCATATTGTTACATTTGTTTTATTTAGTCTAGAGGAATTTAAAAAACTTAACAATTTTCTTTTAAAATTTTTTCAAGCTCAATCATATCATCTGGCATTTCAGCATAAAATGACATCTCATATGAAGTGATTGGATGAATAAAGATCAACTTAGATGAATGCAAAGCCTGTCTTGGGAAATTTCTTATAAATAATTGGTTGTTTTGTGACAGCGTATTAAGGTTATGATTTAGTGATTTACCGTATACTTGATCACCTATTACAGGGTGTTTTTTGTGCATCATATGAACTCTGATTTGATGAGTGCGTCCTGTATCTAGCTTGCAAGTGATTTTTGATGTTATTCCACCGGCGAATGATTCTTCGATTTGGTAATTAGTTGCTGCATATTTACCAGACTCTCTCGTGATTTTCATTGTGGTTCGTAGTGCTGGATTACGAGCTATATTAGCTTCTATCTTTCCTTTTAGTGGGTATGGAGTGCCGTAAACAAATGCTGTGTAAATTCTTTCTACATCTCTTTCTTGTATCATTTTAGATAATTTAAAATGACAGTGGTCTGTTTTGGCAACCATCATAAGACCGCTTGTATCTCTATCTAGTCTGTGAACTATTCCAGGCCTATCTAATCCCCCAATAGATGATAAATTTGTTCCGAAGTGATACATTAGTGCATTTACTAATGTATCCTCATAATTTCCAGCGCCAGGATGTACTGTCAATCCTGCGCTTTTATTTATTATTAGTAAATGTTCATCTTCGTATACTATGTTAATAGGTATATTTTTAGCAGATGGCTTCCCATAGTTTTTTTCTAGATTTTCTTCCATAATGATTGACACATGCTCGTATGGTTTGACTTGATATGAGCAATCTGTTACAATCTTCCCGTCTATGGTTAGATGGTTGTTTGCTATCAGCTTTTGCAGTCTGCTGCGCGAGATATCATTGCATTGCTTTGAGATTAATTTATCTACTCTTTGCCCTTGCTGTGTATCATCTGTTGTGAACTCTATCTTTATTGTCATATAAAATGGTGCAGAAATTAATGCGTTACAATCAAAAAAATCAATATCCTTTATTGCGATTCTCTGTTTATATCATGGGTCTTGTAATGATATTAGGAGTGTCCACAATAACATACACTATCTATAAACGCAACATGAGCGAGATCGGTAAAGAAAATTGTGTTGCTGCTAGAGAGTTGAGAATTGTTATACCCGGTGTTATAAGGCAAGTAATGCCTATAGATAAGAACACGGCAATGATTACCACTGCAGGTGAAAATGGAGTTGCGACAACTTTTATATATGATCATTGTTCTGGCGAGGTTTTGCGTCAATTCACAATCACTGCAGTGCCTGAGAATATTGGAGAGTAGTATATGGAATATAAAGTTATTAGTTTTTATAAATTCGTAAAAATAGATAATATCAATGATATGCAAGTTGCTTTGCTGAAATATTGTAAAGAGAATAATATAAGGGGCACAATACTTCTTGCTTTAGAGGGTATAAATTCTACTATGGCGGGTGCACCGGATGATATAGATGCTTTTTGTGATTTTTTAAAAAGTTTTAGTCAATTTTCTGATATGACCTTTAAACATAGCATATCATTGCTTCCACCCTTTAAAAGAACTAAGGTTATTATAAAAAATGAGATAGTAACATTTAAAGTTAAGGATCTTGATATGTCGCAAGTTGGCGAATATCTTTCAGCTGAAGAATGGGACAATATGATACAAAATCCTGATGCTATAGTTATAGATACAAGAAATGACTATGAAGTTGTGTTTGGAACTTTCCAAAATGCTATAGATCCTAAGACTAAGAATTTCTCTGATTTTCCAGATTGGGTAGAAAAAGAGCTTTCTGATGAAGATAAAGAAAGACCTATAGCAATGTTTTGCACTGGTGGAGTTAGATGTGAAAAATCTACTGCATATATGAAGCAAAAGGGATTTAAAAATGTATATCACCTAAAGGGTGGAATATTGCAATATCTAGATGAAACATCAAATAAGAGCAATATGTGGAAGGGAGATTGTTTTGTGTTTGACGATAGGCTTGCTGTTAATTCTCAACTTAAATCTATAGAAGAGATCTAGTTTGGAATAGAGAAAACCGTTGACATGCTTACTATGTCTTACTATACTTCCAGCTATATTTAAAGGAATTTGCTGCATTTTCCTTTTATCATGCGCCCGTAGCTCAACTGGATAGAGCATTAGACTACGGATCTAAAGGTTTGGGGTTCGAATCCCTACGGGCGCGCCAAGTTTATAGCTGCTTAACGCAAGTTTTGATTTCTCATAAAACACACAAGTGATGCCATTTAGATGTAATAGTAAGACAGTGTCATAATATTTTAAAATGCTTTGCAGCGCAATAGCCTTAATTTTAAATTATATAAAGATTAAAAATCTATATGAATAGCTTTGAATCTAATATTATCAGTATTTATGGAGAAAAAGGCAAGGCATGGCTTTATGAACTTCCTCAGCTTGTTACGCTCATATCTTCAAGGCTTAATTTAGTTGATTTAAAAGAAGTAACAAACCTTACGTATAACTATGTTCTCTCAGGATTTCAAGGAGATGATCCTATCATTTTCAAACTAAGCCTTGACAACCAAGGGTTGAAGCAAGAAGCCTTTGCACTTAAGTGCTTTGCAGGATGTGGGGCGGTGAAGGTTCTATTTGAAGATGATGGCATGTTACTTTTGGAAAGAGCGGTGCCTGGCGCATCCGTTAAAAGCTACTTTCCGGATAAAGAACAGGAATCAATCAAAATTGCCTGTGGGGTTATGAAAAAGCTACATCAAGCAAATATTCCTGAAGATCACACATTCCCTCATATTAAAGATTGGCTTACGGCGTTGGATAATGATTGGAATATTCCAAAGCATTATCTGCAAAAAGCAAGAAAACTCCGGGACGAGCTGTTACAAACTTCTGAGGTAGATGTTTTGCTCCATGGCGATCTACATCACAATAACATTTTGCAAAATGGTGATGATTGGGTAGTAATCGATCCTAAAGGGGTGATTGGCTCACCTATCAATGAAATTTGGGCATTTATTATTGATATTGAGCGAGATGTTCCATTTATAGCTAGGTATTTTGATTTTAAAATGCAAGATGTATTAGATTGGTACTTTATCCATATTGTATTAGCTATATGCTGGAATTTGGAAGATAATGTTAATTCAGATCTATTTTTTAAACTTGTTGCAAAAGCTTATCAATATGTATCTTAATTACACCAGAAAATATAAAAATTCAAGTAAGTTGCAAACAGAATCCATAACAGATAAGGAAACATCAACATAGATGCTGCTCTCAGTTTTCGGTAAGTGAAGCAAATTATCGTGCCTACCAGAATATCCATAACACCCAAAACTATCAGAGAAAATCCAGTTAAGTGATAATGAAAAAACAAAGGAGTCCAGCTCCAGTTTAAAATAAGCTGTGTTATGTATAATGTTTTGATAGCAGTGAGTTTCGGAAATGAGATATTTCGCCAAATTAGCCAGCCGCAAGCACCAATAATGCCGTATAAAATAGTCCAAGCTATTGGAAACATGTAATTGGGTGGTGTTAGGGTAGAGCGATTCAATGTGCTATACCAAGTGCTAATCTCGGGCTTGGTTAAGGAGCCTATCAATCCTCCAATCATGATCAGAGTAACAATCCATACGATTAAAGGAAAGAGGTTTTTCTTTTGTGCATTTATAAATGGCATAATATTATGTAATTAGAGTGTTATCAATGAAGATATATATAAAAAACATTTAGGTCCATTTAAAAAATTATTCTCCACCCCCAAGTTGGTGAACGTATATAGACAGCTGCCTGATAGTAGAGTCATCAAGCCTGCCAGACCAATAAGGCATGACACCAGCTCTGCCGTTGAATATTACGTCGTAGATCTGCTCTTTGGATTGCCCATACAACCAAATTGCATCGTTTAGCGCAGGTGCTCCAACGCTTCTGCCTCCTTCTCCATGAGATCCATGACAAGATGCACAGTTAGACTGGAATAAATCGTGAGATTCTCCTGTTAAAATTTTATTTGTACTAAGAGATAGAACATATTCCACCAACTCACTTATTTGTTTTTCTGTAAGTATACGATCTTTGCCAAATGCTGCCATATTAGAATCTCTTGCATTTTCATCACCTGATCTTATTCCATGCTTAAGTGTTGTATAAATGTCATCTATAGATCCACCCCATATCCAAGCACCTGAGGCTAAGTTAGGATAGCCTATGTTACCACCACCATCTGCACCATGGCATACTGCACAATTGTTTTGAAATGCGGAGCGACCACCAATTACAGCAAAATTTAACATTTTTGGATCTTTCATGATTTCTTCGAAAGATAATTTATCGAACTTATCTTGATATTTAGATCTGATTTTTTGTATTTCTAATATATCTTCCTTAACTTCTCTGCTAGAGCTCCATCCTAGTATACCTTTATTGTTAGGGCTAGGCCAAGATGGGTATAAAAGCCAGTATCCCAGCGCAGTGAAGAGCATGGTATAAAAAACAAGGCGCAACCAAAAAGGATCAGGATTATCATACTCCCTTATTCCATCCCACTCATGTCCAGTGGTTTTTTTATTAAGCTCATTATCTTTTTTATGGAATTTTTTCTTCATGATAAATCCTTAAGTTTATTCATCTTCCAAAGGCCTTCTGGAAAGAGATTTATAATGGTTTTTGGAATTAGGTCTAAAAACCCAAGCAATAATGCATAAAAATGTCGGTAAAAATAAAAATATTAGAGCGAGTTTCATTGTTGAATAATTCACCAGTCTCTACCTTGATTAGATTTTAAATCTACCATTGTGCCTATGCTTTGTAAATATGCAACCAATGCGTCCATTTCGCTTATGAATATACCAGAAGATTTATGTATCAATACTTTTGGGTATCTTTTTTGGAAATCTGCTACGCTTTCTGGATCTTCTTTTCTCGAGGTTTGTACAAGCATATCTTCATAATATTTTTCTATATCAATATCGCTGTAAGGTACGCCTATAGATTTATATATAGACATGTATTTTTGAATGTCTTCATGGGAAAGCTTTGAATCATATATGAAGGCATAAGACGGCATGATAGATGTTGAGACTAAAGCTCTAGGGTTTATCAAATGCGATATATGCCAGTCGTCAGAATATTTTCCACCAACTCTTGCAAGGTCAGGTCCTGTTCTTTTTGATCCCCATGCGAATGGGAAATCGTACATACTTTCAGCAGCCAAAGAATAATGTCCATATCTTTCAACTTCATCCCTTAATGCCCTAACTTGTTGACTGTGGCAACCATAGCATCCTTCTCTTTTATATATTTCAAAGCCAGCCAACTCTAAAGGCGTATAAGGTCTCATTCCGTTGACTCTTTCTATTGCAACCTCTTGTTTAAACAAAGGGAATATTTCCATTATAGCACCTATAGATGTGACTATGATGGTCAGTGTGATTAGTATAAAAACATTTTTCTCTATTTTCTTATGAGAATCAAACATCAGCTGTTCTCCCTAGTTGAATCAGTTCTTATAGTTCTAATAACATTATAAAACATTATGCAAACTCCTATTAAATAAAATCCACCTCCAATCGCCCTTAGTAAGTAATATGGATGGAGACTAGACATAACATCTATGAATGAATATTTTAAAAAACCCATCTCGTCATAACTACGCCACATAAGTCCTTGCATTATACCAGCTGCCCACATAGAGGTGATGTATAAAACTATTCCTATTGATGACAACCAAAGATGTATGTTTATTAATTCCATAGAGTGCATCTCTTTTTTCTTCCATACTACAGGAGTCATGTGGTATATCGCAGCAAAGCTTATCATTCCCACCCAACCTAGGGCGCCAGAGTGTACGTGTGATATAGTCCACTCTGTATAATGGCTTAATGCATTTACTGATTTTATAGACATCAAAGGTCCTTCAAATGTACTCATGCCATAGAAAGCTATTGATACAAGCAAAAAACGAAGTACTGGATCATCGCGAAGTTTATCCCAAGAATTTGATATTGTCATCACTCCGTTTATCATTCCACCCCATGAAGGAAGCCAGAGCATTAAAGACATTGTCATTCCAAGAGTCTGAGCCCAATCAGGAAGAGCAGTGTATATCAAGTGGTGAGAGCCTGCCCAAATGTATAGGAATATCAGGGCCCAAAAATGCATTATAGATAGACGATAAGAATATATCGGCTGCCCAGCACGTTTTGGAACAAAATAATACATTATGCCTATAAATGCTGTTGTAAGCATAAAGCCAACCATGTTATGCCCATACCACCATTGTATCATTGCTGATTGAACTCCAGAAAAAACATATGCGCTTTTTGCACTGAATGCTGATAACGGTATCGATATGTTGTTTCCTATATGCAAAATAGCTGTTAAGATTATATAGGCAAGGAAAAACCAGTTAGCTACATATATATGCGGCTCTTCTCTTCTTAATATAGTTGCTATATAAACATATGCATACATAACCCACACTATTGTTAAAAGAATATCAGCATACCATTCTGGTTCTGCATACTCCCTTCCTTGTGTTATTCCAAGCATGTATCCAGATGCAGCTAGCACCAAGAATAGTTGATAGCCCCAAAAAATAAACGGGAGAAGCTTTTCGTATGATAACCTAGCTCTGCATGTTCTTTGTACAACAAAAAAAGATGCAGCGAACAGAACGTTTCCTCCAAACGCAAGTATTACTCCAGATGTGTGTAATGGTCTTAATCTTCCAAAAGAAAGCCATTTTATCCCCCCACTTATATCTGGAAAGGCCATTTCAAAAGCTATGAAGACACCAGCCCCTAATGCTATTACAGACCATATAACGGCAGCTAATATAAAACTTTTTACTATATCGTAATTGTAAGGAGGTGTATTTGCTTTTATCACTTAAGAAACAGTTTATGGTTTTTATATCAACAAAATAGCATCTTACTTTTTATTTTTCAAGTTTTTCAATGCTATGCTGCCTCTTAATAAATGTCTAAATACGCAAGAGTTCATAAATAAGTAATATATGTTGACAACATTAAGGAAGCAGATATTATTCCGATTAATTCTTAGTTGTATGTTTAAAAAGATTGAAGCTGTGAAAATTGTAAATCTAATTAAGAAATATATCGCACTGATGTTTAAATATGATGATATATCGGAGTATAATAGAAATCTGATAGATGGTATAGAGTCTGCAGCATTGAAAAGAATAGAGATGTTGATATCGGAAATATATAAAGACGTGATAGATAATGATTTAATAAAAGTGGCATTCCAAAATGTTATCAGATTGCTTAATGAGTTATCAGAAAAGCATCCAGAATGCATTATAGATTCGGTAAGTAATTATATAAAAGCTGTGATATATGTTATGATGATGTACTCCTTAGCTATTAACAATGCGGAATATTTATGAATATAGAATTGCAAGAATCGTTTGAGAATAGCATTATCAATATTCAAAATTTAGTCAGGCAAAAAGATTTGCAAGCAGCCGATGTACTTGCATCTCAAGTATGTAATCAATATCCTAAGGAAGAAGTAATTCTTTTTATACATGCAGATATAAAAATCTTACTAGGAGATATGAATGCTGCTTTATCAATACTAGAAAAAGCATCTCTTAATTCTAAAGTGCCTGCTAATTTTACTAGTATGCTTATAAATCAGTATAATAAGGGTAGATATGATCTTGTAGATAAAATTGCTAGAATAGCCCTTAAGGGTTATCCAAATGAATATGGTATATTCAATATATGGGGTGTTTCATTAAAGCAAGCACGGAATTTTGAGCTTGGAGAAAGAGCTTTTCTATCAGCCATAAAAATAAATAATATGGAAAAAATGGCTTTTATGAATTTAGGCAATCTTTACATGGAGTGGGACCAGCCAAAAAAAGCCTTGGAATGTTTTAATAGAGCCTCTGAATTAGATCCTACAAATGGAGAGTGTTTAAGATTAAAAGCATTGTCTCATATAGCATTATCTGAAGATAGAAAGGGTATTGAAATTTTAGAAGAGGCGTTAAAGTATTCTGATGAATATCCAGCTATTATAGTTGATATTTGCGCATTTTATTATAATTCTAGGGACTATTATAAGGCATTACAAATTGCAACAGAATGGAGTCAGAAAAATAAAGATCTGGGGATTCTGAGAACGAAAGCAATGATTTTAAGGCAGGTTGGACGTGCTGAAGATGCGATCAAAATATTTGAAGAGATATTGATAACTAATCCAGATGATATAGATTCGATGATAGCTCTTGCGAATGCCTTTTACTATGGTTTAGGGGACGCAATTAAAGGTAAATATTTTTACGATTTAGCTTATAGTAAAAACCCGAATCAAAAAGGTCTTTTGCATAAGATGTGTCATTTTTTAGTTACCGCTAGAAATCTCGATACATCAGAAGGTCAGAACTTAGATAGGGCATATGAAATTGCAAAAAAGATGATTCAAATCTCAAGCCCTATTCAATCCTCTGATGCTGCTCAAACAGTTTTTTTAAAAGTGCTTGATTATGATAGCTATGAAAAATTAGGTAACCCGAAAGATATGATAGACCATTGGGTTAGTAAGTTAAATATACCACCTCTTACTATGCAAATGGGAAGGTCGGAAACTTTAGAGGACAAGCTATATCTTTTAGGGGCCCATAAAAAATGGGGTGATCATATAGAGGATATAGCTAGAAAATCACCTATCTTAAAAAAGGTGAATCAAAGGTTCAATAATAAAACAAGAATAGGGATACTATCTTCAGATTTGCGAAATCATCCAGTAGGATATTTTACATGGCCTATAATAGAGCATTTAGATAGATCGAAATTCGAAATATACTGCTATTCATGTTATCCGAATAAAGCAGATTCTATCCAGCAAAACTTCATGCAAATGTCTGATAGTTTTAAAGTGTTCCAAGATGATCATCCAAGAAATATTGCCCAGAATATTTCTGATGATGGCGTTGATATATTGTTTGAACTTGGGGGCAGCACATTTATGAGTAAAGTTGAAGTGTGTTCTTATAAGCCAGCACCAGTTCAGGTTAGTTGGTTGGGGTATCCAAATTCAATAGGGTTGTCAAAGACTATAGATTACATAATGCTTGACCCTTATATTAATCCAGAAAACCAAAACTTAATAATAGAAAAGCCTTTTATAATGCCTCATACTTGGGTTAGTTTAGATAAAGTTGGATTTTTGCAAACACCCATAGTAGATGTTATCCCAGAGGACAGAAACGGATATATAACATTTGGCAGCCTTAACATGCCGCATAAGCTGAACCCTAAAGTGTTTGCATTGTGGTCTTATATAATGAATATGGTTCCAAATTCTAGGTTTTTATATGTGAGGCCAGAGACAGGCTCGGAGAATGTAAGAAACCGTTTTTGCGATCATATGGGCCAATATGGAATTTCATCAGATAGGATATCTTTTGTAGCAACTAGAATTAATCATCTTGATCAATATAATAATATAGACATAAGTTTGGATGTATTTCCTCATACTGGGGGAACTACAACATGCGAAAGTTTATGGATGGGGGTTCCAGTGATTACATTGGTAGGGGATGCATTTTTTGAGAGACTAAGCTATAGCAATATAAATAATGCTGGACTTCCAGATCTGTGTGCATTCACTAGAAAAGAGTATGCAGAGGTAGCATTGGATTTGGTTAAGAATATTGAACGTCGAAGGTATCTCAGAAAAAACCTTAGAAAGCAAATAACGGAAAACCCATTGGGCAAGCCTGCATTGTTTGCAAAAGGTTTTGGTGAGGTGGTGAAAGATGTAATAGGTTCTAAAGTAATATCAAATTATGCTTAAAGCATTTATCAACTCTAACAATTTTATAATTCATATCTAAATATAATTTTGAAATAGTAGTGTATTTCAATAACTGATTGCATTTTTAAAGAGTATCTGCACTTTTTTAAGATGGCAAAAATAAATTTTCTGTTTTCTAACGCGTATTACCTATGTTGACAATATTATAGTGTTGTGTAGACTGCTGCCCTTTGAAGTAATAGGTTAAACATATGCTTAAGTATTTAGTTGATTCATTTTCATATGCTGCAAGATTTTTGAGAGTTAATTTTATTTTATCCTTCCATTGGATGTATCACAAAGATGTTTTGGTGGATTTAGTCAAATCTGCCTTGAATATGGATCTTGATGTCTTTACAAAAAGCAGGTTTGTTTCTGCTTCAGATTTTTTGGTGCAAAAATTTCAAGGAAATGACATGGATTATCTTTTTGATTTTTTTTCAAAAATCTTGGATGTTGATAATAAGTTTATAATATCAGATGTGATGCTGAAGATACTAGCTTTTGCAGATGATGGTTTATCTGTGAGGATAATATCTGAACTTTTAGATAATGGTATATTTAATGCTGTGGAAAAAGCTGTTGGCATTTATATTGCAAATCATGAAGATATATATGAATTACACAATCTTTTTATTTCTCATGTAAATAAGTCTGTAACCAATGCAACTAATGAAATTGAAAGTATGTTATCTAGAATAACAGACGAGGTTAATGAATCAAAGATTTCTTCTATGACAGAATTGCTTTTCGATCTTGGATGTTATGAAGAAGTTATAAATGTCTTAAAGGTTATAGAAAATCCTCTTATTATTAATGATGTGATGAACTTCTTTTTTAATGTTTTAAGGGAAAGTCAATCATATTACCAAAGGGTTAAGGCTGCCGAGATTATCATTCAATCTGGTGCTGATATCAGTTTTGATGTGATATCTGTTTTGTCAGAATTTAATTTAATTCACAAGATGAATGGTGATGCATTTCTTAACGTCAAAACAGCCGACGAATTTTCTCACCTATTATATATAATTACGAACGAGATTTTCACAGGCGTTTTCTTTGATGAGTATATATTAAAAAGCTGGGGAGCTAGCATATTGGAGATACAACCTCGTTTTGATAATGATTATGCATTTGAGGTTGCCAAATTTTTAACTATGGTAAAAGACTATGATAGTATAAATAACGATATTATATCAAAGATAATTGATAAATATAATTTTGATTCTTTGATAGAGACTGTCAAATGGGAAAGCTATTTACGATGTTATGATTTTAAAATTGGATGTGATGCATTTTCTAATGATAAAATGTTGGAAGCGGCTAATATGTTTGTTAGATTGGCGTGCTCATCACATATTCATGCAGGTGTTATGGTTGATATGCTGAAATCTGTAGATGCATATGAACAAATATATAAAGTAATATCTTGTACATCTGATGAAGATGCTTTCAAAAATATAATAAGTAGTTTGAAGGGTGGTGCATATAATGTAGAGAACCCTACTGTTGGTTTGATTTTATATTCATATAATTTGTGTGGATCTAAGTGCATTATTCCAGCACTTAATTCCGTTGTGTCAGAGTGGGATGATTCTTTTTATAACAATTCTATGTCAACTTTTATTCTTGACGTTAAAAGTTTTATAGACAGTGTTTTGTTTGGATTTTACAAAGATAAATTGCTTATTGAAATACAACGTGATGCAAAGAAATTAGGTGTTGTAAAGTATATGGAATCTCTGTTTTTAGATGTATGTTTAGGTTTTTCTAAGGATAATCAGATGGATATTATTTATAAGCTTCTTATATTGCGTGAGCAAGATTTTGTTGCTGATTCTATATACAGGCTATCTAATATAGATCAATTTTTTGATTTTGAGGAATTTGATTCAGGTATTTATATAACTTGCCCTGAATATGGATGTGATCTTCATGATATGGCGCTCTATAACATAAATGATATAGCGTTTTCTATAAAAGATGAAGCTATTAAAATAGATTACGAATGTAGCGAATGCTTAGATTCTTATGTTTCTGCATTGTTTGGTATGCAGATAGAATTTGAAAAAGATATTGATCTAATGGTTTATGAAAGAATATACGCTTGTTGCTCTGACTATTTTTAGAATTGATTTAAGTATTTTTTGCCATAATATCCAAAAATATTTAAAAAAATAAATAATCTTAGATATGTGCTTGACAAAAGGCCTGGAGTGCTATAATAATCTCTGATTATATTGTTGTAGGGTATTTTCAAGTCGCAATTAGATGCAGGTTAAACGTGAAGTTTTTTCAAGAAGTAAAGGTTGAGTTAAAGAAAGTTGTTTGGCCTTCGCGAAAAGAGACTGGCACTATAGTAGCTTTAGTTCTTGCTGTAGTAGCTATATCTGGTTTGTTTTTCCTTCTTGTAGATTCGCTTGTATATAAGTTTGTGCAATTGGTTTTAGGAATTTAACTAAAGGTTTTGTTTGTGGCTAGTAAATGGTACATTATTAATACGGTCTCTGGGCAAGAGCAAAAAGTCGCTAAGGCTCTTCGCGATTCTGTTGATCAGTATGGGATACAAGATAAGATAGAAGAGGTAATAGTTCCTGTAGAGACTTTTTCTGAGGTGAAGAGGGGTAAAAAAGTTCTTTCTGAAAGAAAGATATTCCCTGGGTATGTAATGATTAAGATGCACCTAGATGATCAGACTTGGAATTTAGTTAAAAATATGCCTAAAGTATCTGGCTTGTTGGGCGGGGCTGGTAAGCCTATTGCTGTGCCTGAATCTCAGATATTATCTGTGCTTAAGCAAGTAGAAGAGGGTGTAGTAGCTAAAGAGGTAGCTATCTCTTACTCTGTAGGAGAAGTAATAAAAATTATGGATGGTCCTTTTGAGTCTTTCACTGGGACTGTCGACAAGGTTGATGATGAAAGAAAGAGACTTACTGTTTCTGTTTCTATATTCGGAAGGCTTACGCCAGTAGACCTTGAATTTGATCAGATTAAGAAAGAAATTAATATATAGGAGAAGTACTGTGAAAAAGGGTAAGCAGCCTATTGGGCAAATTAAATTACAAGTTGCGGCTGGTAAAGCAAATCCAGCTCCTCCTGTTGGACCTGTTTTAGGTCAACGTGGTCTAAACATAATGGAGTTTTGTAAGCAGTTCAATGAAATGACAAAAGATATGGAGGCTGGAGTTCCAGTTCCTGTTGTTATTTCTTATTTTGCCGATAAGACTTTTTCAATAGAAGCTAAGACATCTCCAACATCGTTTTGGGTCAGAAAGAAAGCTAAATTAGAAAAAGGCTCTACTGCTCCTGGTAGACAAGAGGTTGGTAAAATTACTATGGCGGACGCAAAAGAGATAGCCGCATTGAAGATGAAAGATATGGGTCTTGATAATATAGACAGTGCTGTTAAGTCTGTGATAGGGACTGCTCTTTCTATGGGTATTGGTATAATAGAGTGATATAAAGAAATTGGGTGTGGTTATGAAGAGTAAGTTATCAAAAAGAATGCAAAAAGCTGTTGCCTTGGTTGATTCTACCAAGACATATTCTTTATCTGATGCATTGCAAAAAATAAAGCAATATTCAGTAGAGTGTTCAACTAAAATAGATGAAACTGTGGAGTTAGTTTTCAAGCTTGGTATAGACCCAAGGCAGACTGATCAAGCCGTTAGAGGTGCAGAAGTTATGCCTAGTGGTTTGGGTAAATCTGTTAAAGTTGCTGTGTTTGTTCCAGAAGAAAAGGTTGATGAAGCAAAGAAGGCTGGGGCTGATATAGCTGGATCAGATGAACTTATAGAACTAGTTAAATCTGGTAAGATGGAAGATTTTGATATTTGCATAGCTACCCCTGATATGATGGGTAAAGTTGGTTTGTTGGGTAAAATTTTAGGTCCAAAAGGTCTGATGCCCAATGCTAAGTTAGGTACATTGACTCCTGATTTTGCAGGTGCAATTAAGAATGTAAAGGCTGGTCAAGTATCTTATAAAAATGAAAAAGGCGGGTTAGTTCATGCAGGTGTTGGTAAGGTTAGCTTTTCCGAAGATGCTTTAAAGATGAATATTATAGCTCTTTACAACGCTGTTTTGCGTTCTAAGCCTTCAACTTCAAAAGGCATATATATGCGTGGTGCTTATATTAGTACTACTATGGGGCCTTCGATCAAGCTTGACTTGCAAACTATGATCGGTTAGTATCTCTCTCTATAAAATTGAATAATAATGAATAAAATTGGATAGCATTGTGAATAAAAAAGCTGCAAAGATACAAGTTGTTGAGGAGTTACGTGAATCTCTCTCTGCTGCATCAATAGTAATAATTTCTAAAAACCATGGTGTTACTGTTGGTCAGGTTAATAATCTTCGTCGTTCAATGAAGGCTGCTAATAGCACATATTTAGTTGCTAAGAATACTCTTACTAAATTGGCCTTACGCGATACAAAATTTTCATCTTTATCAGACCTTCTATCTGGTCCAGTCACACTTTCTTACTCTAATGACCCAGTAGCTGTAGCTAAGACTCTTAAATCGTTCTGTAAAGAAAATGATAAGTTGCAGATATGCGGTGCTGTAATGGATGAAAAGGTTCTGAGTGTTAATGAGGTGGAGACTCTTGCAGATCTTCCTTCTCTTGATGAACTAAGATCTAGGATTATTGGATTGATAAGCGCTCCTGCTACTAAAATTGCAAGAGTTGTTCAAGCTCCTGCTACTAAAGTTGCTAGAGTTTTACAAGCTTATGCCTCTAAATAAGAATTTGATTAATTAAATAAAACATAATAAGGAGTTTAAAATGACTGATTTAAATAAAATTGTTGATAGCCTATCTCAGTTGACTGTTTTGCAAGCTGCTGAATTGTCAAAAATGTTAGAAGAAGCTTGGGGTGTAAGTGCAGCAGCTGCTGCTCCTGTTGTTATGGCTGCTCCTGCTGGAGCTGCTGCTGCAGAAGAAAAAACAGCCTTTGATCTACATCTGGTTTCATTTGGTGATAACAAAATAAACGTTATTAAAGAAGTTAGACAAATAACAGCTCTTGGTTTGAAGGAAGCTAAAGACTTAGTTGAAGCTGCGCCTAAAGTATTAAAAAGTGACATGTCTAAAGAAGATGCTGAAAAAGCAAAAGCTGCTTTAGAAGCTGCTGGAGCTAAAGTAGAAATAAAATAATCTACTTTTCTTTTTTATCCTGTGACGCGTCTTTGTGCGCGTCCACTTACGCGTTTATTTTCAAAACACTAAAATTTCCAGGTGGTATATCAGGTGACATCTCTTACTGCAAGAAAAATGAGAAAGAGCTTTGGCAAAATAGCTGAGGCTGAAATCCCTAATTTGATTAAGGTGCAACGAGAGTCTTACGACGCATTTTTGCAAAAAGATAAATTATCTCAAGACAGAGAGAATATAGGTATAGAGCATGTTTTACGCTCTATATTTCCTATTTCAGATTACGATGGAGCGGCTACTCTTGAGTATGTACGATATGAGTTAGATTATCCAAAGTATGAAGTTGATGAGTGCATGAAGCGTGGTACTAACTACGCTGCTCAACTTAAAGTTACTCTTAGGCTTATAGTCTGGGAGATTGATGAAGAGGCTGGGTCTAGAGAAATAAAGGGAATAAAAGAACAGGATGTTTATCTTGGCGAAATTCCTTTGATGACTGACAGAGGAACTTTCATTATAAATGGTGCAGAAAGAGTTGTTGTATCACAAATGCACAGATCTCCTGGTGTTTTTTATTATCATGATTCTGGGAAAACTCACGCTTCTGGTAAATACCTTTATTCGGCTAGAATTATACCTTATCGTGGTTCTTGGTTAGATTTAGAGTTTGACGTTAAAGATCTTATTTATTTTAGAGTTGATCGTAAAAGAAAGATGTATGCCACAACTTTACTTTATGCTCTAGGTTATGATAAAGATTCTATACTTAACGAATTCTACGACTCCATATCTTTTGTTAAAAAAGACTCTAGTTGGATAGTAAAATTTGATCCAGAAAAATTTAGAGGAATGAAATTGTATCAAGATGTGATTGATTCTGATACAGGAGAGGTTATATTTGAAGCTAACACACGTGTAACACCTAGAATTATTAAGCAAATTGATATGTCTAGAGATCGTTATTACATAGTTTCTTCAGAAGATTTAGTTGGAAAATTTGTCTCTAAGCCTATCTTTGATCCTTCTACAAATGAACTTATAGTAGATTCTGCAGAGGAATTGACTATAGAACATATTAATTCTATCGAAGATGCTGGAATAAATTCTATAGATGTTTTAGATATAGATTTTGTTCGATGTGGGCCTTATATTAGAAACACGTTAGTCTTAGATAAAAATAAAACTAAAGAAGACGCTCTTTCTGATATATATAGAATGATGCGTCCCGGTGAGCCTTCTACTACGGAAGTTGCTGAATCTATGTTCTATAATCTATTTTTTGATAAAGATAGATACGATCTTTCATCTATAGGTCGTATGAAAATAAATGCAAAACATGGATTAGATTTTCCTGAAGACCATACTGTACTTGCTAAAGAAGACATACTTGCTATCTTGAAGCATATTATCCTTTTAAAGGATGGAATAGGGGAAGTTGATGATATAGATAATCTTGGAAATAGAAGAGTTAGGTCTGTTGGTGAGCTAGTAGAAAATCAGTTCAGGCTTGGTTTAGTGCGTATGGAAAGAGCCATAGTAGAGAGAATGGGTTCTGTTGAGATCGATACTGTAATGCCTCATGATTTGATTAATTCAAAAATGTTAATGTCTGTTGTAAGAGAATTCTTTGGTACTTCTCAGTTGTCTCAATTTATGGATCAAACAAATCCTTTATCTGAAATAACGCACAAACGTAGATTATCTGCATTAGGTCCTGGTGGTTTAACAAGAGAGAGAGCTGGATTTGAGGTTCGTGACGTTCATCCTACTCATTATGGTAGAATTTGCCCTATTGAAACCCCTGAGGGACAAAACATAGGTTTAATAAATTCTTTAGCATGCTATGCTAGGGTTAACAAGTACGGCTTTATAGAAAGTCCTTACCGCAAGGTTGTTTCTGGCATAGTAACAAATGAAGTTGTCTATCTTTCTGCTATAGAGGAGTCAAAGTATACTGTAGCTCAGGCTAATTCTGAAGTTGATTCAAGTGGAAAATTGCTCGGAGATATAATAAATGGCAGAAGGGGTGGTGAGATAATATCTGTTTCTCCATCTGATATTGATTTTGTAGATGTATCGCCTAAGCAGTTGGTTTCAGTAGCAGCTTCTTTAATTCCATTCTTAGAGAACGATGATGCTAATCGTGCCTTAATGGGTTCAAACATGCAAAGACAAGCGGTTCCTTTGATTAAAAGCGAAGCTCCTTTAGTTGGTACTGGAATGGAGGGTGTTGTTGCGCGAGATTCTGGTGCTTCTGTAATAGCTAAAAGAGATGGAGTTGTTGTTCAGTTAGATGCTAATAGAATAGTTGTGAAGACTTTTGAGCAAGAAGAAAGTAGTACCGGTGTTGACATATATACACTTGTGAAATTTCAAAAATCTAACCAGAACACATGTATAAATCAAAAGCCTATAGTTAGACTGGGCCAAGTTGTACTTAAAGGAGATATTATAGCTGATGGACCTAGTACAGATTTAGGTGAGTTAGCGCTTGGCAGAAATGCACTTGTTGCATTTATGTCTTGGAATGGTTGTAATTTTGAAGACTCTATAGTATTAAGCAAAAATATGGTTGCACATGATGTGTTTACATCCATTCATATACAAGAGTTTGAAATAGTAGCTAGAGATACAAGATTGGGTCCTGAAGAGATTACACGAGACATTCCTAACGTTAGTGAGGAAAGTCTTCGTCACCTTGATGAGATTGGTGTTGTGAGAGTTGGTGCTGAAGTAAGACCAGGTGATATATTGGTTGGTAAAGTTACTCCTAAGAGTGAATCACCTATTACACCTGAGGAAAAGCTTCTTAGAGCTATATTTGGTGAAAAAGCTTCTGATGTTAGAGATTCTTCCTTAAGAGTATCTCCTGGAGCTAAAGGAACAGTTGTTGACGTTCATATCTTTACACGTAGAGGTGTTGAAAAGGACGAAAGAGCTATAGCTTTAGAGCGCCACGAAATTGATATATTATCAAAAGATAGAGATGATGAGTTGTTGATTATTAATAGCCATGTTTATGATCGTGTTCATAATCTTTTACTAGGTGAAGTTATTGTTTCTGGGCCTAAGCAGATAGCTGTTAATACCGTGGTAACTGAAGAGATTTTAAAGCAAGTTCCAAAGCGCCATATATGGCAAATTGTTGTTGATAAAGAATCTGTTATGTTAGAGCTTGGAAGAATAAAGGCTGTTCTTGATAGATGTATATCAGAGATTGAGGAAAGATTTAAAAAGAAAGTTGAAAAGCTGCAAAGTGGTGATGACCTTCCTCAAGGTGCACTTAAAGTAGTTAAAGTATATGTAGCAACAAAATTAAAGATACAGCCCGGTGATAAAATGGCCGGAAGGCATGGTAATAAAGGTGTTGTATCTAGGATTGTTCCAGTAGAAGATATGCCTTTCTTAGAAGATGGAACTCCCGTTGATATAGTTTTGAATCCTCTTGGAGTGCCTTCTAGGATGAACGTGGGGCAAATTTTGGAAACTCACCTTGGATGGGCTTCTGCTCAGCTTGGTAAGCAGATCAATAAAGAAATTGAAAAAGCTAAAAAAGCCAAAAAAGTAGAAGAATTGAGAGATTTTCTTAACTCAGTTTATGATGAGTATCGCGATTCATCTCATATAGATGCTATAAATACTATGGATGATGATCAGTTGCTTGAAGCGGGCTCTTTGCTCTCAAAAGGGGTGCCTTTTGCTACACCTGTATTTGATGGTGCAAAAGAAGATGAGATAAATGAAATGTTTAGAAAGTCTGGATCATCCACTAACGGTCAGATGAAACTTATAGACGGTAGGACTGGTAATTATTTCGATCGAGATATTACAGTGGGATACATTTATATGTTGAAGCTTGATCATTTAGTAGATGATAAAATTCATGCTCGTTCTATAGGGCCATACAGCTTAGTGACTCAGCAGCCTTTAGGGGGTAAATCACACTTTGGTGGACAAAGATTTGGTGAGATGGAATGTTGGGCTTTACAAGCTTATGGAGCTGCTTATACATTACAAGAGATGTTGACTGTAAAATCGGATGATGTTACTGGAAGAATAAAGATGTATGAATCTGTTGTCAGAGGTGATACTTCTTTTGAATCTGGTATACCAGAATCATTTAATGTAATGATAAAAGAGTTAAGGTCTTTATGTTTAAACATAGAGATGCATGATAGTAAGGAATAATTATTTAACGCTAATAAGCTAACTAGGTAGAGACAATGACTGAATTCAGTTTTTTTGGAAGCGGTAATGCACCAAGAGATTTTAACGAAATTAAAATTTCTATAGTAAGTCCTGAGAGAATAAGGGAATGGTCATCTGGCGAAGTTGTGAAGCCAGATACCGTAAATTACCGCACGATAAAACCTGAAAATGGGGGATTGTTTTGTGCCCGTATTTTTGGACCTATAAAAGACTATGAGTGCTTATGTGGAAAATATAAGCGCATGAAATATAGGGGCATAGTTTGCGAAAAATGTGGTGTAGAAGTTACTACATCTAAAGTTAGGCGTGAAAGAATGGGGCATATAGAATTAGCAAGCCCTGTAGTTCACATTTGGTTTTTAAGATCTTTACCTTCCAAAATAAGCACATTGCTTGATATAGCATTAAAAGACATAGAAAAGGTGTTATATTTTGAAAGCTACATAGTTACAGATCCTGGAATGGCGAATTTAGATTACGGACAACTTTTGTCTGATGATGAATTAGTCGAAGCTCAAGATGAATTTGGAGAAGACAGATTTGAAGCTGCAATGGGTGCAGATGCAGTAAAAGCATTATTAAGAAATTTAGATTTGGAGGATATCAGAACTAATCTTAGAAATGAGCTTCAGGAAACAACATCTGATACAAAAAGGAAAAAGATAGTAAAACGTTTGAAGTTAGTTGAAGAATTTATAGAATCTGGAAATAAACCTGAATGGATGGTTTTAGATGTTCTTCCAGTTTTACCACCTGAATTAAGACCATTGGTCATGTTAGATGGTGGAAGATTTGCAACGTCAGATTTAAACGAGTTGTATAGAAGAGTAATAAATCGTAACAATCGTTTGAAACGTTTATTGGAATTAAAAGCGCCTGATATCATAGTGCGAAATGAAAAAAGGATGCTTCAAGAAGCTGTTGATGCATTATTTGATAATGGTAGAAAAGGAAGAGCAGTTAAAAATGCTAATAAAAGGCCATTCAAGTCTTTATCAGATATGTTAAAAGGGAAGCAAGGACGATTCCGTCAAAATCTTTTGGGTAAGCGCGTTGATTATTCTGGCCGTTCTGTAATAGTTGTAGGTCCTGATTTGAAATTGCATCAGTGTGGACTTCCTAAAAAGATGGCTTTAGAGCTATTTAAGCCTTTTGTATATTCTAAATTAGAATTATATGGTATGGCTAACACTTTAAAATCTGCAAAGAAAATAGTTGAGTTGGAAAAGCCTGAAGTATGGGATATACTTGAAGAAGTTATAAGAGAGCATCCAGTGCTTCTAAATAGAGCTCCTACATTGCATAGACTTGGCATACAAGCTTTTGAGCCATTGCTTGTTGAAGGTAAGGCTATACAGTTACATCCTTTGGTTTGTGCGGCTTTTAACGCAGACTTTGATGGGGACCAAATGGCGGTTCATGTTCCTTTATCTATAGAATCTCAGTTAGAAGCTAGAGTTTTAATGATGTCGACGAATAACATATTGAGCCCCGCGCATGGTAAGCCTATTATAGTGCCTACAAAGGATATAGTTCTTGGTCTTTATTACCTTACACTTTCTATTGATGGAGAGAAAGGAGAAGGCATGATATTTAATAATATAGGCGAAATAGAGCATGCGATTCATCGAGGTATATTATCAATACATGCAAAAATTCGTTGTCGTAGAACTAAGATTTCCGCTTCGGGCGAAGAGACTACATTTATAGCAGACACAACAGCAGGGCGTGTTATTCTTTCTGAGCTTTTACCTCAGAGCCATGATATTACTTTTGATATGGTTAACAGAGTAATGAACAACAAAGAAATTTCAAAACTTGTTGACACTGTTTATCGTCATTGTGGGCAAAAAAATACTGTTATATTTACAGACAGAATAATGCAGTTAGGTTTCCAATACTCTAGTTCATCTGGTATATCTTTTGGTAAGGATGATATAGTAGTGCCAGATACAAAGCAGAAGCATATACAAGAAACTTTGAAAGAAGTAAGGCAGTACGAAAGTCAATATGCAGATGGTTTGATCACAAATGGAGAACGTTACAATAAAGTTATAGACGGTTGGTCTCGCTGTACTGATAAAGTTACAGCAGACTTGATGAAAATTATGTCAGAAGGCGGTGATAAATCTGGAAATGCTAAAATTAATAGCGTGTTCATGATGGCTGATTCTGGTGCTAGAGGATCTGTTACTCAGATGCGTCAGCTTGCTGGAATGCGTGGTTTGATGACAAAGCCTTCTGGTGAAATTATAGAAACTCCTATCATTTCCAACTTCAAAGAGGGATTGACAGAATTAGAATACTTTACTTCTACTCACGGAACAAGAAAAGGAGTTGTGGATGTTGCTTTAAAAACGGCTAACTCTGGATACTTGACTAGAAAATTGGTGGATGTATCGCAAGATTGTATAATCGTTGAAGAAGATTGTGGAACAACGAATGGATTTATAGCTAAAGCATCGATAGAGGCTGGTGAAGTAGTAGTTCCATTATCTGAAAACATACTTGGAAGAGTATCTGTAGTCGATATAAAGCATCCTACAACTGGTAAATTAATAGTGTCAGCCGGACAACTTCTTGATGAGGCGATTGTAGAGAAAATAGATGAAGCTGGTATAGATTCTGTAAAAATAAGATCTGTTCTTACATGCCAAAGCAAAGGAGGCGTTTGTTCTAAATGTTATGGCAGAGATCTCTCTACTGGTGGCTTAGTAAACCTAGGTGAGGCAGTTGGTGTAATAGCTGCGCAGTCTATCGGAGAGCCGGGGACTCAGCTAACTATGAGAACGTTCCACATAGGTGGTGCTGCTACTAGAACTTCTATGCAATCATCTGCTATAGCTGGTTATGATGGTGTTGCGAAACTTATGCACAGAAACGTTGTTATAGATAAAGATGGGAAAAAAGTCATAATGAGCCGTAGTTGTGAGCTATTAATATGTGACGATAAAGGCGTTGAAAAAGCTAGTTATAAGATACCTTATGGCTCTAAGTTATACTATGATGATGGTGAAGCTGTATCTCAGGGCGATAAATTAGCTGACTGGGATCCATTTACGATGCCTATCATAGTAGAGAAAAATGGTATAGCTGTCTTTATGGACATGGTTGGTGGAGTATCAATGAAAGAAGTTATTGATGAAGCAACCGGTATGGCAAATAGAGTTATAACTGATCCAAGGCAACAAGCTAAGGGGGCAGATTTGAGACCAAGAATAGTGTTGCATGATGAAAAAGGAAACGTTATAACACTATCAAATGGCTTAGAAGCTCGATATTTCCTTCCTGTTGGTGCTATTATTAGCATAAACAATAATCAGGAAGTGACAGCTGGAGAAGTTATAGCACGTATACCTAAAGAGTCTTCTAAAACCAAGGATATAACTGGTGGTTTACCTAGAGTTGTAGAGCTGTTTGAAGCACGTAAACCTAAGGACCACTCTCTTATAAGTGAAATAGATGGTTATATAGAATTTGGAAAAGACTATAAATCTAAGAGACGTATAATAGTTCGTCCAGTGGATGAATCTTCTTCTGCTATTGAATATTTTGTTCCTAGAGGCAGGCATATCACAGTTAATGAAGGTGATTTTGTAGTGAAGGGTAACATGTTGATGGAAGGGAATCCTTCTCCTCATGATATTTTAAGAATTATGGGTGTGGAAGCTCTTTCAACTTATATGGTTGATGAAGTTCAGCAGGTTTATAGACTTCAAGGTGTGAAGCTGGATAATAAGCATATAGAAGTTGTTTTGCGTCAAATGCTTCAAAAAGTAGAGATAGTTGATCCAGGTGAAACTACATATCTACAAGGAGAGCAGATAGATCGTAAAGATTTAGAGGTTACAAACCTAAAGGCTATAGAAGAGGGTTATATGACCGCTGTTGGTATTCCTGTTTTACAAGGAATAACAAGGGCTTCTTTACAAACAAGCTCTTTCTTCTCTGCAGCATCTTTCCAAGAGACAACTAAAGTATTAACAGATGCAGCTGTTGTTGGTAAGATAGACAAGTTGGCTGGTTTAAAAGAGAATATAATAGTTGGAAGGCTGATTCCTGCTGGTACAGGTATGTTTGTTGCTAATATGAAAAAAGAAGCCAACAGAAGAGATTCCATGGTCTCAGATTCAAATTCTAACTCAGAATCTGAATAATATACTTAACTTTGGAGCATATTGAATTTTAAAAATTATGCTCCATCTTTTTTATCTTTATTCTAAGCCTATTGCTGACTATACTTTAAAAAAGCACTGAGGCAGTTGTGACTTATAACAGAATAATGATTTTTGGGAGACCAGGTAGTGGTAAATCGACTTTTGCCTTAATGTTACATAACATTACATTTATTCCATTATATCATCTAGATAAATATTTCTTCAGCTCTAATTGGAAAGAGGTAGAATATAAAGATTTTCTTGAGATCCAAAAATCTATAGTAGATCAAGAAAAGTGGATTATAGATGGTAACAGTACAAAATCATTTGAAGTGAGATATGCAAGAGCTAATTTAGCAATATATTTTAATTATCCAAGATATATTTGTTATTGGCGTGTATTTAAAAGGCTTTTTTATAAAAATAAATGTATTGATGACCGCACCTATAGGCTCGGGCGACATATGCTCATTCGTATGCCAACAACTAAGAGACTTACGCTTTAAATCGTCGTTTTCTATCCTCCATTTGTCATTCCCGCGTAGGCGGGAATCCAGTAATATCTTGAACAGGCGATAAATGAAGAGTTATTGTACATATATATTGGCTTCCAAAAGAAATGGCACTCTTTATGTTGGGGTAACTAGCGATTTACCTAGTCGTATATCTATGAGCATAAGCAAAAATTACTTGATGGTTTTACAAAGAAGTATAACATTACCACACTTGTTTACGCAGAGGAGTTTCAAAATATCAATGATGCTATTCATAGAGAAAAATGTATCAAAAAATGGAACAGAGCATGGAAATTGAAGCTTATAGAACAGCATAATCCAGATTGGAATGATTTGTATGAAAGTATACTATAGT